>Ga0209702_10007419_pt1 | contig 13428 bp, 15 predicted proteins | sample FRY01_FD_187210 | JGI IMG/M metagenome (GOLD analysis project Ga0209702, IMG submission 187210) | Freshwater microbial communities from Lake Fryxell liftoff mats and glacier meltwater in Antarctica - FRY-01 (SPAdes) (version 2) | ecosystem: Environmental > Aquatic > Freshwater > Ice > Glacier... | reverse complement strand
ATCTACGACCACCAGCTTCCTCAATCCGCCTTGAAGAGTAAAGCCCCAATACAGGCCATGAAGGACTGGTATGCATCTCATCCGCACCTCTTCAATAAACGACCTTATGATCGTACGGGATATGACAACTAGACCGATGAAAACACAGAATGATCCAGATGAAATAGTATGCGTGGGGAATAAAAATTGTGATACCCAACAAAGTGCATTTTAAACCAGATCATGGACCAACATCCGATGGCTACAGAATGTGTTCTGTCACTGTAATGGACACTTCGGATCCGGGTATTCGTTTCAATGACCAAGCCGTGAGCCAGTTTGTTGACCTTTACCATAAGAGGCAGGCCCAAGAGATTTGCCGTGGTCAAGTTGGTCGTGATCGCTTTCAATCGATTGTGACCCGGATTAAGCAAACTCGTCGCAAGGGAGTGAATTGCATCTGCGGGGTAAGTGGCGGGGTTGATAGTTCGTTGGTTTTGCTTCGGGCGGTTCAAGCAGGATTGAAACCGTTGGCCGTACATATGGACAATGGATGGAATAATGAATTGGCGGTTGCCAATATTGAGCAACTCACTCAAAAATTAGGGGTTGAACTTCATACTGAAGTTCTTGACTGGGAGTCATTCAGGGGACTCCAACGCGCCTTCTTTTGGGCTTCGGTTCCAAATGTAGAAATGACAACCGACCACGCTATCAATGCAACGCTTTTTAAGTTGGCCATGAAGTTGCGGCTACCGCACATTCTCAGCGGTTCCAATCTTGCTACGGAAGCCTTTCTTCCCACGAATGCTGGTCACGACAATAAAGACTGGGTGCACATTCGAGCCATTCACAAAAAATTTAGTGATTTTCCACTGGTTTCATATCCACGATTGACTCGCGTGCAATTTGCCTACAGCATTCTGTTTCGCGGCGTACGATTTGTTCCCGTGCTCAATTACTTGGATTATGACCGCGAGGCTGCAAAGAATGAGTTGAAAAGTTCTTATGGATGGAGAGACTACGGCCGCAAGCACGGTGAAAGCACCTTTACCCGATTTTTTCAAGAGTATTACTTGCCGCAAAAGTTCGGAATCGATAAGCGACGGGCTCATTTATCTTGTGAAATTCTCGCGGGACATCTAACAAGAGACCGCGCGCTGCAAGAACTGCAGAAACCATTGTGGACAGTCGGGGAGCTTGAGCCTGCGATCGAGTTCGTCTGTCGCAAGCTTGGATTTAACCGACCATCCTGGGAACAGATCATGACAGCATCCCCGTTACCTCATGACACTTATCCGACCGATTGGGCATTTCGTGCGAATGACCATCGCTTCTACCAGGCGGTTCGTAGGATTGCCACGGGGAATTCCTCAAACAACACACTTTAGATGGAACCACGCATACACTATCGACCCGACATTGATGGACTCCGTGCCCTCGCGATACCGCCAGTCATTTTTTTCCACTCCGGAGTGCCTGGTTTTTTACTGCTTGGAATGTTGGCGTTTGCGGCGAAGAAGTTGAAGTTTGTTTAATGAACAAGTCAAATTGATTTCTATCGTTTAGACTTACAAAGAATGTCAGCAGATCACCCCCTCTCCTTCGCCCTCATCGGCTGCGGTCGTATCGCCAAACGACACTCGGAATTGCTTGGGCACAATCAAATTCCAAATGCTCGACTTGCTGCCGTGTGCGACGTAATTGCTTCCAAAGCCGAGGAGGTGAGCAAGCCGTTTAGCGTCCCTTTTTACACTGATATGCACAAGATGATGCAATCCGAAATGATTGATGTGGCCGTGGTGCTGACCGAAAGCGGTCTGCATGCAGAGAATGTTGTTGCTCTCGCCGCTTACAAAAAGCACATCGTAGTTGAGAAACCAATGGCGCTCACTCTGCCGGACGCTGACCGCATGATCGCCGCGTGTGACGCCGCAGGCGTGAAATTGTTTGTGGTGAAGCAGAATCGATTCAATGTTCCAGTAGTGAAATTGCGAGGGGCACTTGAAATCGGCCGTTTTGGCAAGTTAGTGATGGGTACGGTTCGAGTTCGGTGGTGCCGGTCGCAGTCCTACTATGACAAAGATCCTTGGCGCGGCACCTGGGCTCTTGATGGGGGGGTGCTGACGAATCAGGCCAGTCACCATATCGACATGCTTGAATGGATGATGGGTGAGGTTGAAAGCGTCTTTGCGATCAGTCGTACGGCATTAGTGAACATTGAGACGGAGGACACTGCGGTTGTGATTTTGCGATTTGTAAATGGCGCACTTGGCGTGATTGAAGCAACGACCGCTGCTCGACCCAAGGACCTTGAAGGTTCTATCTCAATTCTTGGCGAAGGGGGTACGGTCGTCGTCGGTGGCTTCGCCATGAACGAGATGGTTACCTGGAATTTTTCAAAATCGCAAACCAGCGATAAGGATGTGTTGAAGAAATATTCTGTCAATCCACCCAATGTATACGGCTTTGGTCATCAGGCATACTATGACCATGTGGTGTCGAGTATTTTAAATCAGACTTCGCATCTGGTGGACGGCTTGGCGGGCCGCAAGAGCCTAGAACTGATCTCGGCGATCTACGAATCAATTGAAACCCACAAGGAAGTTTTTCTGCGATTCAAACCCTCGCGGTGCAAACTTGGGCAGCGTCGTGGCTGATCTCATTCTACATACTGCGGGGATTGTCAATGTCACCTTTGGTGAACGCGTGAAAGTCATTCATCCAGTGAATCTCTACGGATGCTCGATCGGCGATGACTGCTTCATCGGGCCATTTGTTGAAATCCAACATGGCGTGCGCATTGGCGCGCGCTGCAAGATTCAGTCGCATTCATTTGTCTGTGAACTTGTTGAAATTGGCGATGACACTGTGGTGGCACACGGGGTGATGTTCATCAACGACTTGTTTCAGATAGGTGGACCAGCGCGGGGGGACAAATCTCTGTGGATGTCCACACACATCGGCAATCGCGTTTCAATTGGCTCCAACGCTACTATTCTTCCGGTGAGTATCTGCGACGATGTCGTGATCGGCGCGGGTGCGGTCGTTACCAAAAATATCGTACAATCTGGAATTTATACTGGCAATCCTGCAAGACTTCTGCGCCCAATAAAGAGTAAGACATGATAAAGATTCGATTCGCCGTTGCGTGTATTGCTATGGCCCACTAAATTTATTCAAATGATTCATAAATGCATATGGTTCAATGTAAATGGGGTTAATTCCAAAACTAGATTAAAGTTTCATATACACATCAAGCACTTTGATACATTACACGGGAAGTGAGACCTGAGCCAATGAATGCACCCACACTGAAAAGTTCCGCCAGTTCGATCGAACAACTTAAGCAACAGTTACAAACCATCAAAGAAGCCAACGACCAAAAGTGGGTTAATAACCTTATTGATAGAAAAATTAAAGAAATTGAGTACTCGGATATCTACCATGGGACCGCTGACTCGGAGGGCCAGTGGACTTCTCATAAAGCAGCGGAGCATTCGGAAGATCAGAATGTTGTAAAACATCGAAACTTTTATACCGGTGCCATTATTTCAGATAAATTTATTAATGGATGGATTCATCAGCATGCCCCGAATAAAATATTTCTAGATTACGCTTGCGGGAACGGACTCTTGGCGATCCAAGCCGCCAAGGCCGGTGCTACGCTCGCCATAGGGATTGATCTTTCGGGTCAATCCATCGCCAACGCAGCTGCCGTTGCGGCAAAAGAAGGCGTTTCTCATAATACATTTTTTCTTCAGGCTGATGCGGAAAATACCCAGCTTCCGGCACAGTCTATCGATACCGTAGTCTGTGCTGGCATGCTCCATCATGTAGATCTCAGTTATGCGTTTCCAGAGTTGCGCAGAATATTAAAACCTGGCGGTCGCATTCTTGCGGCAGAAGCATTGGATTACAATCCTATTATTAAGTTATATCGCAACCTAACACCCGGCATACGAACCGCTTGGGAAAAAGATCATATTCTAAGCCTTAAGGATGTGCGTTTTGGAAAACGATTCTTCCAATTGGAAGAGATACGTTACTGGCATTTGACGAGCATCCTAACCCCGTATGCCCCCGCATTGCTTCCAGCCTTTAATGCGATTGATCGGATACTTACAAAAATCCCGCTTGTAAGATTGATGGCTTGGATGTTCACTTTTGAGTTCGTGAAACCCCTGGACGAAAACACCTCAACCGAATCCGAATCCCCATTTTAAGATGGTGCATCGCCAATCAAATCACACCACTGCGCTTGTCCGTTAGTACTGCTCGTGGATTATTGGCTAGAATTCAGACCAATCCTCAGCCGTGAATCGCTGTAACTTTGTCGGAATCTCATGATTGTGTTGTACATTTTATGCGCTCGCACACCCATTCTCTATGAAGTTCTCCTCGACATACAAGCCGCTGGTCAGCGTTCGTCAAGGATCCTGGGTCTGAAGATGTACGACCAATTTTTGATCCAACGACTTGAATTGGTGATAAAAATAGAGCAATCCGTACGATTCCTTCGACCGCTGAAAGGCAAAGCATCATGAACATTCCATTTGTTGATCTTCACGCTCAATACCTCTCTATTCAGAAGGAGATTGATGATGCGATTAAGGCAGTCATCATGGAGTCGGCGTTTATTCGCAGTCGCTTCGTGACGGACTTTGAAATTCAGTTTGGAATGGCGGTCGGCGTAAATCACTGCGTGAGTTGCGCCAATGGAACCGATGCAATCTACATTCTGCTCAAGGGTTTGAACCTGAAGACTGGTGATGAAGTGATCACCACCGCGCATTCGTGGATCTCAACCGCGGAGGCCATCACGCAGGCTGGTGGTCGCGTGGTGTTCTGCGATACCGATGTAGAGACATTCACGATTGATCCAAAGCAGATTGAAGCAAAGATCACACCGCGCACGGTTGGCATAATTCCGGTGCATCTATATGGTCAACCCGCCGATATGGATCCGATTCTTGAAACCGCCAAGCGTCATGGCCTGTGGGTGATGGAAGATTGTGCGCAAGCGCACATGGCCGAATACAAGGGGCGCAAGGTTGGCACGATGAGTGTCGCCGCCACATTCAGTTTCTATCCCGGGAAAAATCTTGGTGCCATGGGCGATGCGGGTTGCCTAGTAACCAACGACAGCAAACTTGCGGCGTGGAGCGAGTTGTATGCGCGTCACGGCGGTAAGGGCGAGCATTTGATGGAGGGAATCAACAGTCGTCTTGATGGACTTCAAGCGGCGATTCTTTCCGCCAAGTTGCCGCACTTACAGAAGTGGACAGAAGCGCGGCGCCGCGTGGCGAGCGTGTACGACCGATTGTTCGCGGCGGTGCCAGGCGTGCGCATTCCGAAGATCGCCAAGGATCGCACGCATGTTTATCACCTCTATGTGATCCGCGTGGAGAACCGCGACGCGTTGCAACAGCACTTGAACAAGGCCGGCATCTCGACCATGCTCAACTATTCAAAGGCCTTGCCGTTCTATCCGGCCTATTCGTATCTGGGTCACAAACCCGAAGACTTTCCAAATGCATTCCACAATCAGAGCCGCATTTTGTCACTGCCGATTTATCCGGAGATGACGGATGAGATGATTCGATGTGTGGTGAGTACATTAGAAACTTGCCTATGTGGAGCAACGGCGTGAAAATTTGGCTCATCCAGCCAAGCGAACAACTTCCCATCGACGCTGGAATTCGGAAGCTTCGTACACGACTCCTCGCTGAAACACTCGCCTCGCGAGGTCACGAAGTGACCTGGTGGGCAAGTTGCTTCAATCATCTACGCAAGCAGTGGTATTTTCCCCGGGACACAACCCTGAAGCCAATTCCGGGCGTAACGATTCATGCGCTACACGGCATTGGCTATCGTCGGAATGTTTCACTCGCCAGAATAATTGACCATCGCTTACTGACTCGTAAATTTACCAAGCGGGCGCGGCGCGAACCGATTCCAGATTTTATTCTGACCTCGTTACCCCCTTACGATCTAGCCGCGGCGGCGGTTGTGTACGCAAACAAGCATAAAGTTCCGATCGCCGTTGATATTCGCGATAAGTGGCCAGATAATTTTGTCGATGTGCTACCCAAGCCGCTTAAGCCTTTCGGAAGAGTGCTTCTGAATCGTGAATTTGCACTGCGAACTAAGGCCCTTGTTGGCGCGCAAGCGATTCTGTCCATGACTACGCCTTTGCTGGAATGGGGTCTTGGGTGTGCTGAGCGAAAGGGCTCAGCGGATGACCGTGTATTTTATCTAGGTTCATATCGAGAACCAAGCACAGATATTTCATTGGAACTGAATCAACTCATAAATGATCGACTGCGCAATAAATTTGTTGTCACCTTTGTTGGGACATTTTCTACTTACCACAATCCAGAAATCGTTCTTGAGGTTGCGCGGCGACTTCGTGACCAAACAAATATCGTGTTTGTGCTTGTTGGCGAAGGCGACCTTGCATCAACCCTGCGCGCTAGAGCGATTGATCTTTCAAATGTGATATTTACGGGTTGGCTCAATTCCGCTGAAATGACAACTGTGCTTAAACACTCGCACCTGGGTTTGTGCACCTCAGGAAAGACATCCGAACGAAATTTTCTGCCGAATAAGGTTTTCTCTTATCTCTCGGAAGGAGTTCCTATTGCTTCAATATTTGATGGCGAGTTGCGTGAATTAATTGAACGTTACAAATTCGGATTTAATTTTAGCGACGCCGAGGACCTTTTCAAAGGCATATGCGAAGCCCACGCTCGGCCTGATATCCAAGTCCAAATGTCTCGAAACGCTTCTTCATTCTATGAGTCACATTGCGTCAGCGATATGATCTACTCTAACTTCGCAGACCACATAGAACGGTTATCTTGTGGAGGGATTTCCGGAATCTCGACCATTCTTGAAAATCACAAGGCTTGACAATGACCAATGACCAATTAATTCAATCGCCTAAATATCTATTTGGAGCAGGTGGCGCTGCCTCATGGGTGCTACAAGGGTTTCGCCGCGAGGGCGTTCAGGTCTCTGGCTTTATAGACGATTCAGCAGTACAAATTAAAAAGGTCGCTGGATTGCCTGTGATTACTCCCGATGCCGCCGAGGCAACGGCGGCAGAGCGCGCTGCGTCGATAGTTATCTTTACAGTAATGAATCCCGCTGTGCGAGAATCTGTAGTGCGAGATCGGCTACTTGGGCTTGGTTGGGGCAGCGTTTTGTCTCTGAGTGAATTTGGTAAATCACTCTTCCAGAAAACGGGGCAACGATGCGCCATGCTTGACGCGAAAGAAATGGATTTGCATGCAATCGAGCTTTCGCAAGCCAGGACACTGCTTTGCGACGATCACAGCAAGCGAGTTTACGATGCATTCATTCGGTTTGTTCAGGAACTCGACGACTCTGGCTTTCCCGAAATCACGCCAAAGCCATATTTCCCTGATGATTTGCCACGATGGTCGAATCCCCTTCGGCTCATTGATTGTGGCGGCTTTGATGGTGACACCCTGCGCTCCGCGTTGACAAATTGCTATCAAATCGAGGCGAGCGCTTCCTTTGAACCAGATCCGCGCAACTTTGTGCGGCTTGCCAAAAATATCAAGCAAATCATGGGGGCGCAGGCGTGGCCTTGCGGTGTCTCGGATCGCACCGAAACTCTGCGCTTTAGTGCCCAAGGGGACACTGGGAGTTCGGTGAATTCATCTGGCGAACTGTCAATCCAGTGCGTTTCCCTCGATGAGGCCCTGCCTCACTTTGCACCAAACTTGATCAAGTTTGATATCGAGGGTTCAGAGCAAGCCGCACTGCGTGGCGCAGAGAACTTGATTCGAGAGTTTCGGCCTGGCCTTGCGGTATCTGTCTATCACTTACCAACTGACATTTGGCGCATTCCATTATTTTTGTCATCAATTCTTGGAACAAAGTGTAAGTACTACCTTCGTCGGCACAGTCGCACCATCGCCGACACGGTGCTCTATGTCTATCCCCACGGCTGATACAGTCAAGGTCTCTCTTATGCTTGGGATGATCTTCAAACGCATATTTGATTTGATTGCTTCGGCAGTTGCGCTAACGATTCTTGCGCCGCTCATTCTGGTGTTGGGAATAGCTGTTTGGCTTTCATCGCCTGGTCCGATTATTTTTAAACATCGGCGAGTTGGGATGGATGGAAAGTACATCAAAGTTTTTAAGTTTAGAACAATGACCGATGGAGCCGAAGCTCTTGGTCGAGAGACTACGGGCACAAATGACCCGAGAATTACACGCCTTGGCGGATATTTACGGCGAACCAAACTTGATGAGTTGCCTCAACTGGTCAATGTTCTCTGTGGCCAAATGAGCCTTGTTGGTCCAAGACCAGAGATTCCGTTCTATGTCGAGCGCTACTGCGAAGATGATCGGGTTGTACTTACTATGCGCCCAGGGATCACAGATCTCTCGACACTAGCGATGGCCGATCTTGATTCCATAATGCAAAGTCGCGGTACAGCCTCGGCCGCTGAATTTTACGAACGCGAAGTTCTGCCGCGCAAACTTGCATTGCAAAGGCAATACATCGCCGAGAGGACATTTTTTGGCGATATTTCTATCCTCATCAGAACCATGTTCCGTATCATCTGTCGATGACAGCTAATAAGCAACCATCAATAGACACGTTTCAGATTCCGAGTCTCAATCTGCGAATCAGTCGCTTGGGGCTAGGCTGCGGTGCAATTGGGGGACATGGCTGGGGAGTTCGCGATGACGAAGCCGCCCTTGGTGCCATTCGGCTTGCCGCCGAATTGGGCGTAACCTTTTTTGACACGGCGGATGTATACGGACTGGGTCTTGCAGAGCAACTGCTTTGCAAAGGACTCGCGGATGTTCCGGGCGCACTCGAGCGTTCGATCATCGCAACAAAGGGCGGCGTTCGGTGGGATGACCATAGACGGACGATTCGAGATAGCTCGCCCAAGTATCTCTGCGCCGCTGTGGAGGCGAGCATGCAGCGATTGAAGATTGATTGCATTCCGCTGTATTACCTCCATTGGCCAGACGGCACAACGCCTATCGATGAATCTATCAGTGCGCTCTGCAGACTGCGAGACCAAGGAAAAATTCAGGCGATAGGTGTTTCAAACATGCTGGCAACAGACCTTGTACGGCTTGGCAGTGCGCGAATTGCGGCGGTTCAGGTAAAGGGAAATCTGCTAGAACCTGATCAATTATTTTCGATATACCAAGTTGCTCGCAGGATTGGGGCTGTGGTTGTTTGCTCAAGTTCCCTCGCTGACGGCTTACTTGCGGGAAATATTACTAAGGATCATGTTTATACGCAGGATGATCACCGAAATCGCTATCCCTTGTTTCAGCCCGACCGACTTCCAGAAGTGCTTGATCGAGTCGGGGTTGTTCAAGAGTACGCAAGAGCCCTTCGAAAAAGTCCTGCACAGGTTGCGCTTCGATGGCTTCTTGAAACCGGCGTAGCCGACGCTGTCCTTTGCGGCGCAAAGCGACCGGAACAAGTCATCGTAAATACTGGTGCAATTGGGTGGGAACTGGGACAAGAAAATATCCAATCCCTCGCAGCGAGAGTTCCATTAACAACATGCGATGAATTTGAAAACTGGCGGCGACAAATTACCCAATGACCTGACGCCAATTCAATATGAAATATTGTACTCTGTTATTTTCGAGAGTATCTTTGCAACCTCCTACCCATGCGTACCTTTAAAACATCCCAAGAATCCGCAGTCGGACCCTCCATAGCGGCCATCTTTGAGCAGAGTTCCGACTCGCTGGAGCACAAGATTGAGTCCTTCCCTCGCTACGCTCGTCGACAGCAACTCAAACGCTTTCTCGCGATGTACGAAATTTACAAAATGATCCTGCCAATTAGGGGAGCATTGTGGAGTGCGGTGTGTTCAGGGGCTTTGGGTTTATGAGTTGGCTGAAACTGAGCGCAATTTTGGAGCCAGAGAATCTCACTCGGCGCATCTATGGCTTTGACACCTTTGATGGGTTTCCAACGCTAGCGACCGTGGATAAGACAAGCCAGACTGACACGCATGTGGGCGATCTACGATCCAATTCGCACGACGAACTTTGTGCACTGATGAAAATCCATGATCAGGATCGATTCCTAGGTCATATTCCAAAAGGACAATTGATTCGCGGCGACATCAGCAAAACCGCACCACAGTTTGTAAAGGACAATCCGCATCTTGTTGTGAGCATGCTGTTTCTTGACGCGGATTTGTACGAGCCCACCAAGGCTGCGCTTGAAGCATTTCTTCCTCGTATGCCCCGTGGCGCACTGATTGTGTTTGATGAACTGGACAATCCACAGTGGCCTGGCGAAACCTTGGCCGCATTAGAGACAATCGGACTAAACAAACTCCGTCTTGAGCGCTTCGAGTGGGATCCATATATCTCCTGGGCACGAGTGGGAGAATGAACGACCTTACTCCTGTTGTGACCAAGCTTGATCCGAAGGATCTGGCACTGCGAATTCGCAAGCATGCGGTACGAATGACATCGCTTGGGCGGAGCAGTCATGTTGGTTCTGTCCTTTCCTGTGCCGATATTCTTGCCACGCTGTATGCCCGCTTGATGCGCGTGCGCCCTCACGAACCCCTGTGGCCTGACCGAGATCGCTTCATTATGAGCAAGGGTCACGCTGGCGCTGGTCTTTACGCCACGCTTGCAGAACTTGGATTTTTTCCTATCGAGCGCCTGGATACGCATTGTCAGAATGGTTCCACTCTCTGTGGACATGTTGCCACGCATGGCATTCCAGGCGTTGATTTTTCCACCGGATCGCTTGGACACGGACTGCCCGTTGGTGCAGGCATCGCATACGCACTTAAAATTCGCGCCGCCACAAGCCGCACATTTGTCTTGCTGAGTGATGGAGAACTTGATGAGGGTTCAAATTGGGAGGCATTTCTGTTTGCGTCTCACCATCAACTTTCCAATATTTGTGTAATCGTTGACTACAACAAAATTCAGAGCCTTGCGCCCGTAAGCGAAACACTTGGTCTTGAGCCACTCATGGACAAGTTCCGCGCATTTGGTTGGGAGGCTCGAGAGTGCGATGGTCACGATCACAAGGCGCTTGAGCGTGCGCTTGCTCCTGCATCCGATAGGGCACCAGTCGTTGTTCTAGCCAACACAATCAAAGGCTGTGGCGTGAGCTTCATGCAACATTCCGTTTTGTGGCACTATCGAACACCTCAAGGTGATGAATTTATGGCTGCTATGGCCGAACTCGAAGGAACACCCAATGCGTGATGCATTTGTCGCTGAATTGACTCGGCTTGCCGAAGCTGATCCCTCAGTAATGCTGATCACCGGCGATCTAGGTTTTGGCGTGTTGGCTGAATTTTCCAAGCGCTTTCCCCGCCAATACCTCAATGCAGGCGTCGCCGAACAAAATATGACTGGTGTTGCGGCGGGCATGGCTCTCACTGGGCACAGAGTCTTCACATATTCCATTGCGAACTTTCCAACGCTGCGCTGCCTTGAACAAATTCGAAATGATATTTGCTATCACCACCTCCCAGTGACTGTGGTATCGATTGGAGGCGGATTTGCGTATGGCCCACTTGGATTTAGTCACCATGCTTGCGAGGATGTTGCCGTGATGGGCGCTCTGCCAGGAATGCGTGTTCTTTCGCCAAATGATCCCATCGAAACAACGGCGTGCACGCGCATCGCGGGCACTGCACCAGGGCCGACTTATCTTCGGCTTGGACGAAATGGTGAGAAGAAATTGCACAGCGCACTGTTTGATATCACGAGCGGGACTATGATTGAAATGCATTCCCCTGAGTCGATGGAAGTTGCAATCATTGCGGGTTGTGGTGCGCTTGATATTGCTATGGCATCGCAGGAACTGCTAAAAAATGCTGGGATTTCTGCGGGAGTATGGTCGTCGCCATGGATCGAACCATTTGATCAAGAAACTACTTTGCGCCTGGCGCGTTCAGTCCAACTCGTTGTGACGGTGGAGGAGCACTCATTCTTCGGTGGGCTTGGAACCCGCGTAGCGCAGGCGTGTGCGACAGCGGAGGGTATTGTTGCTCAAGTAATCATTGTCGGAGTGCCACGCGAACCCATGCACAAGATTGGCGACCAACAGTTCATGCGTGATCAGGCAGGATTGACACCTGAAGTTGTAGCCAATCGGACTTTGTTGGCACTGGAGCATAAGGCTGCTCGTCGATAGATTTGGTGTGCGGGTCATTTGGCCCGAGACTTCAATACGGAATTACCGCTTATGAGAAGCGAATCCAATCTGGCCTTGTCCCCAATTCAGGTCACCCGCTCCCCGTTGACTTTCAAACTTCGACAAGCATCACCCTACGCTCGTTCATTCCCTGCGGCGGTGCGCTGAAACAAACCAAGATCGCCTTGCACGACTTGCTTGGGCGACTGTATTACTGGGTGTGCCAGTGAGGCTGTGTGTTAGCCCAGAGCAGCCAGCCAATTAACGCCGGTCGACAGGAATCCGAGCACCATCGATTCGCATAACACCCTGCGAAAATTGCGAAGTGAATCGATGTGTCATTGCGTGACAATGAAACACCTGCTCGAGATCTAATGTAATTTCCAACTCATGCGCATACTCCTTACCGGCGCCGCGGGCTTCATCGGCAGTTTCGTTGCCCGTCGTCTGCTCGACCGCGGTGATGAAGTGATCGGCTTTGACAACATGAATGCGTATTACGATCCAGCGTTGAAAGAGGCGCGTGCGCAGCGACTTGCTGCGAGCAAGGGATTCACGCTCGTGCGCGACGACCTCGCTGATGCACCTGCTCTGCGTGCCGCCTTTGACACACACAAACCTCAGCGAGTGATTCACCTTGCAGCTCAAGCTGGTGTGCGCCATTCGCTGACGCACCCACAGGACTATGTGCAGAGCAATGTGGTGGGCACCGCGAATCTGCTTGAATGTTGTCGACAGGCGGGCGTGGATCATCTGACATATGCCAGCACCAGTTCCGTCTATGGTCTCAACCGTAAATTGCCATTTACCACGCGCGAGCCGGCTGATCATCCCGCACAGTTTTATGCTGCGACCAAGCGTGCGACAGAATTGATGGCGCATTCATACAGCCATCTGTTCAACCTTCCGACCACGGGTCTGCGATTTTTTACCGTCTATGGTCCGTGGGGTCGGCCCGACATGGCTTTGTTTAGTTTTACAAAGGCGATTCTTGAAGGCAAGCCGATACCAGTGTTCAATCATGGCCACCACTCGCGCGACTTCACCTATGTGGACGATGTTGCCGAGGGCGTGGTTCGCGCGAACGACTGCGCTGCTGTGCCGAATCCATCATTTGATGCCGATGATCCCGATCCGCAGTCGAGCAGTGCGCCATGGCGGCTTTACAACATCGGTGGTGGTCAGCCGGTGCCACTGCTGCACTACATTGCAGTGCTTGAAGAATGCCTCGGTCGCAAGGCGCAGATGGA
>Ga0209702_10007417_pt1 | contig 13429 bp, 21 predicted proteins | sample FRY01_FD_187210 | JGI IMG/M metagenome (GOLD analysis project Ga0209702, IMG submission 187210) | Freshwater microbial communities from Lake Fryxell liftoff mats and glacier meltwater in Antarctica - FRY-01 (SPAdes) (version 2) | ecosystem: Environmental > Aquatic > Freshwater > Ice > Glacier... | reverse complement strand
TGATGATTCAGACTCATAAAAAACAAGCATAGACTTATTTTGGCCATCCTCTAAAAAGACAACTTCAAGTGGCATCAAAAAATTTATCTGAGATATTTCCATATACAGCCGTAAATAAAATATGAATAGCTTTTCAAACTTCTACAATATACAAGAGTTATGTGAAACTCAATCTCTATACTTTCACGAGAATTTTGACTGGGCTAGGCCTTTCGCCAAAATGACATCTCATATAAATATCGAAATACCAGTAATTAAAAAGAAAAGTCGCATACACATTATAGATGCAAATAAAAACCCAATAATCCTACACTTTTGCGATGGATCAAGAATATTCTTAACAAACGATGAGTACAGAAGGTTTCCTAAAATATCTACTGGCAATGAAGCAGAGTTCACTATGTTCGATAAAGGAAAAAACCAGCCAATGATAATAAAATCTTTTAGGATTATTTCCTAATTTTATTCACATCAATCTTGTCTGGATCGAATCCGGGAGCAAATGGTGATGGACTATACTCATTTTGGAGCTTATGTATCACCTTGTCTGCAACCTTATCGATTAATATCTTATTGCCAAATACAACTAGAACAAAAATTGCAGCTAAAGCAACAAAAGGAATCAATAACTTATTCTCTGTAATATTCATTTTTCACCATAATTATTAAAGTTTATATTTTTTTATCTTATCTATCCAACTCTGCCGTCTTTTTGATGTGTGAGCTTCATCGATCTTAGACATTGATTTGATAAGTTCATCATAACCATCTAAAGTCTCCCTAGGAAAGTCAAGCTTAGGAATGATAAACATATCACCCAAACCTCGCACACTAGGAAGTCCTTTTCCAGCAATCTTTATTTGAGCACCTGAATTTGTCCTTGCTGGTACTTTCACAACAATATTGTGCTTGTATATAGTTGGAATCTCGATATCAAATCCCATATACAGCTGAGAATAAGTGCACGGCATATCAAGAACAAGATTCTGATTTTGCCTTTGGAATATTTCATGTGGCACAACACTAACAAGTATCACAAGGTCTCCAGGAAATCCTTTTTTTTCACGACTTGGCTCTCCTTGGCCGTTTATTTTCATCATACCATCCGTAGCTCCCAAAGGAATATTAACTTGAAAATCTATCTTTTCGTTTTCCATACAATAGCCAGAACCAGAACACGAACCACATGATTCTACGACCACCTTGCCGATTCCACGGCAAGTTTGACAAGCCATCTGCAGCTTAAAGTTTCCTTGAAGTTTTACGCTTTGATATCCCGAACCATCACATGACTTGCACATCTCCGATGACTTGTCACCACATCCTTTGCAAGAAGAACAAACACTACTTCTTGTAAACTGAACTTTCTTTTCGCATCCAGTAGCTATCTCCTCAAGAGTAACATCGACCCTAATCTGTATGTTTCTACCCTTGTGGTTTGAGTTACTAAAAAAGTCATGCATAGTATGAGAAGATTCACTGGCTGGATTAAACCCACTTTCAAAACCAGAAAAACCATTCTGATCAAAGTGACTTTTTTTTCTTGGTTCTTTCAAAATATCATAGGCATCTTGAACCTCACGGAACATAGATTCAGAATTAGGATTGCCTATGTTTCTATCAGGATGATGCTGCTTGGCTAAGTTACGATAAGCCTGCTGTATCTCGTCTTTTGTAGCATTTCTAGATAGACCAAGAATATCATACGGACTTTTAATCATAAATTCTCATCCAAAACAGCCCTAATGGCCATTGGGTCCATCAGAAATGAATCACGGCCTTTTTTTGCAGATATAGATGGAGATATGACTCCAGAACCACTAATTAATACCCTATCACCAACTTTGAAACCCCAAGATTCAGAAAATGTAGGACCAACCGCACGAACATATCCTTGCATTGGAACTTTTGGGTCAGTACCATCCTTAATCATCAAAGTTGTATTCATCAACTCTTGTGGTGTTAACATCTCAATTAAAACCTGCGAACCACATGGATGAACATTAGTTACGGCTGGAATAGAACAAAACTCCGCACCATCAATGCCAACGATCTTTTTGGTCATGAAAAAACTCCTATAATCAAAGAAAATAAAAATCAAACAAGTCAATTATTAATTGACATCAAACAATCAACTTTGACTGGTTGTATTTGTAATAGTAATTGGGCTTAACATTTCTTGGTTAATGAAATGGTTTAATTCTATTGAAGGAGTATAATAGCCAACTTGATTGAACAATTCAGTACTAGGTGTTGAGATTTCATAAACAAGAGATCGCTTCTCTATTTGGCCTGAATCTAGCGTATTAGGAAGCGAAGAAAAGAAATCATTACTGATCTTTTCAGAAGCCTGTTCAATAAGGTCTTGATAGCCATTGCATCCAGATAAATAAGCCATCCTTACAAGATTATTTATTTGAACTAAGCTTACAACCTTAAGATTTTTTGCACTCATGATTTTTAAACCCAATAGGTTATGAAATAACAACGATGATCTTTTTCCGCAATAATCACAGAATCAACCAATCGATCTGAGATTATTTTTCTATCAAAATCAAGCTTACTGTAGTTTGCATAGGTGTTTTCATTTAAATGCCCATCAAGAATAGGAGAATAAGAGACAGAATTTTTAATTTTCACAGATGGAATTATTACTCCGTAAAAATCAAATATAGGTTTATCTTTAGCTTCTGGAAAGTTATCGAGTGTGTAAATAACATTTTTGATGTTTTCAGACATATTATTTTCAAAAAAGTGTATTGGATATATTATTGGTTCGTATTCATAAGAGCCAATAATATTAGAATAAAAATTACCTTTAATATTTAAAGTAAATTCATTTGAGTTATTATCACTATTTGGTAAAAAACCAATACTTTTAGCCAATATGATGCTTGCAGCAGAAATAGATATGCGATTAAACCCATAATAAGTTTGATCAATATATTCATTGCACAGAGAAATACTATTTTTGGTTTCCTGGGCTAATACATTACAACCTATATTTTCAAAAATTTTAACCATTTCTTCAAGATTTTTAACATCCAAAGACAAAGTCTTATTGAAGCGCATGTAACTTGAAAAATTGTCGGCATGACCATCGTAAAAGTTTATGCCTTTTTTATAAATTCCACACATATCAATAAATTGTGGTGTTCTTTTTTTTCTTATCGAATCAAGTCTTGATTTGTCAGATAAAAAACGAACATGTTTGCGATTGTTTTCTGGAACATCAAAAAATTCTATTAGCTTGTTTCCAGATATCATTTTGTTTTTTGCGTATTCTGAAATTATAGATGACATGTGGTTTAAATTGTTTTTTTTGATATATTTGCCACAAGATATAGCTTCGCAAACAAACCTAGAAAACTCTCCTCCATCGGCAAATGCATTGTCATAACATCCATATATGTCTGGATGATCATAATCCATTGCATTAAAAAAATCATACATCTTAAATCCAAAGTCACCAAAAATAGAACCAAGCAAATTGCTATCGCTTTGTGCTATTTTTAATATGGCTTTGCTTTTGCTTCTTTTTTTTATTTTAGATGTAGATTTAATCTTTTTGCAAAAATCATCGAAAAAATCATCAGAACAAACCGAATTCCACATATGTCACCGTTGTTTTGGGGCAATGCAGCAAACTATTTTCTTTCCTTCTATTTTTGGAACAATTTCAACAAGTCCATCCAAAGAAAGCCTAATTGCCATCCTTTGAACAACAGACATCCCAGCATCTTGATGATGCATCTCTCTACCTTTAAATTGTAATATCAACTGAACCTTAAATCCATCTAAAAGAAAATTTTTAGCTTGATTAATCTTTATTTCTTCATCGCCGATAGCTATTGATGGACGAAGTCTAATCTCCTTAGTTTGCATTTGAGATTCTCGCTGTTTCTTTGCAGCATCCTTATCTTTCATTTTTTTTTCATATTTATATTTTCCATAATCCATAATCTTACATATTGGAGGATTTGCTTGTGGCACTATTTCTACAAGATCAAGTCCATCGTCCTCAGCCATTCTTCTTGCTTCATCTGTACTTACAATGCCAAGTTGTTCTTCGTTCCTAGTCAGCCTCACCTTTTGGACACGAATTTGGAAATTAATCCTAAGTTCACTTGTTTTTGCAAATTCCTCATCTGACCGCCTAAAATTCGAATTGTACATCAAGTATTGTTCCTCATATTGATATTATAAGACTAATAGTTTCTTATTTTGAAATTAATTTAATTGAAACCAGAAGATATTGTTGTTCGAGAAATTACAAAGTTTCACTCAAATTTCAGATGTAGGTGAATCGTAAATTTTTATCTTGTAACCTTCCGAATTTGATGGGAATCTTCTAACCCATTCGACATCTGTAGAATTCATTTTCATTAATTTAAATTCAAAAGTATAACATCCTGGAAGGCTAGTATTACTTAATTGCCAGTTATAAACTAAAAAACTTTCTGTTAAAGTATCATTGGAAGTTGTGCCATCAATATTGATGACATCTTGAAATATCATCTCAGTTACACTTGAGGAATTCATAAACTTTATAATCTTAATTTCTTGGCCTTTTTTGAAATTTTGAGCAGTCGTATTGTGATATGCACGCTGAACTCGTATAGAGTAGTTAACTTCATCAAATGAAGTGACAAGCATATACTCAGCTTGCCTTGGTTTGTTTACAAATATAACATCACCAATCGCAATCTGATTGAATCCTATATTGTCGGCCAATGATATATTTAAATCTGTTAAAGACAATGCAGACTTAAGCTTTGCACTAGCCCACATATTGGCTTCAAGCACAAGGTTAGTTAAGTCCATAGGACCATCGCAGTCCTCAACCTTGACTCTAAAGTCTGGCTTATTGTCATTTCTCTTGATTAAAAAGTCGGGGCATAAACCTTCTACGCAGTTATATTGATCAATGCATCCCAATGTGTTTGCTGTACATCCCATACAAATATCTATGTGACTATCTATAATATCTTTTAAATCCATCGTAAAATAATCGTAATTTGTCAACTATTGCTGCTAATCACAAATAGTTTGAAGAAAAACGATACTATGGTTTTTGAAATCCATCGAATTAACATATTTTTTAAGTATTGACTTTTGATCAAAACTCATAATTTTGCGACAAGTATGATCAGCAAGAGGTATTCTAATCTCATAGCTGTCATTCACTTTAAGATAACAACAAAATGGAATTAATCCAAGATCACAATGACCAACACAATCCATTATATAATTATCATTAGTGCAATCATAAGCATAGCCACTTATGGCAACACCAGAAAGACAAGGCACACATTTTATGGTGTTGTTTTTGTAAGATTCGATATCAACAAATACAGCAACAAGGTTGGTTTTTTGATAGCTATCAAGCCTAAGACGAATAGCTTTTTTTTGAACTGCCAGTAGTTTATTTGAATTATCTTCCATAAGATACATTAACTAGAAAAACAACTATAGTCAATCTTGATCTTTTGATTGATCATTTTTCTTTTGATGATCTTTCTTGTAATTGTTTTTATCTATATCATCAATTTTCGAATCATAAGATTTAACAATTTTCTTTATCTTATCTTTAACTTCTTTAGATTTCTTAAGTTTTTTAAGTCTTTTTAGTTCCCAAAGATCTTTTGCCAATCTTTCTACAGCTGCCAAGAAAGAATCTATATTTCTATCAACTAATTTTGGCTTAGAAGCTTCATGAATTTTACTTTTCTTTTTTTTTCTTTTTCTTTTTTTAAGAGAACGCATAAGTCTTTTTACTTGCCACGGAGGTGGTGTGCTATGGCCAAAAATATCAGCAACTGGCGGTGCGAGACCCAATGCTGCTTGAGTCTTCAGCCTTGTTGAAGCACTTGATTCACGAATCTTTAGCCATTTAGAAAATGCAATCATATATTATCTATCATCGATTCAAATCAAAAAAACATAAAATAAATTTTTGCGAGCATCTTAACTGCTTATATTTGGAATGACAAGCCCGACCTCTTTAGGGTCGGGTAGTTGACAAATCACACTTTAGGCAAAGAAGTTATGGAGTATTTGCCAGACTCAATTTTAGACAAAAAATCTAAATCCATATCTGACTTTGCCTTTGCATGTGCTAACTCAAGCTTATTGATTGCATTGTCCATAATCTTAAGATAACGAATCTGACAATACATACCAGTATGGTCAACAAAATTGTTGTAATTGCCAAGCATAAGGATATACCTTAAGAAAGCTTTTTGCACTTTGGTTTTAAAATATTTCAGTAGATATTTTTTCGTCTTTGGTACTTCAAAACGATCAAAATCACCAGAAATAAAAATAGCATCCTCTTTAGACATCAATATTGAAACCCTTAACAAATTTAAGATACATTAAAAGAATTCCACCAGCATACTGCTGTGGAGTTCCAGACCTACCAATCAAAGCAAGAACATCATTTACAAGCTTCACATCATTCGATGTTTCCATATGAAAAGCAGATGCATTATTGTCTTCACGCATACTTCCATATGCCAAATCAACGGCATCGAGAATATTTGTACTAAGAACCATGCTTATCTTTTTCTGACTAGCAACCATATAGTTTGGGACTTTGCCGCCACAATGCATAGTCTTATCTTCAAAGAACTTTTCTATGCGAGACCTAACAAAATCACGGATATTTCTGTTCGTTTCATACTGGTCTCTACTAATGCATTCGAAATCATCATCTTCAAAAACATCATTATCACAATTCCAACTAATCATAACATAAACCTCCATTTTAAATGTTAAATCGTGCATTCGAGAGTGTAAATAAAGAATGGAGATAAAGTCAAATGAAAAATATTATTTTATCAATTATTATATTTGTAGGTGTGGGATGTGCAAACTTCAATCCTCGGATGCAAAATAAAATTGACAACAATGGCAAAATAGATGAAATAAAAAGCAACCAAAATGGCATTATGCTTGAACTTGGAAAACTTAGGCAAAGTGCAGAAATTCAAAATAGTAAACTTAAAGAAGTTCAGCAAGGACTACTAAACTTCAATGCTACGGGAATAAGAAACGAAAACAAAGGAATACAAATACTTCAAGGAGACGGACCATTTGTTGTTTTCTTTGCACTTGGAACAATAGCATTGATATTGTATTACCGAAATAAAGCAGAGAAAAATGAAAGAATGGCAAATGCAATTGTTGCTGAAGTCACAAGGCTGAATAGCCAAGATCTAAATGATAATGTGCTTAAAGCTGCAATGAATTCAGACTTTGAAAAAGATGTATACAAAATGATGGCCAAAAATCTTACAAAAAAAAAAGTAATTTGATATGCTAAAAATAATGAAAAACATCAAATATTTAGTAGCATCGACCAAATCATACTATGTGAAAACACTGCCAATTATCATTCCTAGTTTAATAGCAAACAATATAGCTATTGAAGACATATTGATCACTATTTCCAATTGCTCAGAAAATATAAAATATAAAAATTTCAGAACTTTTTGCGTTAACTATAATTCTTTTGAATACTCGGCACTTATCAATCTTATAGACATTCACTATTCAGAATCAGATTATGTTTTTTTATTACACGACACCATGTTATGTGGTTTAAATTTTAAACATCTATCTCAAAAATTCACCAGAGGATGCATCGTCCTAGCTCAAACATTGGGCTATACAAATATGGGGGCGTACAATGTGAACTATTTGATGTCTGTGAAAAACAAATTGTTAAATTTAAAAAATATATCTAAAAAATATGGCATATCAATTGAAGGCAAGCTATTTGACTGTATTCCTAATTTCTACGACAACCCAACCATAAAACCATCAAATGAGAGAAAAGACATATACGGAAATGGATTAAAAAGAAAAGTTGATTATTACAACTCTGTCGATGTGACAAAATTTGGAGCTAATGGACCAGAATCCTTAATTAAGGATGAATTCATATATGAGTTATAGATCAATAGAAATGAATCTAAGAATTGGATGTCCAATAAATTGCAACTATTGCCCTCAAAGCACTCTCCTTAATTCAGATTATGGAACAAAAAAAGTTTTATCTCTTGATGACTTTTCAATCATATTAAACAATGCTTCTTTTCCCAACAACTCAATAGAGGTTTTTTTTGCTGGATTCAGCGAACCTTTGGCTATTGCAGATTGGTTTAAAATGTGCGAAATGTGCGAAAATCATCCCAATACAACAAAATTAGAAATATTCACAACAGGATATAAAATAACATTAGATCAAATTAAAGGCTTGTCCAATTTTAAGAAACTAGCCTTAAATATTCATGTTGGCGATAAAAAAGATATGCCTAATTTCGACGAGCAAATTTGGGATAAACTAGATTCAATTAAAAAATATATTCCCCATGCAACATTCTGGGAAGTTGGATTCGAACTTAAAGAATTTGAAGACATCAACAAAAAACTCGACAGTTATGGATTGCACCATAAATTTCAAGAAATAATTTCTAGAGCAGGTAATTTAAAATCAGTAGGACTAATACAACTATCTTATAAAAAAGAAAATTACGGAGTAACTTGCTCGAAAATGAATAAAATAAAACGACCTGTTATACTTCCAGATGGCACAGCCCTAGCCTGCACGAACGATTATGGGTGTGAAATGAAAATTGGCAATTTAATCAATCAAACGTGGGATGAACTTAATTTTCAAAAAATTATAGATATGCAAAGAAATAGCAATTCAGGACTACCATGTTTTAGGGGCTGTCACTATGCTGAAAAAGATAAACTTACATCAAAGATCCTTTTGTAGCTTGATATTCTTTATGAATATGAGTCCAATGGCCAACTAAAGTTTCTCCTTTGGCCGTCATAAATTTAGCTGTAGCGTTTTTCATGTAATATTTTTCTTCTGTATCTAAATTGGAACTATCTGTATACCACGGTAAATGTCTGGCCATATAAGGGAAATCAGTCCTTAAGCAGTTGCAAATTGAATAGTTTAATCCAGCGTTGTTTTTTTTGTCATACATAGCAAATGTAGTGTCCACAGGTGCTATCCAAAACTTAACTTTAAATTCATCGTCATAAATAAATTCATTGCAATATTGTAATTCCCAATCTATTACTTTTTGCTTAAACGCATAATGATTCGGCAAATCATCTATTCTTAAACCCAAGCCTATTTTGTTATATTGTTTGTATTTCTTTTTAGTTTCTAAAAGGATTTCTAAAAAATCATTAGGACAATCTTCCGAAACAACCAAGTCCGAATCCGTGTATATAAAGTATTGATCCTCAAGATTTTTGTAACCATCCCAACGATACAATGCTTGTTGTCCTAAATTAGAATTTAATTTGACAAGAGTTATTTCTTTTGGCAATTCAGAATAATAATCAAGCAATGGTTCAAAGGTAGAATCATTATCTAGAACAATAATTCTAGTGTTATTCTTTGGAATTGAATCAATAAGTTTTTTTAGAGTTGAAACTCGATTTCTATTGTTTATTATAATTGGAATCACAGCTTTATTCCTTTATATATTTTATTGCCAACTATCAAACTATCTAATTGGCAATAATTCAAGAAGTCGCCATTCCAAGCATGAGAAGCAACCGGTTTTCCCATTACATTTAAAGAAGTGTTTAACAATATCGGGATGCCAGTTATTTTATAATATTCTTTAATCAATTCGTAAAATGGTCCATATTCTACTGTTTGCATTCTGCACGTTTGATCGACATGTGTTATAGCCGGTATCTTATCATTAAGCACCTTGCAAGCATAAAGCATATACTTGCTTTCGTCCATATCGAAGTAATCTTTTGCAAATTCTTTTAGCACACTTCCAGCATAAGGCCGCCAAGGTTCTCTTTTTTTTACTCTTTGATTTAGTGTGTTTTTGTTTTCTGCTATAGTTGCATTCATTAAAATAGAACGATTACCCAACGCTCTAGGTCCGAGTTCTCCACGACCTTGCATCCAGCCTATAATGTGACCCTTAGCTATAAGTTCCGCAGTTTTTTTAATTGTAGTTTGATTCGGTTGTTCTTCAATTAAATCATCTTGCCAAAATGGGAAATCTGTCTTGTCAAATTTATCTTGTTTGAAGTGAATTCTTAAAAATTCCAAACAACCAAGTGGCAAACCACCATCGTAACAATGCGGAGGAATGTGAAGATTAGGAAATATTTTTTTTAAACGATAATTATAAACTGAATTTTGAGCACAACCACCAGTATAAGCTATCGTCGAATCTCTAGGCAAGCCATCAAATATCTTCAATAAGTATTCCCACCAATATTCATGCCATTCATTGTAATTATTGTAATTACCATCAATACTGGATTTCAATGTGAAACCATCTATGTTGAAATTCTTATAATTTGTATTGATGAGTCTTGGAAGACCAAACTTTTCTATTTCTATATCTGAATATGATTGTAAACCCATTAATTTTCCAGCTAAGTCATTTTCCAATCCTTTCAATCCAAGCATTAAGCCCATTAAATAAAATTCAAAACCCAAGGATGGAAATGGTTCTGTTTTTATTATTTTTGGATTATTAGCTGGTGATTGGACAATCATAGCACTTCTGTTCCAATCACCTTTTCCATCAACCGAAACAGCATAATCAATCTTATCACTATCAACAATTGGCCACAAACTCAAAGAATGTGCGTAATGATGATCCAAGCGAAAGCTTGGAATTTCTTTCAGTATTCCACTGCAAAAAAGCTCATCTTTAGCACAACCTCCTCTTCCATTGTCAGCATCTGTATATGCACAACAATCAACCTTAGTAACACCCCAATCTTTTAAAGTCTTCCAAACAAAATCTTCATTTGCCTTATGGTGTTTTTCTTGGAGAAATCTTTCAGATTTTCTATATTTTATTTTGCCATCAATAGAAACAGCTATACTAGAATCGTGGCCTAAATAAAAACCTAAATAAGTTGACATTTTAAATTACCATTTAAAAATAATCTATAGTTAACTAAGTGCAAAAATAATGATATTCAATCAAAAAATATTTGTGTGATTTTTTCCAAATTAATTTAAATATTGCAATTATCTTAATCAATCGCATTATTGCGAACAAAATAATCAAATTAACTAAGAAGTATACATATGAACTTGTTTGCCTATGTGAGATATCAATATCCCAGACATGTGATCTATTTCATGCTGACAAACCAAAGATTTAACACCTTCATAAACCTCATCGACATCAATGAACTCAAGAGGTATCTCACCTGGCTGAACGACAAGCTTCTTACCAACAACCCTAACCTTACCAAACCTATTGACTTCGTAGTACTTAAAAGATCCATCTAGATTAATCAAAGACAAGCATCCCTCTACGAATGGAACTTTGTCACCAACGCCCTCATACGAGCAGTTAACATAATACTCATTTCCAGAGTCATTCATAATGATAAAAAGATTGAGCGGAATTCCGATTTGAGGAGCAGCTAGGCCAATTCCATTTTTAGCCAAACAGATTTGTTCCATATGTACTGCCAACCTATAGATATCCATAGGATTATCAAACGAAACATTGCCACCAAAAGGTATAGATGATTCTTCAACAATACTAAGATTCTTATAATCGATCAATCCACGACGGCAGATAGTGTCTTGATTACCATTTCCACTCTTTGCTGTATCCATTCTCTCAACTTCTCCGTGTTAGGTCTAAGAGACTTTGGAATTTTTAGGATGACCATATCTACATTGTCTTCCTCATTAATAAACTTTTCTGCAAGGTCTCTAACAAGCTTTGAAACAGAAATGTTTCTTTTCTTGGCAACCAACTTGAGTTTATCTTGTATCTCCAAATCCATTGCAAGACTTAATATGTTTGCTTTTTTTGACATAACTATCTCTTCTTTTTATTTAATGACTTACTGTCTTTTTTCTTAGTCTTTCGATTTGGGAAATTCTCCCTAATCTTCAATTTGAGTCTTTGAAGTTCTGACTCTCTAGATTTTTTTCGCTTTTTCCTACGCTTACTTTCAAAACACTCATGTTCTTTATGATCATGAAGAATGCCAGCATCTGTAACGGCTCTTTTGAAAGTGGCAAACATCCTTCGAAAAGCCATTTCCCTTTCTTCTCGTGAACAATTTGAATGACGGTCTCGCATCTCTACTCTTACTAATCTCATTGTGTACCTCAATCTCTACTTATCTTAAGCAACTTTTTCCCCAATTTAAGGGGCTCTATAGTACGAACCACTTCTTTGTAGGAAACCAATTCCAACACTTCAGATGTCGTCGGCCAATTATCTCGATCTAATTCTGGTAAAAACAAATTAAGTCTATTGACAATATTCTGTAGAATATCTTGATTCCACATATCAATAGTTCCGCTAGTTAATATAGTAGAGAATGTAAAAATATGCTGCTTTGGAAGTTTTTTACTAGCAAGGTCTTCAGACTCATAGTCTTTGAATCCGTTGTATCTAGCTCTCTCATCAATACACACAAATGGAGTCCTTGCCATAATTGCAAATCTTGATATTCCATTGAACACATCGAGAACGCAACCGCAGGCTCTCATAGCAGACATAACCTTAGATATGTCGCTATCATTAACGAATACACAATCATCAATCAAATCGCTTGATATATCATGAGAGAAACCACTCTGCCAAACAACTGGAACATAGTTGTTAGCCAAAAGTTTTTTTGCAAGTGCAATCCAAAACTCTTTTTTAGACTTAACATTTACTGACCTTCCATTGTGCCACTGTTTGCAAAATATAGTGGGAGAAAAAAGAACCTTGAATCCAGCTCTTTGATTGATCTGCCTAACAAAGTCTTTCCCTAATATGGAACTAGATGGAACAAATGGCATGAAAACTTCTACATCATTAGACACAAATTGTTTTTTCAAGCCATTTGAAAAATTTGAAAAAACATCTTTTGGATCTATCACATTTCTAAAGAACTCATTGAGATTACGTCTGTACACAGAAACAATATCAGATGTGTTGTCCCAAACAGCAGACTTCTCATAAAGCCTTGGAATCTGGGCGGTGTCAGAAAATCCCCAATATTCATCGACATAAGGAAAAAGACCAGCAAGTCCAGGATAACCGCAAAGTATAAAATACTTTGAAATCTTATTTTTCAATTTGTATTGTCTTAAAAAGAAAGCAGAAAGAAGAAATAATCCCATAAAGTCACCAAAGAAAGGCATTATGCACACATCGCCAAATTCAGTTGGTATATTTCTTTCTTCATATTTTTCTCTGACAAATCCATTTCTTTGAGACGATCTTTTAAGAAAATCTGCTACTGTATTCAATTTATTGTATTCCTCCACCAATAATCCATTTTACTCATATTCATTCGAACCAAAGACTCATTGTCAACCATGCCGATTATGGTTTCAAAGTTCCCAGACATAAGTTCCTTAACCGCCAAACTAGAAAGTGAAATTCCT
>Ga0209702_10007416_pt1 | contig 13433 bp, 8 predicted proteins | sample FRY01_FD_187210 | JGI IMG/M metagenome (GOLD analysis project Ga0209702, IMG submission 187210) | Freshwater microbial communities from Lake Fryxell liftoff mats and glacier meltwater in Antarctica - FRY-01 (SPAdes) (version 2) | ecosystem: Environmental > Aquatic > Freshwater > Ice > Glacier... | reverse complement strand
ACAGGCCGCGATCTTTTGATGGGCGGCACTGGCGATGATACGATGGAGGGCGGTCTGGGCGATGATGTCATGCTCGGCTCCACCGGGGCTGACCAGATGTATGGCGACGCGGGCGATGATATTATATATGGCGTGTCGCCAAGGACTGGTCAAAGCCTGGATGATGATATTCTGGGCGCGGATGCTAATGCCCCCGGATCAATCGAAAACCGCGGCGAATTTACGGCCACCATTCGGGCAGAGTTCGGCGATCGTGTTACCGATGCCGATATCAACCGCTTCCTCGGCGATCTTACATCGGGAGAGGGCGATCATGCCGCCGATGCGCTTTATGGCGGCGCGGGTGAGGATGCATTGGCCGGCGACAATGGCGACACCCTGACAGGCGGTGAAGATGAGGACAGGTTTGCAGTCAATTGGGTGTTGGGCAACGCGCCTGTGGTCATCACCGATTTCTTGGCCATGTCAGAAGAGTTCGGGGTCTTGTTTGAAGACGATGGCACCGTGCCCATGTTCGGCATTCGCGATGCCGCAGGAGGTGCAAGCCTAGAGGTGGTTGTGGGCGGCGAGGTTGTTGCGGCTTTGACAGGTGTCACGGTTGCCACCGTAGGCCTTGGACAATTCTCCATGAATTTGTTCATCGGCAATGGCAGTACCGGGTATCCGGCGGTTATTATGCCACCTTTGGCAGCTTGATGCTCCTGAATGGGGAAGCGCAGATTGGCGCTTCCCCGTTCAAACTTGCTGCAATTGCAGGCCTACACAGCCGTTTTGCGGCTTTCATCCAGATAAATCTCGCGCAGCCGCTTTGAAACCGGGCCAGGTGTGCCATTGCCCAACGCTGCGCCGTCAATCTCCACCACCGGCGTGACAAAGGCCCCGGCCGAGGTGAAAAACGCCTCATCGGCCGATTTGGCCTCCTCAATCGTGAAGGGCCGCTCCTCCACCTCCATCTGCGCTTCGGAGGCGAACCGCAGCACCGCCGCCCGCGTGATACCGTGCAAAATACCCTTGGACAGATGCCGCGTAATGATCCGCCCATTCTTTACGATATAGGCGTTGTTGGACGTGCCTTCGGTGACATGCCCATCCTCTACCATCCAGGCATCATCCGCCCCCGCCTTCTTGGCCATCATCTTGCCCATGGACGGGTACAAAAGCTGCACCGTTTTAATGTCGCGGCGGCCCCAGCGAATATCCTCGATGGAAATTACCTTGATCCCGGTTTTCGCCACCGGGCTATCGGCCATGCCGGGCTTGGATTGGGTGAACATCACCAGGGTCGGCTTGGTCACAGCCGGGTCCGGAAAGGCAAAATCACGATCACCGGGGTTGCCGCGCGTCACCTGCAAATAGATCATCCCATCCGTCAGATCGTTGCGCAAAACCAATTCGCGGTGAATTGCCAGCAATTCATCGTCCGAACAGGGCGCTTGCATGTCCAACTCACTCAAGCTGCGCGCCAGCCGCACCTGATGGCCCGCAAAATCCAGCAGCTTGCCGCCCAGAACGCTGGTCACCTCATACACGCCATCCGCCATAAGGAAGCCACGGTCAAAAATAGAAACCGTGGCTTCGGCTTCCGGCACATACTGGCCATTGACGTAAACGATGCGCGACATGATCTATCCCCAAAGTTCGGCGCTGGGTGGATGAACGCCTTGCGCGTCAAACAGCAGCGGGTTTTCCCGGTCTTCGGCCAAAAGCAGCGGCCCGTCAAGGTCAGTGAATGCCACACCCTGCGCCAGCAGTGTAGCCGGCGCCATGGCCAGCGATGAACCCACCATACAGCCCACCATCAATCCATACCCCTCCGCCAGCGCCGCCCGCTTCATGGCAATGCCCTCGGTCAGGCCCCCGGTCTTGTCCAGCTTGATGTTGACGACATCGTATTTGCCCTTCAACCCGGCTAGGCTTGCGCAGTCATGCGCCGCCTCATCGGCACAGACCGGCAGGGGGCGCGTGATTTCGGCCAGCATATCATCGGCCCCGGCGGGCAAAGGTTGCTCTACCAATGCCACACCCATGGCGACCAGATGCGGGGCAAGCTCAGCGTAAACCTCGGCGCTCCACCCCTCATTGGCATCAATGATAATGCGGGTTTTCGGCGCACCCAAACGCACGGCCTCCAGCCTTGGCATATCATCGGGCGTGCCCAGCTTGATCTTCAGCAATGGCCGGTGCGCGTGTTTCGCAGCCTGTGCCCGCATCGCCTCGGGCGTGTCCAGCGACAAGGTAAAGGCCGTCATCTCCGGCCCCGGTCTCGCCATGCCTGCCAACTCCCACACCCGCTTGCCTGCAAGTTTGGCCTCCAGATCCCACAGCGCACAATCCACAGCATTCCGTGCGGCCCCTGCGGGCAAAGCTCTTTGCAACGCAGTCCGCGAAATTTCGGGGTCCAACCCCTCAATTTGCGCCGTCACCGAATCCAAAGTCTCGTCGTACCGCGCATAGGGCACGCATTCCCCCCACCCCGTCACCCCTCCGCGCGTGATCCGCACGGTCAACACCCGCGCCTCCGTCCGCGATCCGCGCGAAATGGTAAACACCTGCGCCAAACGAAACACATCCGGGGTGACAGTGATCATTGCGAAACCCTCCCGCTTTCTTTTCGGTCAAAATATCCTTGGCGGGAAATCCGCCTTCACACCAGCAACATAGCATCCACCAAGCGCGCAGCACCATGCCGGAACGGGTCCACCGTGGGCAGGCCCAACCGCGCCTCCACCTCGGCGCAATAGGCCAGCGCTTCATCCTCGCCCATCGCGGCGGTGTTGATGGAACAGCCAATCACAATGCAGTCGGGGTTCGCCACGCGCGCCAGTGAAAGCGCCATATCCCGCACCGCCTCAACGCTCGGCAGGGCATAGCCCGGAAGGCCCCGCATATGGCTGCGCTTGGGTTCATGGCAAATCACCAGCGCATCGGGCTGCCCGCCATGGATCAAGGCCAGAGTGACACCAGAATAAGAGATGTGGAACAAGCTCCCCTGCCCCTCGATCAAATCCCAATGGTCCGGATCGTTGTCGGGCGTCAGGTACTCGATGGACCCGGCCATGAAATCCGCAATCACCGCGTCCAACGGCACCCCGCCCCCGGTGATCAAAATCCCGGTCTGGCCCGTTGCGCGAAATGTTCCCTTCGCGCCGCGTGCCCGCATCTCACGGTCCATGCACAGGGCGGTATACATCTTGCCAACCGAACAATCCGTCCCCACGGCAAGCATTCGCTTGCCTGAGCGCTTCACCCCGTTCGCAATGGGATATTGCACCGATGGCACCCGCACGTCATGCAACATGCGCCCAGTTGCTGTAGCAACCGCTGCCAAATCCGGCTCATCGCGAAGAAGGGTGTGCAGGCCCGAGGCAAGGTCAAACCCTTCCTCCAACGCCTGCACCAATATCTTTTTCCAGGCTTGTGAAATCACGCCGCCGCGGTTGGCCACACCAATCACCAAAGTTTTGCAGCCTGCCGCCTTCGCTTCTGTCAGGGTCATGTCGGGCAGTTTCATATCGGCCTTGCAGCCTTCCATCCGAAACTGGCCCAACGCGAAGTCAGGGCGCCAATCCTTGATGCCTTGCGCGACCTTGGCGGCAAGCGCATCGGGCGCATCGCCCAGAAACAAAAGATAGGGGGTCTTGATCATGGTAGGCCTCAATCGCTGCTTGTTCAGGATAGACTGTGATAGTTTTCGTGGAATGTGTTATGTTTTACGCACCAATAGAACATAAACTTGCGCAGGATCTTGCGCTATCTTGCCAATAGGCCGCAAGCCTTGCCATATTGCTGCATTGCCGCGCAAATTGCTGCGCCGCAAAATTCAGGCTTGCGGCATATCACGCAACATTCTAACCCTTGGCCCAAGAATTTCGACATTTCCTTACCATGAGGTCCGCCATGAGCTTTTGTTTGCAGCCAGCCCCCCCGTCGCGTCCCAACCGTTGTCAACTCTTTGGCCCCGGTTCCCGCCCTGCGATCTTTGAGAAAATGGCAGCCTCTGCGGCGGATGTGATCAACCTTGATCTGGAGGATTCGGTCGCCCCAAGTGACAAAGACAGCGCGCGGGCCAATGTGATTGCGGCAATAAGCGCGGTGGAGTGGGGCAACAAGACGCTTTCGGTGCGGATCAACGGGCTTGATACCCCCTTTTGGTACCGCGATGTCGTAGACCTGCTGGAACATGCCGGCGACCGCCTGGACATGATCATGATCCCGAAAGTGGGCTGCGCTGCCGATGTTTATGCTGTTGATGCGCTGGTCACCGCGATTGAACGCGCCAAAGGCCGCACCAAGCCGATTGCGTTCGAGGTGATCATCGAATCCGCCGCAGGCATCACCCATGTCGAAGACATCGCAGCCTCTTCCCCCCGTCTGCAAGCGATGAGCCTTGGGGCAGCAGATTTTGCAGCCTCGATGGGGATGCAGACCACAGGCATCGGCGGCACGCAGGAAAACTATTACATGCTGCAAGCGGGCGCGCGGCACTGGTCTGATCCATGGCACTGGGCGCAGGCGGCCATTGTGGCGGCCTGTCGGACGCATGGCGTTTTGCCCGTCGATGGCCCGTTTGGTGACTTTTCCGATGATGAGGGCTTTCGCGCACAAGCCCACCGCTCGGCTGTGTTGGGGATGGTGGGCAAATGGGCGATCCACCCCAAGCAGGTCACCCTGTGCAATGAGGTGTTCACCCCTTCAGACGCCGCAGTGACTGAGGCGCGTGAGATTTTGGCCGCGATGGAAGATGCGAAAGCGCGGGGTGAAGGGGCGACAGTTTACAAAGGCCGCCTTGTCGATATCGCCTCTATCAAGCAGGCCGAGGTAATTGTCCGGCAATCCGAGATGATCAAGGGCTGAAGGGCACGGACGGGCTTGCACCGAGATGCAGAAGCCCTCATTCTGACGATTGGACATTGCACAGGCCAGCAGAATGAAACGATCCCGGATTAATACAATCATGGCCGAAGCGGATGATATGATTCGCAGGCATGGCTTTACCCTACCGCCCTTTGCCTATTGGACGCCGGATGCGTTCAAGGCCAACGCCGCCCGCGCTGCCAATGTGGTATCCGCGCGCTGCGGCTGGGATATCACCGACTACGGGGCGGGGCGCTATGACCAAATGGGGCTTTTCCTGTTCACGCTGCGCAACGGGCGGCTGGCCGATCTGCAACGCGGGGGCGGCATGTGCTATGCCGAAAAGTTGTTGATTTCCAAACAAGATCAGCTTTCCCCCATGCACACCCACGGCCTGAAAGCCGAAGATATCATCAACCGCGGCGGGGCCACGCTGATTGTGGAGCTGTTCGGCAGCGATGATGCAGGTGGCTTTGCGCCCGACCGGGGCGGCGTGGTGTTTTGCGATGGTATCCGCCGCGCGTTTACGCCCGGTGAAAAGCTGGCGCTGGCCCCGGGGGAAAGTGTTACCCTCATGCCCGGCGATTGGCACGCCTTTTGGGGTGAAGGCGGCGAGGTTCTGATCGGCGAGGTTTCAACCGTCAACGATGACGAAACCGACAATATCTTCCGCGATCCCATCGGCCGCTTTGCTGATGTAGAGGAGGACGAGGTCCCCACCCACCTGCTTGTCAGCGATTACCGCGCATGGCTTTGACCGATCCCCGCGCTTTTCTGACTTCCCTTTTCCGGACCGCCGTAGCCCGCGCCGACCCTATGCTGTGCGTGGCCCCCCATTTGCCACCCCGCCCCAAGGGCCGCCTTATCGTGATTGGCGCAGGCAAGGCCAGTGCCCGCATGGCCGAAGCGCTGGAGGCACATTACGGCCCCGTGGAAGGGTTGATCATCACCCGCTATGGCTACGGGCGGCCTACTAGTGTGGAAGTGGTGGAGGCGGCGCACCCGGTGCCGGATGCGGCTGGGGTTGCGGCGACGGCCCGGCTGATGGAATTGATCGCAAATCTGGGCGCGCAAGACCAGATCATTGCGCTGATTTCGGGCGGTGGGTCATCGCTGCTGTGCGCCCCGGCTGACGGGCTGACCTTGGCCGATAAACAAGGGCTGAACGCGGCGCTTCTGGCATCGGGAATGCCGATTTCTCAGATGAACATCATCCGAAAACAGGTATCAAAGGTGAAAGGGGGCAAGCTTGCCGCTTTGGCCCATCCGGCGCAGATTTTGACTTTGGTGATCTCGGATGTCCCCGGCGATGATCCGTCCGAGATCGCCTCGGGCCCCACGGTGGGCAGCAGCGCCACAGCCGAACGTGCATTGGCAGCCTTGGATCAATGGGGCGTGGTTTTATCGCCGCATGTCAGGGCGGTGATTGAAGCGGCCCCTGCGCCGATCACCTTGGATGATGCGCGGCTTGCCGGGGCAGAATTGCGGATCATTGCGGCCCCCGCACAATCGCTCGCCGCGGCAGGGCAGGAGGCCACGCGGCAAGACATTGACGTGCGGATGCTGGGGGATGCGCTGGAAGGCGAAGCCCGCGATTTGGCCGCCACCCATGCCGCCTTGGCTTTGGCGATTGCGAGTGCGCCCTTTGAGCGTCCTGTTTTGCTGCTGTCGGGTGGTGAATGCACCGTAACCCGGCGGGGGGATGGTGTGGGCGGGCCGAATGCGGAATATGTGCTGGCATTCGCCCTTGCACTGAACGGCCATCCCCGCATTCATGTTCTGGCTTGCGACACTGACGGCGTCGATGGCGCGGCCGAGGTGGCGGGGGCCTATGCCGGGCCTGATACGCTGGCGCAGGACGCTTCAGCGGCAGACGCCTTGGCGCGCAATGATGCCCATGGGTTTTTCGGGCGCATCGGCGGGCAAATTGTCACCGGGCCAACCCTGACCAATGTGAATGATTTCCGCGCTGTGCTGATCCTGCCGTGACGCCACGAAAAAGGGCGGCCCGGAAAGCCGCCCCTTCCGCCAAAATCAATCCAATCAAACCGCCGAGGCGATCCAGGTTGCCAGTGCCGCCTTGGGGGCAGCGCCGACCTTGTTCGACACAACCTGGCCGTCCTTGAACAAGAACAGCGCCGGGATGCCGCGCACACCCAATTCGGCGGGGCTGTTCGGGTTTTCATCGACGTTGATTTTGACGATCTTCACCTTGCCTTCGTATTCGGCAGAAAGTTCTTCCAGCGCCGGACCAATCTGGCGGCAGGGGCCGCACCATTCCGCCCAGAAATCCACCACAACGGGGATATCGGACTGGCGGACTTCGGCATCAAAGGTGGCGTCGGTTACGGCGATGGTGGCCATTACATATCTCCTGAATGGAATGTGTTAAGTTTGAAGGTAAGGGTGTGAAGCCCGAACGTCAAGGAGGTGTGGCGCGTTCCAGCGCCAGCCTCACGACATCGGGACCGATCGGCATAAGCTGTGCATTGCGCGTCCAAAGCAGGGCGACCTGCACTTTTCGACCGGGATAAATCTGGGTCAGTGCCGCGTGATAGGCCCCCATCTGGCGCAAAAGCCCGTCCGGCACGGTATCAGCGCTGTCCGGCACCAGCAGATTGGATTTGAAATCCACCGCTAGAATGTGGCTGTCGCTGACCACAAGCCGATCAATCGTGCCAACCAAGGGTTTGCCCAGTACATTTGCCGTCAAAGGCGCTTCGGCCAGCGTGCCGGGGGCGAAAAGCTGCGGGTGCTCCGTGATCACCGCAGCCGCCTCGGCCAAAAGTGCAGCCGTATCGGGCGCATCCGGCAGTAGCGCCGTGGCAAGCTGCGGCCAATCGGCAAAGGGATGGTGGGGCAGATGTTCAAGCAACATATGCAGACGGGTGCCGCGATCCATCGCTGCGCGGTTGTCATCATCCACCGTGAAATCCCCGGGCAAGGCCTTTGCCCCGCCCAGCTTCGACGGGTTCAGCGGCTGTTCCGGGCGGTTTTCCACGGCGGCATGGGTGTTGACCCAACCCGGCAACACCAAGCTTTCTGCCTGCGGCACCGAAACTGCGGTTGCATTCGGCGGCCAGTCGCCTTCCGCCAACCGAAGCCCGCCGCCCCCATCCGCCACCGCTCCGGCGGCAACCATCGCCTCTTGGATCAAGCGATACCACACAACCGTTTCGGCATCGCCATCCTCGGCTGTATCCTTGCCAATCGCCCCCGCCGCCGCCACGATCAGCCAGCTTTGCGCGCGGGTCATGGCGACATACAACAGCCGCATCGACTCGGCGGTTTCGCGGGCCTTGCGGGCGGCGCGGGCATTTTCAATCGCTTCGGGGCTTTCTTTTGCGGGGGTTTTCCATGCGGGGCCCTCTGGCAGGATAAACAATTCATCCCGCTCGCGCGCCGTGTACTGCGCGGTATCGGGCAGGATCACTATCGGGGCCTCCAGCCCTTTCGCACCATGAACCGTCATCACCCGAATGCGCTGGCCCGCGCTGTCCATCTGGCGCTTCACCTCCACATCGTCGGTTTGGAGCCAGCCCAGAAACCCCGTCAGGCTGGGCACATCGCTCCGCTCATAGGCGAGCGCTTGCGACAGCAGCTCATCAATCCCATCCTCGGCCTCTGCGCCCAGACGCGCCAACAATTTGCGCCGCCCGTCGTGGCGGGTCAGCATGCGTTCGATCAGGTCATAAGGCCGCAAGAAATCTGCGTGTTTGCGCATATCCGCAAGGATAGAGACTGTTTGCCCGTGATCTGGATGGTTGCGCAGCACTTCCCACAAAAAGCCCTTGCGGGGTTGGGCAAGGCTGTAAAGCTGCTGTTCCGTCCAGCCAAATAGCGGGCTGCGCAGGCATGCGGCCAGCGACAGATCATCCTCGGGCGTGGCCAGAAACGCCAGCAAAGCGCCCAAATCCCGCACCGCCAGTTCCGCCCCCAGCTTCAGGCGATCCGCCCCCGCAATCGGCAGGCCAAGCGCCTTGCACGCCTGAATGATCGCACCAAAAATATCAGACCTGCGGCGCACGAGGATCAGGAAATCCCCGGCATGAACGGCCCGCGATAGTCTGCCGCCTTCCACCGGAATTTGAACCCCCGCCGCAATGGTATCGCGAATGGTATCAGCCACACGCTGCGCAAGCTTGGCGGCGTGATGCTCCTCTGTCACCAGATCGACAGGATCGTACCAATGGGTCGGCTCTGGCTTTTCTGATTTTTCGATCAGGGGCCACAGATCCACCCGCCCCGGCATATCCGGGAAAAACGCGATATGCTTGACCTCGCCGCCCAAGCCCCTGTCGCGGCGCGCATCGAAGGTCAAATCCACCAAGCGCAGTACGGTGTTTGCAGACCGAAACGAATGCTCGAGCTGCAACTCTTGCAAGGGCGTGTCCACCTGTTCCAGCTTGGCGCGGAACAGGTCGCGTTTTTGGTCAAACGCCTCCACATCCGCGCCTTGAAAACTGTAGATCGACTGCTTTTTATCACCCACCACAAAGATGGTGCGCGCGCCATCCCGCGCGCCGCGCCCTGCGGTAAATTCATCCGCAAGCAATTCGATCACCCGCCATTGGTCGGGGCTGGTATCTTGCGCCTCATCCACCAAAATATGGTCGATGCCGCCATCCAAACGGAACAAAACCCATTGCGCGACTGCGGGGTCGGTCAGCAGTGCCTTGGCAGAGGTGATCAGATCATCGAAATCCAGCCAGCCATGCGCTTCCTTCCGGGCCTTGTATTCCGGCAGAAACGCTGCGGCAAAGCGGTGGAGAATGGCGGTACGTTTGGCCGCGATCAGGGCAATGCGCGCCCCCCGCGCCGCCTCCACCCGCAAGGCCAAGGCGTTCAGCCGGTCTGCCAGATGTTCCAGCTTGGGGGCTGTCGCCTTGGTCGCCACGGCATCAATCTTGGCGGTAAAGCTTTTCCCCGCCAGTTTTGAGGATTGGAACAGCAAACAACCTTCCAGCCCGACCTGACTGCGAAAATCAGGGACGTTCAACGGCACGTCCACAAGCTTGGCAGCGGCCTTGACATCGTTGGCGGACCCGGTGGCAAGGATGCCCGCTACCTCGGCCAAAAGTGCTGCCTCTCCTCCCAGAAAAACCTGTTCCAGAATGGCGTCTTCGGTCTGGTTGTCGGGTACGCCAAACAGCGCGCGGCATTGCGCATCGGTCAGGAAGGTTTTGAAATCATTGCGGCGTCCGGCTACCTCTGCCGCCAGACTGCCGAAATCTTCGCCGGTATAGGCCCCTGCCAATGCACCGATCACCTCTGGCGCGCCCCGGTCTGCCAACTCGTCAATAATCTCATCGCGCAGCAGGGCGGCCGCGCGATCATCCATCTCGGTGAATTGTGGCGACACCCGCGCCTCCAACGGAAAGCGGCGCAGAAGGGACGCGCAAAAGGAGTGGATGGTTTGAATGCGCAAACCGCCGGGTGTTTCAATCGCGCGGGCAAACAACTGGCGCGCACGGGCAAGCCGCGCGCCATCCACCGCGCCATCAACGCCCAGTTCGGCCAATGCCTTGCGCAGGGCCGCATCTTCCTTCATCGCCCAATCGCCAAGCCGGGCGAACAGGCGGTTCTGCATCTCGGACGCCGCCGCTTTGGTATAGGTCAGGCACAAGATTCGCCCCGTATCGACGCCCGCAAGCAGCATTCGCGCCACCCTGTCCGTCAGCACCCGCGTTTTGCCCGACCCGGCATTGGCCGACAGCCAGGTAGACGCCTGCGGGTTGGCCGATTGAACCTGACGTTCGGACGCTGCGTTGCGGATCATGCAATATCCTCGGGATGGGGATCATCCGTCATTTCCCATTCGCCGTAGCGGGCCAAGTGGTCATAATCGCCCGGAAAGCGTTCCTCATGCATCGCGCGGCGCGAGACATAGCCACGATCAACCGACATGTATTCGGCGATCAGCAGATGCAACTCCTCCCACACCTTGCCCAAGGCGGCGCCATCGGGTGTGCTGGTGTCTTGCTTGGGGCTGGAGCCGAGGCCGATATAGGTGATCCCCGCCACCTCGCGCGGCCCGTCCAGCGGCGCAAACGCCCCACGCTCCACCATCGCCGCCTCTAGCAGCAATTGTTTATCATAGAACTTCTGTTGTTTTTGCGTGGGTGGGCTGCCGGTTTTATAGTCAAAAATATGCACCTTGCCCCCCGGCAGCACATCAATCCGGTCAGGGATTGCTGTCAACGTAAAGGGTAGGCCGGTCAATTGCACCGTACCCCGCTCCTCAATCACCACGGGGGTTCCGCCTAGCGCCGCCTCCACCCCCAGAAAGAAATCCGCAGCCCGGTTCAGCCGCGACAGCCACAAAGCCCGGGCAGCGGGCCACGGCACTTCGGCGGTCAACACCGCTTCGGCGATTAGCATCAGGCGCGCACGGGCAGCGTCCCGGTCCTCCATCTCCGGGCGGGTGCGGGTGAAAGTTTCCAGCACCTTGTGCAACACAGACCCCCGCAGCAAAGCATCGGGCGAAGGGCGTAGCGGGTTCAGCTTGAACAGCCGCAGAATATGGCGCGCATAAATCGCGTAGGGATCGCGCAGAAGGGTTTTGATGCCAGTTACCGCCAGCTTGGCAGGCCTCGCAGCCACAGGCGGGCGCGGAGCGGGGCGGGGCGCGCTGGGAACAAGCCGGTCCGGGCGTTCAGCGGCTGCGGCCAGTGCCAGCCAAGTTTTACCACGCGCGCGCATTTCCTCCAGCGCTGTTCTGCCGCCTTGATCAGGCAGCCCGTGCAGCAGGTTCGTCAGGCGGTTCACCCAACGCGAGGCCACAGTTTCTGCATCCGCATTGCGCACAGCGCGCGATATCACCACGCGCGGTGCGGCAATCGCTTGCTGATAATCATGCGCCGAAAGGCCTATGCGGCGTTCGGGCAACAAAAGGCCCGCCTCCATCCGCATGGCGCGGTTCATCCACGGGTCGGGCGGGGGGGATTGCGGCCATATGCCATCGTTCAAGCCGCCCAGAATGACCAGCTCTGCGCCCTGAACCCGCGCCTCGATCGTGCCCCAGATCATGATACGCGGATGGGATTGAACGGCTTCGCGCACCTCGCCACGGCTCAATAGCGCCTCAAACAAATGTCGGTAGTCTGCGGCGGTCATGGCCCCGCCATGTTCGGCCTCCGCCGCCAACGCCTCCATCACGCCAAGCGCTTCCTTGCCGGCTTCCTTGTCCCACAGCCCGTCTTCGGCAGCATCGGGGCCAGCGGACAAGGTTTGCGCAAGCACGCGGTGACGGGCCACATGTTCAGCCAAAGGCATGGTGCCCGGACGGATCAAACCGTCCAGCGTTTGTGCCAGCCATTCGGCCCAAATGGCGGTGTTCGGGTCTTTTTCCGCGCTGGCCCAAGCTGTCAGATCCACGCCTGCCGGAAAGGCGGGGCCATGGCGACGCAGCTTTAATTCAAGGTTCCGGGTGAACAAAAGATGGCTGCCCCGGTCCACCACGCCCACACCGCTGGCGGTCAGCGGATGCTTCAGCAAAATCAACAGCGCCTCCGCCGTCATGCGGTCTTCAAACAGCCCCAGCACGTGGCGCAAAAACCGCCCCGGCGCGGACAGAGCCAAAGGCCGCCCCGCGCTATCATCGGGCAAGATGCCCCAACGATCCAGCGCCGATGTCACCTGCCGCGTCAGCCCCCGGTCGGGGGAAATCAGCGCAGCGGTCACCCCATCCTCGGCGGCTTGGCGCAAGATCAGGGCTATTGCCAACGCCTCTGCGCGGGGGGATGCGGCCTCGATCAGGGTCATTCCCTCGCAGGCTTTGGGCAGGTTTTGCATCAGCTTGCCTTCGGTCAGCCATTGATCGGTGACGGGTGCCGGACGCAGCGACAGCGACACAAGCGCATTGCGCGGGGGGCTGGGGGCGGGGGCATCTTGCCAGCGCGCGATACCTGAAGGCGCAATGCCAAACACCTGCATCAGCTTGTAAAAACGGTATTGCGGATGGTCCTCGGCTGTCATCGCATCGGCAAGCCCATCCCACACCGCCCCCGGCAGATCAAAGTCAAACCCCGGCAGCACTATCGCCCCTTGCGGCAAGCGTGCCACCGCCTGCATGAACAGCGCCGTGGTTCCCCGCGACCCGGTGGAGCCTGCGACAATCACCGGATCTTGCACAGGACAAACCTCCCACGCCGCCACTATAGCCTCAGCCAACATGCGCTGACGGGTCTGGATATCGGGCTGACCCATCTGCGCCAAAAGTTTGGCGACAATCCCCATGAACGTCCGGGTGCGCGCCCAATGTGCGGAGTGGTTTGCAACATCAAGCCCCGCGATTTTATCCGCGGAAACGCCTTCACCCTGCATTTCGTCCAACAAGGTGGCAAGGCTGTCGGCAAGATCATACAAGGCGGCGCGGGGGGCAAGATCGGGTTCTTGCTGCAAAAGCCCCTCGATCAATTGCGCAAGGACAAGGCGCTGCCGCAAGGGCGAGACCGCCGGGCCAAGACCCGCCGCAGGAATGGCCGAGGCAAGGTCGGTCACCAGCCGGATGCGCGGCAAAAACTGCGCGCCGCTGGCCACGAACAGAGCGGTGATCCGCCGCTGCATCCGGGTTGTGT
>Ga0209702_10007414_pt1 | contig 13435 bp, 11 predicted proteins | sample FRY01_FD_187210 | JGI IMG/M metagenome (GOLD analysis project Ga0209702, IMG submission 187210) | Freshwater microbial communities from Lake Fryxell liftoff mats and glacier meltwater in Antarctica - FRY-01 (SPAdes) (version 2) | ecosystem: Environmental > Aquatic > Freshwater > Ice > Glacier... | reverse complement strand
CAAGTGGTGAAAAAGGCCCGAGTGGGCGGTAAAAACGGTCGGATTTCTGGAGCTTGCGCGTGAAATCTCGTCATTTGAAAAATATCGACCCCCTACTCGACGTGGCGGTGAGTTATTCAGACCATCCCTAGCCATCTTTTCAGCTTCATCCAAGAGCACTCTCTCTGGTGCATTTCTGATATTATCTTGAATTTTTGAGTAGTCTTTTATTTGAGCAACTGTTGGCAAGCTGCTAAATAGATAGGGCAAAATGCAAAGGAATGTTGCTTTGCGTTTGACTGACTTTGTCATATTAGTGCCTCCCTTGGACTGATGATGCTTATCCGATCGCTCTGTGGAATTGAACCGACTGAGGGCGCAACTTTATAAAATCATATCATTTGGTAGCCATTGATGAGTAGATTTTTTGGCCGCATTCCGCTCCGCAAACGGTGTTGGCATCACGTCAATGGCGACTGGACGAGGGACTTGGTTGTTGCGCTGCGCGGTAGCGGGTGGCGAGCGCGGCGGCTTCTTTCTGGAAGCTCGGAAACGGCCAGGGCGAAGGATCGTAGTGGCGGTGAAAGTCCTGGGCGGGCACGGCGGACAGGGCATGTATCTCTGTCACCATTTCCCAATACGTAGTCGCAGCATACAGAGCGTGTCCGAGGTCCAAGATGCCTCCAATGGGATCGGGCAGCTTGTCGCCGTACCTCTTCTTGGCTCGATCCTGTGAGTACGGAACTACTTTGTCGTGGACGTGGTCATCCCTAAAGTTGAACAGGATCTTGAAGTCTTGCCACGGACTTCGCGACCCGTCAAACTCCTTGCCGTCTGTGAGGCGGCGAACCTTGTTCCATTTGTCGCGCGGCGACAGGCGCTCAATGGCCTCATAGAGCACATCTGCGGAGTACTTTCGGCCGCCTCTAATGAGACCCAGAAAGTCGTGTTCATTGAGCAGAAAGTGCACAAAGGAATTGATGTAGGCTTCAAGCGTGAAGCAAGATAGAAGCACGATACTGAGCGCCTGAGCGTGACCTCGCATTTGAAGCAGAACTACCCGATTTGCCAGTTCTTCGGGGATCGAGCGCAACGGTTCGCCCGGGTCGGCGGTTGATCGACCTGCCAGAACCTCTCTGACGATTCGTTGTGCCTCTCGGATGGGGCTCGCCTGCGACTCCGCAAGAGCAGTCGTCTCTTGTGTTGTCTCCTCCAAGAGGGTCATCGACACCTTCAGTGCGTCGGACAGTCTGATCAGCGCGGAAGCGCCTTGAGCAAAGAGCATTGGAGCAACTCCGGATGGCTTTGGTGATGCCTAATCGGGATAGGAAGAAGCCTCGCGGCCCCTCCCTCCCACACCACCCGACATACGGGTCACGTATCCGGCGGTTCCTTGAAACTTCGTTGATCTCTTGCTGCCCTGGCCGGTGCCAATTCGGGCAGCCCCATTTGACGAAACAACTTTGCAGGTAGTGCCAGATTCAGCGCTGGCGTTTGACTCAACCGCCATGGGCCATGCGCACTCTTGCTTGTGTTCCAAGCCTCGCGTACGCTGACCCCGCGTTTTCTGAGTTCGCGGTAACCCGCGCTGCCCCGTTGTTTCCATGCGTAGCATCGTAACCGCTGTCGCACCCATTTGTCGATTTCGCGCAGAGGGCTCAATACTTCGGCAATTCCGAAGTAGGCTACTCCCCCGGTCAGGGCAGTCTTCAACTCTTGCTGTGGTTTTTAACGACATATCGGGCATTTTCGGCAAATCCGCACTCGCGTAATGGGCAGGCCACAGTGGGATAATCAGAGCATTAGGGCACTTCTAGAAATTCAGCTTTTCGGGATGAAGTGCAAGGCGCACGGAGCGCAGCAACCGGAACGTACTTCAGGTACGTGAGGATTGCGAGCACCGCGCAACGCGGCAATTCGCCCAAAAAATGAATTTATAGAAGTGCCCATGAGTATTACCTACAAAGATGCAGCAGGCGTGGCGGGCATGCGGGTCGCAGGCCGCCTGGCTTCCGAGCTGTTGGACTACCTGACTCCTTTTGTCAAACCCGGTGTCACGACCAACGAGATTGATCGCCTGGCACACGACTACATGACGCAGGTGCAACACACCATTCCGGCCACGCTGGGCTACCAGCCGCCGGGCTATTCGCCCTACCCCAAGTCGCTCTGCACGTCCGTCAACCACCAGGTCTGCCACGGCGTGCCGAACGACAAGCCGCTTAAAAAAAGCGACATCGTGAACATCGACGTGACCGTCATCACCAAGGACGGCTGGCACGGCGACAGCAGCCGCATGTTCATGGTCGGCGAGGTGTCGATTGCCGCCAAACGGCTGTGCCACATCACCTATGAAGCCATGTGGCACGGCATCATGCGCGTCAAACCCGGTGTGCGGCTTGGCGACATTGGTTTTGCGATCCAGCAGTTTACTGAACGGCAAGGTTTTTCAATCGTGCGAGAGTTTTGTGGCCACGGCATAGGCAACAAGTTTCACGAAGATCCGCAAGTGCTGCACTATGGCCGCCCCGGCACTCTTGCAGAGCTTAAACCGGGCATGACCTTCACGATTGAGCCGATGATCAACGCCGGCAAGCGCGACATCAAGGATGGTCCCGAAAAAGACGGCTGGAGCATCGTGACACGTGACCATTCGCTGTCGGCGCAATGGGAGCATACGGTGCTGGTGACAGACACCGGCTATGAGGTACTGACGGTCTCAAAAAACAGCCCGCCCATTCCAGCCTTCGTTCCACAGCAGGGGTTTTTGGGGTCAGAGCCCAAAAACCCACACTGCAGCGAAATTGGTGTCTGACCCCAATAACCCCATGACCGATCTGGCGCAGGTACGGGAGCGCTATCGGGCTGGCAAAACGGCACTTTTCGAATCATTGGCCGCCAGCGGTTCATCTACCCGCGGGATTCGCAAAGTGTTGCAAAAATTGACGCAGCACACCGATGCCACCTTGCAATTGCTCTGGAAGATAGCGAATTTCCCGCTAGATGCCTGCCTGGTCGCCGCAGGCGGGTTTGGCCGGGGCGAGCTGTTCCCCCATTCCGACGTGGACGTGGTGCTGCTGCTGCCAGACAACGCCAAAGCCGAGGCTGACCCAGCACTGAAAACCAAAATCGAGAGCTTCATCAGCAATTGCTGGGACAGCGGTCTCGAGATCGCCTCCAGCGTGCGCACGGTGGCCGATTGCATCGAAGAAGCTTCCAAGGATGTCACGGTGCAAACCTCCCTGCTGGAGGCGCGCTTGGTTGCCGGCCATAAGAAAAACTTTGTACACCTGAAAAAGCAGCTTGCTTCGGTACTTGATCCAAAAGCCTTCTTTGTTGCCAAAACGTTGGAGCTACAGCAACGCCACAACAAATTTGAAAACACGCCGTATTCGCTAGAGCCGAACTGCAAGGAGTCACCGGGCGGCCTGCGCGACCTGCAGGTCATCCTGTGGGTTGCCAAGGCAGCCGGACTTGGCAAATCCTGGGACGATCTAGCCAGGAACGGCCTAGCAACGGCATTCGAGGTGCGGCAAATCAAGGCTAATGAGGCCCTTTTATGCCTGATACGCGCCCGCCTGCACATCATCTCTGGCCGCCGCGAAGATCGGCTGGTGTTTGACCTGCAAACGGCGGTTGCTGAGTCTTTTGGCTATTCAGCAGAGGCAGAAGGCAACAAGCTTCCGCGCCGTGCCAGCGAAGCACTGATGCGGCGTTACTACTGGGCGGCCAAGGCTGTCACTCAGCTCAACCAGATACTGCTGCTCAACATCGAGGAACGGCTCAATCCGAGTCCCTATCCGCCGCGTCCCATCAATGAGCGGTTTTCCGACAAGGCCGGCATGCTTGAGGTTGCCAGCGACGATTTGTATGAGCGCCAACCGCACGCCATTCTTGAGACTTTCCTGCTCTACGAAACCAGCATAGGCATCAAAGGTCTGTCTGCACGTACCCTGCGAGCCTTGTACAACGCCCGTGGGATCATGAACGGCAAGTTTCGCAGTGACCCCGCCAACAGGGATATGTTCAAGCGCATCCTGCAGCAGCCGGAGGGCATCACCCACGCCATGCGACTGATGAACCAGACCTCTGTTTTGGGGCGTTACCTGTGGGTGTTCCGCAAAATCGTCGGACAAATGCAGCACGACCTGTTTCATGTCTACACGGTGGATCAACACATCCTGATGGTGTTGCGCAACGTACGCCGGTTTTTCATAGCCGAGCACTCGCATGAATACCCGATGTGCTCACAGCTCGCTGCCGGCTGGGACAAGCCCTGGATACTGTACGTTGCAGCCCTTTTTCACGACATTGCAAAAGGCCGGGGCGGCGATCATTCAGAGCTGGGCTGCAAGGACGTGCGGGTATTTTGCCGTCAGCACGGCATTGCCCCTGAAGACGCAAAGCTGGCGGAGTTCCTGGTCGGCGAGCACCTGAGCATGAGCCGGATTGCCCAGAAAGAAGACCTGAGCGATCCGCAGGTGATTGCCGCCTTTGCCAGGCGGGTGGGCAACGAGCGCTACCTCACCGCCCTCTATTTGCTGACGGTAGCCGACATACGCGGTACCAGCCCCAAAGTCTGGAATGCCTGGAAGGGCAAGCTGCTGGAAGACCTGTACCGCTACACCTTGCGCGTGCTGGGCGGCAGGGTGCCTGATGCTGATGCGGAAATAGAGGCCCGCAAGCGCGAGGCATTGACTACCCTGGCCTTGTACGCCGAGCCGTTCGAAGGCCACAAGGCCTTGTGGGACACGCTCGACGTGAGCTACTTCATGCGCCACGACGCGTCCGACATTGCCTGGCACGCAAGGCAGTTGTCGCGCCACGTCGGCAAAGCCAAAGCGATTGTGCGCGCGCGCCTTTCATCTGCTGGCGAAGGCATGCAGGTACTGGTCTACACGTCTGATGTACCGGATCTTTTTGCGCGTATCTGCGGTTACTTCGACCAGGCAGGTTTCAGCATTCTGGATGCCAAGGTACACACCACCAAAAACGGCTACGCGCTTGACACCTTTCAGGTGGTCAGCCCTGACCTGGGTGAGCATTTCCGCGAATTGGCTGCCATGGTTGAGTCCGAACTGGATCGCACCATTCAAGAACAAGGCCCGCTTCCCGCACCCGGCAAGAGCCGCATGTCGCGCCGCGTCAAAAGTTTTCCGATTGCGCCTCGCGTAGATTTGCGCCCTGATGAAAAAGCCCAGCACTGGCTGCTCAGCGTGTCGGCCAGTGACCGCGTGGGATTGCTCTATTCGATTGCCCTTGTTCTGGCGCGCCACTGCATCAACCTGCAGCTTGCCAAAGTCACGACCCTGGGCGAACGCGTGGAAGACACCTTCCTGATCGACGGGCCGGAGCTACAGCACAACAAGGCGCAAATCGCGATCGAGACCGAACTGCTGGAAGTACTCGCGGCCTGAATAGGCCCTAGTCGTCAGCCGATGCGTCAAGGCCAGGAAACAAAACCTCGGTGAAACCAAATTGCGAAAAATCCCGTATGCGCATGGGGTACAGCTTGCCAATCAGGTGGTCACATTCGTGCTGCACGACCCGCGCATGAAAACCGTCAACGGTGCGGTCAATCGGGTCTCCATATTGGTCGAATCCGGTATACCGAATGTGCGAAAAACGGGGCACCAAGCCGCGTAGTCCCGGCACTGAAAGGCAGCCTTCCCAGCCGTCTTCCTCATCAGTGCCAAGAGGTGTGATGACCGGATTGAGTAACACGGTTCGCGGTACAACAGGCGCATCGGGGTAGCGCGGATTGACCGCATGGGTACCAAAAATCACCAACTGCAAATCAGCACCAATTTGCGGCGCAGCAAGACCAGCACCGCTTACCGCGTGCATGGTGTCAAACATGTCCGATATCAGCAGATGCAACTCGTCTGTGTCGAACTCAGGTACTGGCTGGGCAACGCGCAAAAGACGCGGATCACCCATTTTGAGAATGTTGCGGATAGTCATACGCCAATTATCACAGCGCAATACCTGCTGCACCAGCCCCGGTCAATAGCGCCAGCGCCGCCTGGTCAATCCTGCGGCCGGGAGAGTAGCGCCAGCAAGGCCGCTTCATCAATCACCGCAACGCCCAATTCCTGCGCCTTCACCAGCTTGCTGCCGGCTTCTGCACCAGCACGGTAAAGCCCCTGGCCTTTTCTGCAATCGCCGTGGGCGCAAGCGGCTTGTCGGAGCTGGCGCTGTCGTAGTCCACGCTGTTGGCGTCCAGGAACGAGCGCAACACGTTGACGTGAATCGCAAAGTTGACGTTTTGCGCCATGTCGCCGGTGATCTTGGTCAGCCTGATCGCGTCCAGCTTGGACACCACCACGCCCATCAGCTTGCCGGCCGAGTCCAGCATCGGCCCGCCGCCGTTGCCAGGCTGCACCGGTGCGGTGATCTGCAGGTAGCGATCGCCCGCATTGCGGCATGGGTGCCCCCACCACGCGCACATCGGCATCGCTACCACGGCGTGATGGTGTGCTGGCCGAAAGTAACTTGCATTGCAAGCGCTCATAGCGCTTGGGACAAATACTGCAACAGCAAGCGTGCCGCTGGGGTCAGTGCCTGCTCGTCGCGAAAGCACAGCGTAAATTCGCGCGGCGCCCAGGCGTCAGTGAGCGGGACCACGCACAGGCCGTAGGCGGCGGCATGCGGCTCGGCCACTTCGACCGGCATCACGCTGATGGCTAGGCGGGCGCGTACCACGCGCAGGGCGGCCTGGAAATCCGACACGATCACCCGGTAGCGCAGAGGCCGACCTTGCTCAGCAGCGGTTCGCGTCAACAGCGCCTGCACGGCGCTGTTGACCGGCAAACCCACGTAATCAAAGTCGAGCGCATCGGCAAACGCCAGTTGCCCGCGCGCCGCCAAGGGATGGTCGGCCGGCACGATCAGCGCCAGGCGGTCATTGCGGTAGGTCTGGTTTTGCAGGCCTTGCAGATGCGCGCCATGTGGGCTGTGCCAGCAGATGCCCAGCGACGCCACGCCCTCGCGCACGCCTTGCACCACCTGGATGCTGTTGCGCTCTTCCAGCTCCACATGAATGCCCGCATGCGCTGGAACATGCAAAAAGCCGGCTACATCGTCCACCAACTTCTCGGCCATGACCGAGGCCGTGGCCAGCAGCCGGACTTGGCCGCGCACACCGGCGGCAAACGCGGCCATGTCGCGCTCGATGCGCCGCGCGCCGAGCAGCAGGTCGCGCGCGTGCTCCAGCAGGTTCTCACCAGCGGCGGTGGGCTCCACGCCGTGACGCCGCCGCACCAGCAATGGGGTGCCAACCTGCTCTTCCAGCTGGGCCACGCGTTTGCTCACCGTGCTTCCCACCAGGTTGGCCTGGGCGGCGGCACGTGCAATGTTGCGGGTGTCGCAAACGGCGACAAAGAGCCGTAGTGTGATCAGGTCAAGGTCGCGCATGGTGCCAGGCGGTCAGGATGTGATGTGACGAAAAAGAATCTCTAGGATGACAAAGTATCTCTTTACGGCTGTTTCGTAAAGTATAGACTACGCTTGACCGGTCCAAACGGGGGTCGGAAATTACCACGAAAATGCGGAATGAACAACCGAACCCCCACGATCACCGTGCGCGAAGTCGGCCTGCGTGACGGCCTGCAAAGCATTGCCCACGTGGTGCCCACCGAGCACAAGCTGGCATGGATCCGTGCCGCGCATGCCGCGGGACAACGCGAAATCTAGGTGGGCTCTTTTGTGCCTGCCAAGTTGCTGCCGCAACTGGCAGACACGGCCGAACTGGTGGCTTTTGCCAAGACTTTGCCGGGCCTCGTCACTTCGGTGCTGGTACCGAACCTCAAGGGTGCCGAGCGGGCAATAGAAGTGGAGGCCGACCGCATGCTTCTGCCCCTGTCAGTCAGCCACGCTCACAGCCTGGCTAACATGCGCCGCACGCCCGACGAGGTGGTGGCCGACATCGCCCGTATCCGCGCCGCACGCGATGCGGCGGGGTCGAAGTGCGAAATCGAGATCGGCATGAGCACAGCATTTGGCTGCACCATCCAGGGCCGCGTCGAGCCGGCCGAGGTGCTGCGGCTGATGCAAGCGGCGCTGGACGCTGGCGCCGACCACGTCGGCCTCGCCGACACCGTGGGCTACGCCGACCCGCGCATGGTTCGCGACCTCTTCGAGCGCTGCTTCAAGGTTGCTGGTAACCAACTGGCCTGCGGCCATTTCCACGACACACGTGGCCTGGGCATCGCCAATGTGATGGCCGCGCTCGACACCGGTATTACCCGGTTTGACGCCTGTCTGGCCGGCATCGGTGGCTGCCCGCACGCGCCGGGCGCCAGCGGGAATGTCGCCACTGAGGATCTCGCCTATCTGTTCGCCAGCATGGGGATGGAGACAGGCCTGGACATCGAGCAGTTGGTGACGCTGCGTGCCCGGGTAGCTCAGTGGCTAGACGGCGAAACCCTGCACGGAACGTTGTGGCGTGCTGGCCTGCCCAAGACAATGCGGCGCGATGTGGTGGCAGAGATCGGAGCATGAGCGACCAGCAGCCACCGAAGAAAAACGTCCTGCCGCTGGAAGGTCTGCGCGTCGTCGAGTTCACCCACATGGTGATGGGACCGACTTGCGGCATGGTGCTGGCAGACATGGGCGCTGAGGTCGTCAAGGTCGAACCGATCGATGGCGACCGCACCCGCCACCTGCTGGGTTCGGGTGCAGGCTTCTTCCCCATGTTCAACCGCAATAAGAAGAGCATCGCCATTGATTTGCACAAGCCCGAAGGTGCAGCGGTAGCGCGCAAGCTCGCGGCGTCGGCGGATGTAGTGGCCGAAAACTTCAAGCCCGGCACCATGAAAAAATACGGGTTGGATTACGTATCTCTCTCGGCGACCAATCCGCGTTTGATCTATGTGGCCCACAAGGGTTTTCTGCCCGGCCCTTACGAGCACCGTACCGCGCTCGACGAAGTGGTGCAGATGATGGGTGGCCTGGCCTATATGACCGGGCGCCCCGGTGACCCATTGCGCGCGGGCACCAGCATCAACGACATCATGGGTGGCATGTTCGGCGCCATCGGTGCGCTGGGTGCCTTGATCCAGCGCGGCATCACCGGAAGGGGCCAGGAGGTGCAAAGTGCACTGTTTGAAAACAATGCGTTTCTGGTGGGCCAGCACATGCTTCAGTACGCCATTACCGGCCAGCCGGCGGCACCCATGCCCGACCGAATTTCGGCCTGGGCGGTGTACGACGTGTTCACAGTGAAGGACGGTGAGCAGATCTTTCTGGCGGCGGTGAGTGACGCACAGTGGGCCACCTTTTGTGACGTGTTGGGCTTTGCAGACTTGAAGGCAGACCCGTGCTATGGCAGCAACAATGCGCGCGTGGGTCTTCGATCCACCTTGCTGCCCGTGCTGCGCGAGCGGCTGGTGACCTGGAGCGCTGCCGAACTTGCGGCTGTGTTTGAAAAGGCGGGCCTGCCATTCGCCCCGATCCGGAAACCCGAGGAACTCTTCAACGACGAGCACCTGCTCGCAACCGGTGGCCTGGCCGACATCACGCTGCCCGATGGCGAGCGCGCCGGCCAGATCGCCAAGACCACACTGTTGCCGTTCACCATGGATGGCCAGCGTCTCGGGGTGCGAATCCAGCCGCCACGCCTCGGGGAAAGCACAGGGGCGCTGCTCGAAGGGATGGGGTACAGTGCAAGCGACATAGAGGCACTGCGCGCAATGCGCGCAGTGGCTTGAATTTTTTCAATCACCAAAAAGGAGACAAACCATGAAACGAATCACCAACACCATCGCCCGCCGCACCGTCCTGGTTGCAGCACTGGGCGCGGGCTTCGCCGGCCAGGCCCTGGCTGCGGAGTTCACGATGCGCATCAGCCACCAGTTTCCGCCCACGCACCACACGGCCATCAATCTGGGCCAGTTTGCCAAGGACGTGAGCGCAGCCACCAAGGGCCGCGTCGAGGTGCAAAACTTTGGTGCTGCCCAGTTGTTCAAACCCAACCAGAACCACCCCGCCGTGGCCAGCGGCAAGATTGAAGCGGCGGCCATTCTGAGCTTCCAGTGGGGCGGCACCATCCCCGAGATGAGCGTCACCATCATTCCTTACTACATGACTTCGGTGGCCAAGCAGAAAGCCTTCATTGGCTCGGCTGCCAGCAAGCTGCTGGACGACAAGATGGAAGCCAAGGGCGTGAAGAACATCGCCTGGATCGTGGACACCAATGACGGAATCTTCACCTCGGCCAAAAAGCCACTGGCAGTGCCCGCCGATTTCAGCGGTCTGAAAATTCGTGGGCTGAACAAGTTGTTCGACGAAGGCCTTTCGGCCATGGGGGCAGCGCCTTCGGCCATGCCGGGTTCCGAGGTCTATCAGGCGCTCCAGACGGGCGTGATCGACGCCGGCTTCACGGGTGTGAAGGCCGCCTACAGCCGCAAGTTTTTTGAAGTGCAGAAATTCGGCGTGGCCTCCAACATCATCCTGGCCTTTGACAACCTGGTCGTGAACCCGGCCTGGTGGAATGGACTGCCGGCCGACGTGCGCAGCGCCATTCAGAAAGCCGCCGACAAGGCAGTTGCGCGCTCAATCCGCACCACCGACGGCGTGCCACCCGAAGATGTGAAGATTCTCAACGTCAACGGCATGCAGACGGTCGCCCTGACCAAGGCCCAAGAGAAGGTCATGGCCGACGCCATGCAGCCTGCTGTCAAGAAAGAGTTCCTCCGTGCCACAGCCCCAGATGGCGTCAAGCTGCTTGAGTTGATCAACAAGCTCTGACCCGGCGTTCCCCATGCAAGATCCAAATGGGCTCGCTGCCGCGAAGCCTGAAAGCGCAGCGCTGCGCGTGCTAAGCCGCACGGTGGCGCTGCTGGCCGACACGGCCATGGCGCTGGCCGCGGCTGGCCTTCTTGTGAGCCTGGCGCTCATCGGCTGGGCCGTGGTCATGCGCTATGCCTTCAACGCTGCGCCGGTCTGGGTGGATGAAGTTGTCGGGTTTACGCTGGTCGCGGTCGTGCTTTTGGCCGCAGCGCAGACGTTTCGTCGAGGTGAGCACATCGGCGTGGACGTGCTGGTAGGTCGGTTGTCCTCCGCTGGCCGGCGCTGGGCGCTGGTATGGGCGGCCGTGTTCACGGGCATCGTGGCCCTGGTTCTGATCGTCAATGGCTGGGAAACCGCCATGCTGGCTCGCATGCTCGGCCTGCTGACGGAAGGCCACCTGGAGTGGCCCACCTGGTGGCTCATGTTGCTCATGCCGGTGGGCGGAGCCCTGCTCCTGCTGACCGTCGCTGAGGCCATCTGGCGCGCCCTGACGGGACAGACACTGAAGTTTTCACCGTCTCATGGCCTGCCGACCACTGAGGACAAAAAATGACCATCGCGCTGATGTTTCTCGGGCTGATGTTGCTGCTCTTCACGGGCATGCCGATCTTTGCTGGCCTGGCTGTCTTCAGTGGCGCGGCGATGCTGATCACGCAAGGCGAAATGGGGTCGGTCACAGAAGTCATCTTTGGTGAACTCAATCGCTACCTTCTGGTGGCGATTCCACTGTTTGCGTTCATGGCCTACATCATGATCCGCAGCAAGATCGTGGACGACCTGTACAACACGGCCTACACGCTGACGCGCCACCTGCCCGGGGGTCTGGGCATCGCCACCATACTGGCTTGCACCATCTTTGCGGCCATCTCTGGCTCCAGCGTGGCGACGGCGCTGACCATCGGTTCGGTGGCCATTCCGCAGATGATCCACTATGGGTACGAGCCCAAGGCGGCCTATGGCCTGGTGGCGGCTGGCGGCACGCTGGGCATTCTGATACCGCCTTCCGGACCGATGGTGCTTTACGGCGTGACAACCGACACTTCCATTGGCGGCCTGTTCATGGCGGGCATCGTGCCGGGTCTGCTCATGGCCTCGGTGTTCGTGGCATGGAGCATGTTCAGCACGGCGCGCGCGCACCGCCACATCGCTCGCGAACCACGCGCCGGATGGCGCGAGGCCCTGGCGGCCGTTCGCAAGTCGGTGTGGGCGATTTCGCTCCCGGTGTTTGTACTCGGCGGCATGTACGCGGGTGTGTTCACCGCCACCGAAGCCGCTGCGGCCGGCGCCTGGCTGGCGCTTTTTGTCTCGGTGGTGGTCTACCGCACGGTGGGGCTGCGCGCCATCTGGGCATCAGCGGTGGATGCCAGCCGCGTTTCGGCCATGTTGTTCATGATCCTGGCGGGTGCTTCCGTGTTTGGTCATGTGTTGACCAAGTTACGCATTCCGCAGCAGATCGTGGAGTCGGTCATCGCGGCCGATATTGGCGTGGCCGGCTTCCTGGTCGTGATGATGGTCCTCATCTTCATCATGGGCATGTTTTTGGAGTCCATCGCCATCATTCTGATCACCACGCCGGTCATCCTGCCGGCCATGCACCACCTCGACATCAACCCGATCTGGTACGGCGTGCTGTTGGTGATCAACCTTGAATTGGCACAGATCACGCCACCGGTGGGCATGAATTTATTCACCATCAAGGCCATCACCCGAGCCCCCATGGGGCAGATCGTGCGCGGTTCGGCACCCTATGTGCTGCTGATGGTCGGGGTGATGGTGCTCATCATGATCTGGCCACAGATCGCGCTCTGGCTGCCCAGCACCATGATGGGCTGAGACCATCGGGCGGTCAGTCCGGGCCGACAAGGTGTTGCGGGATGAGGCCATCCGCAAGGCATGCCTGGAATGGGGTTACACCATGGCCGCCACGGCCCGCGCGGCGGAAATACACTATTCGACGGTCAGCAAGATCATCAAGAGCGAGCGGTGAAAAGTGTGATGTCAAGACTTGGCCCCTTTTACTTCCCTTTTACTTCCCTTTTACTTCTATAGCCTGCGCCTTAAACAAAGTCGTCCACTTGGGTTCAACCGGAAGAGACCAGTAGCGCCAGCAAGGCCGCTTCGTCAATCACGGCCACGCCCAGCGCCTGCGCCTTGAGCAGTTTGCTGCCGGCTTCGGCACCGGCAACCAGGTAGTCGGTTTTCTTGCTGACCGAGCCCGCCACCTTGCCGCCGGCCGCTTCCACGATGTCCTTGGCCTCGTCCCGGTTCAGCGTCGGCAGCGTGCCGGTAATGACAAAGGTTTTACCGGACAGTGGCTGCGGCGCCCGCGCGGCCGCCTCGCCCTCTGTCCAGTTCACACCACAGGCGCGCAATTGCTCGACCACCTCGCGGTTGTGCGCTTGGTCAAAAAAAGTGCGCAGGCTTTGGGCGACGATGGGGCCGACATCGTTGACCTCCAGCAATTGTTCTTCGCTTACATCCATGATGGCATCCAGCTTGCCGAAGTGGCGCGCCAGTTCCTTGGCGGTTGCTTCGCCCACGTGGCGTATGCCAAGGCCAAACAGAAAGCGTGGCAGCGTGGTGGCTTTGGATTTTTCAAGTGCCTGCACAAGGTTCTGCGCAGACTTGTCAGCCATGCGGTCCAGACTTGCCAGCGCGGTCAGCC
>Ga0209702_10007413_pt1 | contig 13436 bp, 17 predicted proteins | sample FRY01_FD_187210 | JGI IMG/M metagenome (GOLD analysis project Ga0209702, IMG submission 187210) | Freshwater microbial communities from Lake Fryxell liftoff mats and glacier meltwater in Antarctica - FRY-01 (SPAdes) (version 2) | ecosystem: Environmental > Aquatic > Freshwater > Ice > Glacier... | reverse complement strand
GTGGCATCGGCAGCACTTTGGCAGGTAACGCACTTTCATTAGCGGCGATGCGCGCCACCTTAAGTGAAGTATTAACTCCTGCAGCGTTCGTAGAAATGATTGCGCTGGGCGATCGTTGGAGTGATGGTGTTGATGCGGCAATTGCTGAATTTAATTTAGATTGGCATTGCAATCGCTTAGGTGCACGCGGTGAGTACATTTTTAAAGGCAAGGCGCCGCGCACTGGTCGCGAAGCTGCCGAATCAGGAGATTTTGAACTTGAACAATATATTCATCTGCGTTTGTTAAATGATGGATTTTTGTTAACGCCATTTCACAATATGGCGCTAATGTCACCGGCTACAACTGCCGCTGATGTTGATGCGCATACTGCGGCATTTCGCGCAATGTGCGCTGATTTAGTTGCTTAAAAGTAAATGGCCCAAGCGATGGAGGGGGTGAGCCCTTAGTTGAAGCCGAGGCTGGTGTAGAGCGCTAAAGCTTTTTCGTTATCGGCATCGACGTACAACATTGAACGCTTAAGACCTTTACTAACTAAGTAGTTAATTGCAGTAACTGAAACTGCGCGACCGATTCCTTGGTGGGCGTGATCAGGATCGACTCCGACAACGTATAGCTCACCGACTGGATCTTGGTTTACGAAATCTTGATGAATCTTGGTCCAAACAAATCCAACTATTTGTTCGTTATCGATAGCTAAGAAAAAACCTTCTGGATCAAACCAACTCTCGGCCATACGATTATCTAAATCCTGCATTACCCAATTGCCTTGGTCGGGATGATGAGCAAAAGTTTTATTATTTAGCGCCAGCCATGCTGATTTATCTTTGACGGGATCAAAGGTGCGGATTGAATATTCGCGCTCTGAAGTTGGTAGCGGATCAGTTAGTAATCGGTGAATCTTAAGAATATGACGCAAGAGTTAAACCAGCTCGGACGAATGAGTTTCTTTGCCAGCACTTGGAAGAGTAAAGCGATAACCAACGTTGCGTACAGTTCCGATAATTGCTTCGAACTCTGGACCTAGTTTGGAACGTAAGCGACGGATGTGAACATCAACAGTGCGAGTTCCGCCGAAGTAGTCATAACCCCAAATTTCTTGCAACAACTGCGCACGAGTAAATACTCGGCCCGGATGTTGGGCAAGATATTTAAGAAGTTCGAATTCTTTAAAAGTTAAATCAAGAGCGCGACCTTTTAACTTTGCGGTGTAAGTACTTTCATCGATAACAACATCACCGGTACGAATTTCACCTGATGTTGGATCAGCGGCAGTTAGTGCGGCTAGGTGCGCACCAATGCAGATGCGAATTCGCGCATCAACTTCGGCGGGCCCTGCGGTATCAAGAATGACATCATCAACGCCCCAGTCAGCGCTCATTGCAGATAAACCACCGTCGGTTGTAATTGCAATAACTGGTGCACCAACTCCTGTTGAAGTTAGTAAACGAGTTAAGTTTTTAGCAGCAGGTAATTCGCGGCGCGCATCAACTAAGACGATATCCATCAATGGTGAATCGATGAGAACGCTGGCTTCAGCCGGGAGAATTTTTACTGTGTGCTGTAGAAGAGCAAGTGAGGGAAGAACTTCCGCACTCGCGCCATTGGTATTTGTTAGTAACAACACCTTGGCCATGGGATCTAGAATACTCCTGTGAAAACTTGGATTCCACTTCTCGTCGTGCTGGTCTCAGCCACTGGATTTGGCATCTGGTTTCAGCGTACGCGTGGTGAATTTCGGAAGAAGGAGACAGTTAATGGACCGCAATTAACTGAAGCGATTATCGGATCAGAGCTTGGTTCACGAGCCACGATGGTGCAGTTTTCATCAGCATTCTGCACGCCTTGCCGCGCAACTAAAGCGTTACTTGAAGATATGGTTAAAACACTTCCAGATGTTCGTTATTCACATATCGATGCTGAATCACATCTGGAATTAGTCCGTAAATTAGATATTCGATCGACTCCAACGACTTTGTTTTTAGATTCAGCAGGAGTTGAAGTCGGTCGTGCGATGGGCACTCCGAAACGAGCGCAAGTTCAGGCTGCGCTCGCTGCAATTCATTAGACCTGCGCAAGTGCGAGTATCTCGCAAGTAGCGGAAAAGCATTTGCTTCTTTATCCTTTACATATGTTCAGCATCGTTACCAGTTACTTCACAAAGCGCCGTGTGCTTGATTACGGTCGCTTAACTGGCTCCATGTGTCGTGCTTAGTTTGTAATTTAAAACTAATCCAACGACCCATAACCGATGTAAGTAAAGGAACTTAAATGTCAGAACAATCAGCAAAGACTTCAGGATCAATTGACGCGCGTGGACCAAGATGGTCTGCGGTAATTACAACTGTTGTCCTAGCAATAGCGCTGGTGACATCTAATTTCTGGGTGATCGCATTTCAAGCGATTGTCTTTGCAATTGGTGCAATACGCGGGCCGCAATTTACTCCGTATGCCTTTATATTCAAGAAGTTAATCAAGCCGGCACTTAAGTCAGCGCCGACTTTTGAAGATGTTAAGCCTCCACAATTTGCGCAAAGTGTCGGATTAGTTTTTGCGCTAACTGCAGTTATTGCATCTATTGCTGGCGCTGATTGGCTCTTTAGCTTGGCAGTTGGATTCGCCCTCGCTGCAGCCTTTCTTAACGCAGCATTTAATTTCTGCTTGGGTTGCCAGATGTATTTGTTGATCTTGCGCGCTCGAACTGCTTAATTTTTATTGCTTTTAATTCATTAAACCAACATAGGAGATCTACATGTCACGTGATACATCGTTAGTCAGTGCCGATTGGGTTGCTGAAAATATTAATAATCCGCAGGTTGTAATCGTCGAAGTTGATGAAGACACCACGCTATTTGAGCAAGGACATATTGAAGGTGCGATCACTTTTCACTGGCGCGACGATCTGCAAGATGGATTGATTCGCGACTTGGTTTCAAAAGAGAAGTTTGAGGCCTTACTTTCCAAGTCAGGAATTAGCAATGACTCCACCGTTGTTCTCTATGGTGGCAATAACAACTGGTTTGCTACTTACGCTTTCTGGTATTTCAAGGTTTACGGACATACAGATGTGCGTTTACTCGATGGAGGTCGCAAGCGCTGGGAACTTGATGCCCGTCCATTGGTAAAAGACTTGGCAAAGCGCACAGCAACTCGTTATGTTGCAAAAGAACGTGATAACTCAATTCGCGCCTATCGCGACGAAGTAATTGCAGCCATTGGTCTGCTTAATATTGTTGATGTGCGCTCACCAGCGGAGTTCAGTGGTGAACTCGCTGCGCCGGCACATTTGTTACAAGAGTCTGGACAGATCAAAGGACATATTCCAACTGCGAAAAATATTCCGTGGTCAAAGGCTGCAAATGAAGATGGCACCTTTAAAAAAGATGCTGAACTAAAAGAAATTTATGTGGGTGCTGGTGTTGATTTAGCGAAAGACACCATTGCTTACTGCCGAATCGGAGAGCGTTCAGCGTTCTCTTGGTTTGTTTTACATGAACTTCTTGGCGTTTCTAACGTTAAGAATTACGACGGGTCATGGACTGAATACGGTTCACTCGTCGGTGTACCAGTGGCTGTCGGCGCGTAAGTTGAAAACTTGCGGTGCTACTCCGGGCGGGCCATCAATTGTTGGCGTGGACGTTACAACACAAACAATCATCCAAGGTGTTGTACTTAAGGCAGGGAACGACGGGGTACCTAACGGAACTCCGGCGGGTAACGCACACGTTCGATTGTTAGATCGCGATGGAGAATTCACTGCAGAAGTTCCAACTAATTCGCAAGGACAGTTTCGTTTCTTCGCCGCCCCTGGTTCTTGGACTCTCGTAGTTCAAGCACCAGGTGCGCGCGTAGAGAAGCAGATTGAAGCTTTAGTTGGCGCAAACCCAGATATCGTTTTTTCACTTTAAAGGTAGGCTTAGGACATGGCTGATCAACACGAACTCCGCGATAAAGGTTTACGTTTAACACCACAACGTGAATTAGTTTTATCTGCTGTGCGCACACTTGGCCATGCCACACCTGAAGAAGTTGCTGAAAAAGTACGCGCAACTCACCCTGGCATTAATCTTTCGACTGTTTATCGCAACTTAGAAACGCTAGAAAATGTGGGTCTTGTTCAACACACTCACTTGGGCCATGGCGGCGCTACTTATCACGCTGCAGAAGAGCTGACTCATTTACATTTAGTATGTGGAGATTGTGGATCTGTTGGAGATGCGCCGATTGATGCGGCAGCTAACTTTGTTCAAAATTTGGCTGATGATTACGGATTCAAAACCGATGTTACGCACTTTGCAGTCTATGGACTCTGTGCGGCTTGCGTTAAATAAAAATGGTCGCAGTATTTGTTGAAGATGGTGTCGATAAGGGCGCCATTTGGCATTTCGGTGAACCAAATAATGAGCAGAAGGCCATGGTTGAAGCCAAAGCGTGGGCAGATCTTTCACATTTAAATATTATCGCCGTTACTGGGCAAGATCGCTTGAAATGGTTACACGATTTAACTACTCAGCATTTATCTGAATTACCGGTTGGTCAATGGACATCGGCCTTGGTTTTGGATCCGCAAGGGCACTTGGAATATCAATTTAATTTAGTTGATGATGGAACCACCAGCTGGTTAGTTCTGGATCCGGGGTATATCGAGAATGTGCTGGCTTATTTGCAGAAAATGAAATTTATGTTGCGCGTAGATGTGCGCGATGCTTCAAATGAATATGCAGTGCTGCGTGCTCCAGGTGTTGCCACTGAAATAGGTGGGCCGTTTGCACTCGTGCCACGTACAGAGTTAGCACAGATGCAAGAAGCGTTTTCAGCAAGTGCGATGCAAGTTGGAACTTGGGCGCTGGATGCGGAAAGAGTTGCTGCTGGCCGACCACGAATTGGTTTTGATACTGATCACAAATCAATTCCAAATGAACTTGGTGTGTTAAATAAATCAGTACATATGAATAAAGGTTGCTATCGCGGCCAAGAAACTGTGGCTAAAATATTTAATATTGGTAAACCACCGCGCCGTTTAGTTTTGCTACATCTAGATGGCACCCAAGTTGTTATGCCAGCACCGGGAACACCCGTTATGAATGGTGAAACACAAGTTGGTTTTCTTGGCACAGTTGCGCGCCACTTTGAACTTGGTCCAATCGCACTTGCGGTTATTAAGCGAAATACGCCGGTTGATGCGCAGCTAACAGTTGATGGAGTTGCCGCCGCTCAAGAAGTGATCGTTCCAGTTTAAATGGCCACTATTGTTCAAGGCGCAGTTGTTTTAGCGGCGATGCTCGTGATTATCTGGACGGTTAGCCGACTCTAAAGACGTAGAATTACAACGTGGAAATCCTGAGTGCAGTATTACTAGGGCTAATCTCGCTAATTATTGGCGTTGCCTTACTGGTCTATGGTTTTCGTGGTCGTCGCCAATCGCAAGCACGTGATTCGCGCACATATCGAAGGGGCAGACTTTAAGTGGTTTTTTCAATTCCAGAAGGTTTACATCCTGATCTAAATCCACTTGCTTGGTTAGTTGGAACATGGCGCGGTAAAGGTCGCGGGGAATATCCAAATATTGAAACTTTTGAATATGCCCACGAAGTTGTTTTCAATCATGATGGACGTCCCTTTATTAATTACTATTCACGTTCTTGGATTATCGATAGCGAAGGCGAAATCATTCGTCCTGCTGCATCAGAGACAGGTTTTTGGCGTATAAAGCCAAACAATGTTTTAGAAGTTTTGATTTCACATAACACTGGAATCACTGAAGGCTGGGTTGGACAATTTGATGGTCCGAAAATTCAATTAGTTATGGATCAAGGTTATTCATCACCGACAGCCAAAATTGTTACAGCAGGCGTGCGTCTTTATGGGTTAGTTGCGGGTGAGCTTTTCTTCGCCTACGACATGGCCGCTGAAGGACAAGAACTCCAAGCACATATCTGGTCATCACTAGAGAGACAGAGTGAGTAAATGTTTAACGATGCAGTTCTTGCTGAATATGTTCGAGATGGTGTTGTTGAATCTGAACACCGTGGTTTCTTCTTAGCGCTGAACGCTGATGGCACAGTTTTTAAATCACTCGGTGATGTTGAGACAAAAATTTATCCACGCTCTTGTGTTAAGTCGATGCAAGCAGCAGCGATGGTGCGCAACGGGTTGAAACTCGAACCACGTTTGTTGGCACTTGCCGCCTCCAGTCATTCGGGCGCTGAAATGCACATGGATGGTGCTCGCGAAATATTGGTAGGTGTTGGTCTATCTGAAAGCGCGCTGCAATGTGCACTTGATCGTCCACTTGGTGAGGTTGAACGTCGCGCATGGGGAGATCGACCAGCGACGCAGATTGCAATGAACTGCAGTGGAAAACACGCAGCAATGTTGGCGACCTGCGTCATAAATGGTTGGCCAACTGTTAATTATTTAGATCAGACCCATCCGTTGCAGGTTGCAATTAAAAGCGAACTGGAATCACTGGCGGGTGAAAAAATAACTTTAACTTCAACCGATGGTTGTGGCGCACCGCTATCTTTACTTTCACTCACTGGCTTGACACACGCGGTTCAAGCGATAACAATTTCAATTGATCCCGTGCATGTAAGTGTGATGGATGCTTGTCGTACATTTCCAGAGATGGTTGCCGGTGTTGGCCGCCATGCCACCGACATGATGCAGCAGGTCTCGGGGCTTTATATGAAAGATGGCGCAGAGGCGGTAAATGTTTGTTCACTTGCTGATGGCCGAACTTTTGTATTTAAAGTCAGCGATGGATCGCTCCGCGCATTTCGCACAATTGTGCATGCCTTTTTAAATGAATATGGAATCGATACAAAGCTGGAGCCAGAAAAAGTAATGGGTGGCCCGCGTGTAATCGGCACCATTCGCGCAACGCTCTAACTGGCGTATCCTTCGAGTATGAAATGCCGCGTCGCCATGCTCATGGTGCACACCTGTCCGCTTGAACAAGCGGGTATCGGTGATGCCGGTGGAATGAATATTTATGTCGCCGAAAGTGCGGCGCGTATGGCAGCCCAAGGTGTCGAAGTAGATATTTTCACGCGTCGCGATCATTTAGATTTGCCGCAGATTGTTGAACTTTCTCCTGGAGTAAATGTGCATCATCTTGATGCTGGACATGATCTGCATTTAACAAAAGAACAATTGCCACAACACTTTGCTGAACTCAGTGAAGAGCTTAAGAAGGCACTTTCACAAGAGCGTGGTTATGACATTATCCATTCGCATTACTGGCTCTCTGGAAAAGTTGCGATGCCAGTTGCCAAAGATTTAAAGATGCAACTTGTGCACACGATGCACACCATGGCGCGAGTGAAGAATTTGAATTTAGCTGAAGGTGAAACACCAGAGCCGATGATTCGCGTACAAGGTGAAACCCAAATCGTTGCAGCAGCGCAAGCGCTGATCGCTAATACTGATGCTGAGGCTGCAAGTTTGGTTTCACTCTATGAAGCCTGTCCTGACACAGTTCACGTCGTGCCACCCGGTGTCGATCTCTATAACTTCACACCTGGAAATGGTCGATTGGCTGCGCGCAAAGTTCTGGGAATTGATCCAGAAGCGCATGTAATTACTTTTGTTGGGCGAATTCAACCCCATAAAGGACCTGAGTTATTAATTCGTGCAACTGCGGAAATGCTTTCGCACTCACCGCATCTGCGTCCTAAGTTACGTGTCTATATTGTTGGTGGTGCATCGGGTGCTAATGGCAGTGAAGTTGAGCGATTGAAAGAGTTAGTTACTTGGCTAGGAATTTCAGATGTTATTTCATTCTCACCGCCGGTTGCTCGTACAAAGTTGCCTGATTGGTATCGCGCCGCAGATTTAGTTTGCGTTCCTAGTTACTCAGAAAGTTTTGGACTAGTAGCGCTGGAAGCGCAAGCATGTGGCACACCAGTGGTTGCAACTGCAGTTGGAGGACTTCGCACAGCAGTGGCAGATGGTATTTCTGGCGTACTAGTTGATGGCCACGATCCACGTGCCTGGTCTTCAGTTTTGGCACGTTTATTGCAAGAGCCACAACGCCGTGTGTTACTTTCAATTGGAGCAATCGAGCATGCCTCCCACTTCGGTTGGGATGCCACAGTTCGCGGAACTCTAGATATTTACGACCAAGTAATTTCAAATGCAGAGCGCTCTGCTTCATCAATCGGATAATCGTGGCTGCAATCGATCCACGTTTAGTCATTCTGGAATTTTTAGATTCGCATGATTTGGAATATGAATTAAGTGATCTAAATACTTTTTTAGTAACGCTACCGGGTGAGACAAAGTTACAAACACAGTGCGCTCTGATTGTTGGTGATTACTCTTTAAGTATCAATGCATTTGTGATTCGCAAACCAGATGATAATGCCGCAGCAGTCCATGCGTGGTGTTTAGCAAAGAATGCTGGCATGTATGGAGTTGCATTTGCAACCAATGAACTTGGCGATATTTTCTTAGTTGGTCGTCTGCCGCTAAGTGCAGTTACTGATCGCGAAATTGATCGTGTAATTGGTGCGGTGCTGCAATATGCAGATGCTTCCTTTAATCCTTTACTAGAACTGGGATTTTCAACAGCAATTCGTCGCGAGTGGGCATGGCGCCTCAGTCGTGGTGAGTCACTCTCAAACTTGGAAGCTTTCAAGCACTTAATTTAAGAATTTAGATTTAACATGGCAAGATAAGTCCTATGACAAACTCAGAGTTAATCCTGCTGCGCCACGGCGAATCCGAATGGAATGCCAAGAATTTATTTACTGGCTGGGTTGATGTCCAACTGTCAAAAAAGGGCGAAGCCGAAGCCGCACGCGGTGGAAAACTTCTAGCCGAGCACAACCTGTTGCCCGATGTAGTTCACACTTCGCTATTGCGCCGCGCAATCCACACTTCGCAATTGGCGCTCGATGCCTGCGATCGCCATTGGATTCCAGTGCATCGCTCATGGCGCCTAAATGAGCGTCATTATGGAGCGCTACAGGGCAAAGATAAGAAAGAGACCTTAGCTAAGTACGGTCAAGAGCAGTTCAAATTATGGCGTCGTTCATTTGATGTTCCGCCTCCACCAATTGAAAGTGGCGATCCGTATAGCCAAGAAAATGATCTTCGCTACGCCGATCTCGGTGCGCAACTTCCAAAAACTGAATGCCTTAAGGATGTTGTAGCCCGAATGGCTCCTTACTGGAGCGAATCAATCTTGCCGGATCTCAAAGCTGGAAAGCGAGTTCTGATAACCGCACACGGTAATTCACTACGCGCTTTGGTGATGCAGTTAGATGGGATTTCTGAGGCGGATATTGCTGAATTAAATATTCCAACTGGGATCCCATTGCTCTATAAGTTAGATATCAACTTTGCGCCTATCACAAAAGGCGGAGAGTATTTAGATCCAGAAGTTGCGAAAGCCGCTATGGCTGCAGTTGCGAATCAGGGGAAGTAGTAACTCCACCTGAAGTTATATCTTTGTAATCATCGCGCTTATCGCGAATGATTACTTCAGTCGTAACTAAGCCAGCACGAGCAAAACCAAGTGTGAGCGTTACGTTGCGACCTGCTTCGGGTGAAACTCCAAAGAAGACTGCTTTCGCATTGGCGCTATCGCCCTCAAAGCGAATTGGCGCATTCTGCTTTAGTAAGCGCTCGCCAGTTAGCGTGGCTTGGTTACCACCAACTGAAATTCCTAGCAATTGATCGTCAGTGGCACCTTGATTAACGAGTGTTCCAATTAGAACAGCATCGCCAGTTTCAGTTGCAACAAGAAGTAAATTTAAAACTTTAATGGTGACATCGTTATCTTTAATTGTTACTTCATTGCCATCAGTTACTTTGGCGATGTTACGGGTAGCCGCGTTTTGGCCGGCGCCGCAACCAGTAAGTGTTGTTGCAATAACCAGTGCGATTACGGCAGTGATAGTGCGACGCATAGGCACATTCTCTCATGTGTTTTAACCTGCAATTCCCCTTATTTAACGGGGTTTTATGAAGTAAAAATCGCTGGTAGAATTGACCCCCTAGCGAAGGGCAACACATGACATTTAAGGTCGGCGAAACCGTTGTTTATCCCCATCACGGAGCAGCTCTAATTGAGGCGATTGAAACTCGAGTCATCAAGGGCGAAGAACGCATGTACCTAGTGTTAAAGATTGCCCAAGGAGATCTAACTGTTCGCGTTCCTGCTGACAATGTAGATCTAGTTGGAGTTCGCGATGTTGTAGATAGCGCCGGCCTTGATCGCGTATTTAGCGTTCTGCGTCAGCCTTACACAGAAGAACCAACAAACTGGTCACGTCGTTATAAGGCAAACCTAGAAAAGCTTGCTTCAGGTGACGTAATCAAGGTTGCCGAAGTCGTCCGTGATCTCTACCGCCGCGATCTTGATCGTGGACTATCAGCAGGCGAAAAGCGCATGCTGGCAAAAGCAAAGCAGATCCTGATCTCTGAACTCGCACTAGCCGAGCGCACAGATGAAGAAAAAGCAGGAATCTTGCTTGATGAAGTTCTCGCTTCATAACTCTTAAAGAAATTTAAAATGATCGCCGCAATCATCGCTGCCGCTGGCAGTGGTGAACGTTTTGGCGCAGAAATTCCGAAAGCTTTAATCCAACTTGGCGACCGCACTTTAATTGAACATGCCGTCTCTGCAATTTCATCAGTTGCAGACCAAATCATTGTTACCGCACCGGCTGGGTATGAAAAACAAATACAGTCTTTAGTTGGCGATGCGGTAACTGTTGTTACAGGCGGGGCCACTCGTTCTGAGAGCGTCAGAATTGGGTTATCAAAAGTACTTTGTGAAGCCGAGTACGTTTTAATTCATGACGCTGCGCGCGCGCTGGCAACTCCTGAATTAGCACAACGAGTTGTTACTGCCCTAAAGGGCGGAGATGTTGCGGTGATTCCCGGTATTGCCGAAGTTGATACTGTAAAAATTGTCGATGGCGATGGAATAGTTAGCGCTACTCCTGATCGCACGAGCATGCGCCGTATTCAGACTCCGCAAGGATTTACTTACGCCGTTATTAATCAGGCCCATGCTCAAGCAGGTGAGGCCACCGATGATGCCGCACTTGTTGAATCACTTGGTAAAAAAGTTCGGGTAATCGCTGGCGAAGAGCGCGCGATCAAAATTACAACCCCTGCTGATTTAACAACGGCTCTGGGATTTCTTGGTACGTCATCATCCTTTAAAGCTGGTGTTGGTGTTGACGCGCATCATTTCCAAGCAGGTCGAGAACTCTGGCTCGCTGGTCTGCATTGGCCAGATGAAATCGGGGTCGAAGGACATTCCGATGGCGATGTTGCCGCACATGCAATTTGCGATGCGCTATTTGCTGCAACTGGCTTAGGCGATCTAGGCAGTAATTTTGGAACATCGCGCCCCGAGTACGCCGGCGCATCAGGGCTAACTTTATTAAAAGAAACGTATGTATTGATTTCAAATGCAGGTTATAAAATTTCACATGTCTCAGTACAAGTAATTGGGAACCGTCCGAAAATCGGTACGCGTCGCGTGGAAGCAATCGCTGCTCTGTCTCATGCACTTGGTGGCGCCGAAGTCGCGCTACTTGCAACAACTACCGATGGAATGGGCTTAACTGGCGAAGGTAAAGGCATTGCAGCCATTGCTTCTGCTCTCGTTTTCAATTAAGTAAGGGGCGCAAGGTAGAATTGCCTAATGGGTATGCTCGCTTTATATGACACCTTGACGCGTACAACAACACCATTTACACCGTTAAAAGTTGGCGAAGTTGGGATTTATCTCTGCGGCGCCACTGTTCAAGCACCGCCACATATTGGCCATGTTCGCTCTGGCGTTAACTTCGATATCTTGCGTCGTTGGTTAACTAAAAGCGGGATGAACGTAACTTTTATTCGCAACGTTACAGATATTGATGACAAGATTTTGCATAAGGCAGTGCACGAAGAAGAACCCTGGTGGGCCCTAGCCATGAAGTACGAACGCGCTTTCTCTGATGCCTACGCCGCGTTAAATGTGCAGCCACCAACCTACGAACCACGTGCAACCGGCCATATGACGCAGATGGTTGAACTAATGCAGATTTTGATTGATCGCGGTTTTGCATACGCACCTGGTAATGGCGATGTTTATTTAGAGGTGCGCAAACTTTCATCTTATTTAACTCTCTCTAATCAGAGAGTTGATGATTTACTTCCGGCTGCCGATGCTGATGAAATAAATAAGAGAGATCCGCGAGATTTTGCACTTTGGAAAGCCGCGAAAGCTGGCGATCCATCTTGGCCGACTCCGTGGGGTGCAGGTCGTCCTGGTTGGCACCTGGAATGTTCGGCCATGGCACACGCTTATTTAGGTGAAGATTTTGATATTCATGGTGGCGGGTTAGATTTAATTTTTCCACATCACGAAAATGAAATTGCTCAATCAGAAGCTGCTGGTTATGGATTTGCAAAACGTTGGATGCATAACGCTTGGGTGACTGCCGCTGGTGAAAAAATGTCTAAGTCACTTGGCAATTCACTGCAGGTGCATGAACTTTTAAAAACTGTTCGCGGAATCGAACTTCGTTGGTATTTAGGTTCAGCTCACTATCGTTCAATGCTGGAATTCTCACATGAAGCACTTGCTGAATCTGCAACGGCATTTCGTCGGATCGAAGGATTCTTAAAACGCGCAACTGAAATTTTAGGTAGTGAGCCAACTCCAGTTATTTCAGAGAGTTTTACTGATGCGATGAATGATGATCTAGCGGTACCAACAGCGCTAGCCGGAATTTCGGAAGCGCTCCGTGCAGGAAATAGCGCGATAACCGCAGGAGACGAAACAGTAATTGCAGCGAGTGCTAATGAGATTCGCGGTGCGCTGCAAATTCTTGGTTGCGATCCATTCGATGCTGTCTTTGCCGCATCTGGGGGAAGTGATTTAACGAGCGCCCTTGATGGGGTTATTCAATTAGCGTTAACTCAACGTACTGCTGCACGAGATAGAAAAGATTTCACCGCATCCGATCAGATTCGCGATGGTTTAGCAGCGCTCGGAATTGTTATTGAAGATACTGCACAAGGGCCACGTTGGTCTGTCTCACAGATAAGCGAGAAATAAATGGCCGGCAATTCAAAACCTCGGGGCGCGGTTCGCGGTTCCAAAAAAGGTCCAACTGGTGGAACCGGTGGAAAAAATAAGCGTCGCTTAGAAGGTAAAGGTCCAACTCCTAAAGCCGAAGATCGTCCGTATCACGCAGCTGCAAAACGTAAGAAGGCTGCAGAAAAGAAAACTGCGGCGCCAAGAACTCGTACTGGACGAAGTGAAAAGCCCAAAGGCGAAATTGTTTCAGGTCGCAACGCAGTACTTGAGGCCTTGCGTGCCAGCGTTCCTGCAACTGAGTTAATTGTTGCGCGCAGCATTGATGTTGATGATCGCGTAGCCGAATGTTTGCAACTCGCGCTGCATCACCAACTTCCGATTC
>Ga0209702_10007412_pt1 | contig 13438 bp, 11 predicted proteins | sample FRY01_FD_187210 | JGI IMG/M metagenome (GOLD analysis project Ga0209702, IMG submission 187210) | Freshwater microbial communities from Lake Fryxell liftoff mats and glacier meltwater in Antarctica - FRY-01 (SPAdes) (version 2) | ecosystem: Environmental > Aquatic > Freshwater > Ice > Glacier... | reverse complement strand
ACGAATTGCTTCGCCTTATCGTCGAGTGGGCCAATCTCTTCTTCTAGTGCTGGCAAGAGCTGGCGTTGAATGCCAAAGTAGAGTCGGGTGAGCAGTTTTAGAGTCATGGTTGGTTCACACTTTCCATTGGCCCAAGAGGCTGCTCACCTCACTCTTTTTCTCCCTCCATTTTTCAGGCCTCGGAGGGGTTTTGCAATTGGCTCGGATTAGTGAGAATTAGTGGTTCGAAAATCCGACTTCATTCACGCGGCACCTCGACACCGCCGATGAAAGTCTGCTGCACGGCGAGCTGGCGATTCAGAATGAGAACATCGGCCTGCTTGCCTTTCTCTAGGCTACCGCAGTGTTTGGCGATGCCGGTGAGTTCGGCGGGCGTGAGACTGGCCATGCGCACGGCTTCTGGCAGCGTGGCGGAGGTGCTTTTCTTCATGTGCCGGACCATGTGGTCCAGCCCGACGACGGCGCTGGCAAGTCCCTGGCCAGGAACGAAACCCACTTTGCCATCGCTTTCAAACCAAGGTCCATCGTCTTCGGAGCCGAAGCGGTAGCGGCCGGGGGGCATGTCCATGGCGCGGTTGCAGTCCGTGACGAGACACAGGCGCTTCACGCCCTTCATGCGGAAGGCGAAATCGAGCAACTCAGGCGCAAGGTGCATGCCGTCAGCGATGACTTCCGTGCTCATGTCCGCCGTGGCGAGCACAAACTGCTCCATGCCGGCCTGCATCGGCGTGCCAAAGCGACTGCGGAGCGAGGCGACTGAACTCATGGCGCACCAGAAGTGATCCACATGACGCATGCCCGCTTTGAAGGCGGCGGTCATCTCCGTCCAATTCGCGTTCGAGTGGCCGCAGGTGATGAGGCAGCGGTGTTTGCGGGCGGTTTGATAAAACTCCGCTGCTCCCGGCAGCTCTGCCGCACAGGTGGCGATGCGTACCAGATCATCGCGGAACCACATCGCATACTCGGTCGCGTTTGGAGCACGACAGCCTTCACGCGAGTGGCAGCCGACCTTGTCTGAGGCAAAGTAAGGCCCGTAGAGATGCACCCCAGCGATGCGGGAGCCATGCGCTGGCTCCCAGGTACGCTTCGCCTCGCGGCAGGAGCCCAGCAGGGCCATGATTTGCACCGGCGCACCGGTGGTGGTGGTGGGAAACAGCGTGGTGGTGCCGTGCAGCGCGTGCGCCTGTAGGACGGTGCGCACGGCGGGCAGAGTGCCGTCCATGAAATCCGCGCCAGCACCGCCATGCACATGGATGTCGATGAAGCCGGGGCTGATGTATTTGCCCTTGGCATCAATGACCGTGGCATTTTTTGGTGCGACCACCCGTTTGCCCACGGCGGTGATCTTGCCACGCTCACAGAGCAACGTGCCTCCTTCAATGAGGCTGTCCGGCAGGATGAGCGTGCCGTTTTGAATGACGAGTGGCGGTGTGGCGGGCTTTTTCATAACTGAGTGAGCGGGTTCTGCCGCGTTTGCAGAGGGAAGGGGACGCGCTGGCCGCCGAGGCGGTGAGATTCAAAAACGGCGCAGATCATTTCGATGATGTCACGCCCCTGCACAGCATCGCAGAGCGGCGCACGGTTGTCACAGATGGCGGCAATGAGATCGAGTCCGGCAGTCTCGTGGCTGGAGAGCTGTTTGCCGAGATCGGAGATGGCTTCGGGCCGATTGATGCCTGCGGTGGTGATGGGCTGCCACTGGCGCGGCTCCTTGATCGCCGGATTGAAGGGACTGCCGTGCGCGATGTGCGCGAACGGCTCCTTGTCGATGCGGAAGTCGATCACGCCCTCTGTGCCGATAATTTGCAGACCGAAGCCGGCCTCTTTGGCACCGGCGTTTTGCACCGAGTCGAAGAACAGCGGCAGGCCGTTGGTCAATTCGTAACGCGCATGCACTTCGTTCCCCGCGAGTGCGCCGATGCCTTCATCACCGTCTTTGACATCCGCCTTGGTAATGGGTTTGCCATCCTGCAACACGGTAGCGGCGCAGGAAACCGGCGCACCACCGAAGAACGTGGCAATGTTGACAACATGCGAGCCAAGCACCCACAGGTCGAGCGAGCCGCCACGCGCATCCTCCTTGCCACGTCCGCGCAGTTCGAGCACGCGACCAATCGTGCCTTCTTTGAGCAGCTTCGCGATGTGTGGCAGCACGGGGTGGTAGCGGTTGCGATGAGCGATGGCGATCCTCGTTCCCGTTTTCTCAGCAGCGGCGATGACTTCATCCGCCTCCTGCGGTGAGCGACAGAAGGGTTTCTCGATGTAAATGCCACGCGCACCACCCTGGATCGCCGCCAGGAGCATGTCGCGATGCTGATCCACATGCCGCGGACCGATGGCGACGATGTCGGGTTTGATCTCGGTCAGCATGGCCCGGTAATCGGCAAAACCCTTCGAAACACCCAGCTTTTTCTGCGCTGCGGCCAGTCCAGCGGCATCAGCATCCGCCACGGCGGCAATTTCAACGGCGGGTATCTTGAGCCACATTGTATCGAGGCCGTGACCGTAGTTGCCACGCCCGGTATGGCCGATCACAGCAACACGGAGCCTGGCATCTGCGGCGGAGACGAAGCGGGGTGTCGCGAATACTGCGGGCAAAGTGGCGAGGAGATGGCGACGCTTCATGACTTAGTCTTACATAGACAACGAACCATGTGGGTCAAAAAACGCAACCGAAGGCAAATCAGTGCCTTTTGCGCGGCTTTGGCGGCACAATTTGATGCTCTGGGTCAACCTTTTGAGTTTGTTTGTGCCGATTTGTGTCTATTCATGCACACCGTTCAGGTTCAAGCTACCAACCCACCCGATGTCAGACAACCACGAGCATGGCAAAGGCGACTCCGTGCTGGAGTTGACTCATCGCATTCAGGAGCTGGAAAGCATGTTGCAAGCCTGCCGCGTACGCCTGCCGAACGCCCCGGCCGAGGCCGTGGGGGAACTCGCGGAAAGCGAGGAGCGTTTTGCACTCGCCGTGCGCGGTACTAACGACGGCATCTGGGACTGGGATTTGAAGACCAACGAGGTGTACTACGCGCCCCGTTTCAAGCAGCTCCTCGGCTGCACAGTGGACGAGATGAAAAACCTGTTCTCCGAGTTTGAGACGCGGCTGCATGAGGAGGACCGGGAGTATGTGCTGGGTGCCCTCAAGGCGCATCTGGAGCGGCAGGTGCCGTATGACGTGGAGTACCGGCTCAGGCACAATGACGGTGAGTACCGCTGGTTCCGTGCGCGTGGCAGCGCGCTGCGTGACGCGGACGGCCACCCCCACCGCATGGCCGGCTCCATCACAGACATCACAGAGCAGAAAAAATCCATTCATGCGCTGGCGCGGAGCGAGGAGCGCTTCGCCCTCGCCGTGCGCGGCACCAATGACGGCATCTGGGACTGGGATCTCCGCACAGGAGAGGTGTTTTTCTCCCCGCACTGGAAAAACATGGTCGGCTACCAGGACGACGAGCTTGGGAATGACTTTGCCAGCTTTGAGCAATTGCTGCATCCTGACGATCATGAACAGGTGATGGCGACGCTGAATGCCTACCTGTCAGGACAAACACCACGTTATTCTGCGGAGTTTCGGTTTCGGCACAAGGATGGCTCGTGGCGCTGGATCCTCGCCCGCGGCCGCGCCCTGCGTGACGCCGATGGCAAGCCCTACCGTATGGCGGGGTCACACACCGACGTGACCGAACGCAAGCATGACGAGGAGGAGTTGCGCCAGGCACGACAGTCTGCCGAGGCAGCCAACAGCGCCAAGAGCGTCTTCCTGGCCAACATGAGCCATGAAATCCGCACGCCGATGAACGGCATCATCGGCATGGGCGAGCTGCTGCTCGACACTCAGCTCGACGATTCGCAGCGCGAGTACCTGAAAATGCTCAACCAGTCCGCTGAATCGCTGCTCGAACTGCTCAACGACATTCTGGATTTTTCCAAGATCGAGGCTGGTAAGATGGAGCTGGACGCCCATGAGTTCGATCTGGGCCAAATCGTTGCCGAAACCGTGCAGGCCATGGGCGTGCGCGCCTTCCAGAAGCGGCTGGTTCTACTGCATCACATCACGCCGAACGTTCCCTCGCGCCTGATCGGCGATGACGGACGCCTGCGACAAATCCTCATCAATCTGATCGGCAACGCGATCAAGTTCACCCACAAGGGGGGCGTTACCATTGAAGTCGGCGTGGAGTCCGAGACTGCGGATACCATCGTCCTGCATTTTTGGATCAAGGACACCGGTATCGGCATCGCTGAAGAGTTGCATGAACGCATTTTCGAGGCGTTCACCCAGGCGGAAACCACCACCACCCGGCGCTATGGCGGTACCGGACTCGGCCTAGCCATCTGCCGCGACCTGGTGACGCTCATGCAGGGCAGCATCTGGGTGGAAAGCGAACCCGCAGCCGGCAGCACATTCCATTTCACCGCCAACTTCGGGCGCACCAGCGGCATTTCCATCAAGCCGATTTCAACCCGGAGCGACCCGGTGATCACCGCGCATGCCTCGCTGAAGGTGCTCGTCGTCGAGGACGGTCACGCCAACCAGATCGTCTGTGCGCGCATGCTGGAGAAGCGCGGACACGCTGTCACACTCGCGTCCAGCGGCCAGGAGGCCATCGATTTTTTCAAAAGCGAGCCACTGGACGTCATTCTCATGGATGTGCAGATGCCCGGCATGAACGGCCTCGAAGCCACCGCCGCCATCCGTGGCATTGAGCAGCGCGAAGGCGGGCACATCCCCATCATCGCCATGACCGCCAATGCCATGAAGGGAGACCGCGAACTGTGTCTGTCCTCCGGCATGGACGACTACCTTGCCAAACCCCTGCGTTCCACCGAGCTGTTCCGCGCCCTAGAACAGTCCTCACGATTCCCCACAGCACGCACCACGCACGACTCACCTGCCACGTCACCCCGTCCACCGGCTGCCTTGGCGCAGTTCGACTTCGACGCGTTTCGTGAGTCCGCAGGCGATGAGAAGCTCATGCGCAAGCTCATCGCCATCTACCCCGAAGACACGCAGAAATACTTGCGCAAGGCCGAGAAAGCTCTCGCGGCGGGTAAGTCCAGCCCTCTCTACGAGGCCGCGCACTCGCTCAAGGGCATGCTCGGCGTTTACGCCGCTCCCAAAGCCTGCCGGCTGGCCGCCGAACTCTGTGAGTACGCCCATGCCGGAGACTTGAAAGGCGCGCAACTCATGTTTGACCAATTGAAAAAGGAATGCGCGCTGTTGGGGGAGGCGCTGTCAGGCCCCATCGATCCCGGCATTTGATTCAATGATACTCCGCCATGCCGTCGTAGGCATGGACCACATCAATCTGGTGGCCGATTTCACGCAGAATCTGCCGTGTCAGGTTCAGCTTCGCATGCAGCGCGGCATCATCGTGATCAGGGTCATGATGCACCACAATCCATTTTTTGACCCCCACCAGCTTCGTCAGCGCGCAAGCCGTGGCCAGATTGGAATGCCCCCAGCCGATCCGTTTCGGATAATCGGTGGGCAAATACTGCGCCTCATGAATCAGCAGATCCACGCCATCCAGAAATTTCAGGATCGGCTCATACGGCACCACCAAGTCCGTGTCACGCTGCAACAACGCCGGGGAGCCGGTGTAGGACTGTAGAAACTCATTGTCGGGAACAAACGCCACGCTCCAGCCATCATGCTCCACTTTGAAGCCCACTGTCGCGCCAGGATGCTGGGTGAACTCACGCGTCACTATCACATCACCGATCTTCACCGGCATGTCGTCCAAAAACACGAAATTGATCTTCGCATGCAGATCCTCACGCTGAATCGGGAAATAATCCCGGTCCATCTGGCCGCAGAGCAGCGACTCGATGTTCTTGCCGAAGCCGCGCTCGCCATAGACAGTGATTTCAAATCCCGGCACATAAATCGGGGTGAAAAAAGGAAAACCCTGGATGTGGTCCCAATGCGTGTGCGTGATGAATAAGTGAACGTGGCAGGGGCCACCCGCCAGAAACGACTGCCCCGCCTCCCGCAGCCCGGACCCCGCGTCAAACAGGATGCGCTCCTTCCCCGTGTTGTATTCAAAGCACGTCGTGTTCCCGCCATGCTGCGCATAACGCGCACCGCAGACTGGGATGGAGCCACGCGTGCCCCACAGCTTCACATGCGGGCGTTTGATATCCAGCGTCGGTGCGTACTGCACCACCGCCGTCGGCAGATGATCGCGATGCGTGAACCCCGTCGCCTCCACAGCCTCATGAAAATATAGGCGCAGCTTTTCCAACAACAGTTCGGGGTCGAAGGGCTTGATCAGCACGTCCACCGGACCCGTCTGCTGAATGTGTTTCAGCTCCGTTGAATAGTCCTTCGCGGTGCAGACGATCACCGGCAGATGCTGGGTCGCCTGTTGTGCCCGCAGATGCCGCAGCACCTCCAGGCCGTTCATTTTCGGCATGATCAGGTCCAGCACCAGCAGGTCGGGTTTGAACTCTTCGACTTGCGCCAGACACTCCTCCCCATCCTCCGCCACACGGACAACATAGCCGTGCGTTTCCAGGGCATGCGACATCCGTATGGAAAGCGCTCGCACATCCTCGGCGAGCAGAATTTTCTTTGGTGTGGTTTGAGCCATGACTTGTTTCAGTACTTATACGCACAAGACCCCTTGGTCGGGCTGGCGGGATTCGAACCCATGACCGCCGCGTCCCGAACGAAGCGCTCTACCAAGCTGAGCCACAGCCCGCCGTTGTCATCACTGACTCTTGCGGCCCCGTGTTCAGCATCACTGCCTGCCAACGGGCGGGACGAATTGGTAGCCTTTGACGGAAATGACGCAAGCTGGAAGTACTCCGGAGTGACAGAGTGGCGGTCACAGGCCGCAGTCTGCCGCCAACCCAAGACTGGGCATGCTGACGCTTCAAGGGTCGGTTTGATGTTCACCTTCACTCATTTTCCGTTAACCTTTTCTCGCGGCTGGCATTTGGCAGTAACATCCACCCATGGACCCCGCCCAACATGAAACTCAGATCGTTGCGCTGCTGACGGAAATTCAACTGCCGCTACGGCTGTACGTGCATTCGCTGCTACCCGGCGAGTCTTCGGCGCAAGATGTGGCGCAGCAGGCGAATGCGACCCTTTGGAGAAAACGCGCCGATTTCACGCTCGGCACAAATTTCAAGGCATGGGCCTTCTCCGTGGCGCGCTATGAGGTGCTGGACTTCCGCAAACAGCAGGCGCGTGACTCGCGGCTGGTGTTCAGCGCCGAGCTGGAGGAAACCTTTGCCGAGGAGCTGGCGAAGCGTGACGATGACCTCGACCAGAGGCCTGCGGCGCTCAAACAGTGCCTCATCAAGCTGCGCCCGCAGGATCGTGAGCTGCTGCTGCATCGCTACGCCAGCGAAGGCACGCTGTAGGATTATTCGGAACGCACGGGCCGCAGCGTCGGCGGACTCAAGGTGACACTGCACCGGCTGCGTAACACGCTGGTCGGCTGCATCGAACAACAAATCGGTACCCAGGAGGTGCAGGAACTGACCGTCGATCCCGAGGCACGACATGCCTACTACGACCGCATCGCGCTTTCTATGCTGCTGAAGTCGGAGGCAAACGCGCCAACGCGCCAACTCACACCCGTGAAGAAGCAGACCCGTTACTGGACGCCGAGTCTGGTCATGATGGCTGCCGCGTGGTAGCGCTGCTGATGACGGTGGGCGTGCTGTTGCAGCAGGAGACAGGCCCAGCCGAGGAGCAGAAGGCCAGTGGTTTTGCCGTGCTGGCGGGCCAGGCCGAGGCGGTTTTGGAAAAGGGCGTCGCCCTCGCCGATGGTGCGCTGCTGCCAGCGGGTCCGCTGCATCTGGCATCCGGCGTGGCGCAGATCGAACTGTTCAGCGGCGTGACGGTGATCGTCGAGGGCGCGGCAGAATTTGAGATCATCTCGGCGATGGAGATGCGCGTGACGCAGGGCAAGGTGCGCGCCCGTGTACCTGAGCCCGCGCACGGTTTCCGCATTCACACCACAGCCGGAGAGGTCGTGGATCTCGGCACGGAATTCGCCATGAACGTCTCCGGCGTGCAATCGGAGGTCCATGTGCTCGATGGCGAGGTGGAGTGGCATCCGCGCTCCGAGGTCATGCAAAAGATAGAAAAGGGCGCTGCGCTGGGATGCGAGCGGACAGAATGCGCCGTTCCAAGCGGACGCGACTGGCTTCGTCGGCATGGCCGAAATGCGCGCAAAAATGGCGGCAACTCGCGAGAAACGCCACGCCGAATGGCTGCATGCTTCGGACACGCTGCGGCGTGATCCGCGTTTGCTCGCCTATTATCAGATGAGCGCCACCGAAGGGCAAAATCTGCCGAATGAATCGGTCACTGATGCCGCTCAGGTCGGCGAGGCAGCCATCGTCGCCGCCGCCCACGTGGCCGATCGCTGGGGCACGCCCGGCTGTACCCTGGATTTCAGCCCCACCGGCAGCCGCGTGCGCGTGAACGTGCCAGGCGAACATCATGCGCTCACGCTCATGCCCTGGGTGAAGATCAACAGCCTCGTTCGCCTCTACAACTCGCTCTTCCTCACCGAGGGCCACGATCTCGGTGAGCCGCACTGGCAGATCATGGACGACGGGCGACTGTTTTTCTCCGTGAAAAGCCGCGAGAGCATTAAAGGCAAGTCGGACAAGCACGTCTTTTACTCCCCGGTGATCTGGAATCCATCGCTCAGCGGCCAGTGGGTAATGATCGCCACCGTCTATGATCCCGATGGCAAACGCGTGACGCATTACCCCAATGGCAAGCCCGTCAGCAGCGAAGCCATCCCCGGCGAATATCTGGCGGATCGCGTCAGCATCGGCGCGGCCTCCATCGGCAACTGGAGTGAACCAGCTTACCGCAAAGGCCCCGAATTCGCCGTGCGCAATTTAAACGGCAGCATGGACGAGTTCTTCCTCTTCAACGCTGCCCTGACCGCCAGTGAAATCGCCAGGATCTACGAAAGCGGGAAGCCCTGATTCAGTGCTCGTGTGACTTTTCATGCAGTGACCGGATGATTCGCTGCTGGCGTTTTTTTAGACCCGGGCATACCCTGAACAATCGCCCATTGCATTGAGACCATGAAATCATCCAATATATCTCCCCATTCATCCCGTCGCGGATTCGTCAAACAGTCCGTCACCGCAGGATTCGGCTTCACGTTTCTGCCAGCCTATCTCACCAGCGCACGCGCAGCAGACAATCCGAAGCTGCCGCCGAGTCGGCGCATCAATCTGGGCTGCATCGGTGTAGGCGGGCGTGCTGGCAGTGTCATTCCGGGGCTGACGGCCGCAGGCTCGGCCACGCCGGTAGCCTTCACGGATGTCGATTTCGTGACGGCCAAAGGCATCGACAAGAACCTCGCCGCCTTTCCCGATGTGAAGCGTTTCCACGACTTCCGCGAGATGCTCGACAAAATGGGCGGCGACATTGATGCAGTTAGCATCGTCACCCCCGACCACACACACTTCACCGCTGCGATTCACGCGATGGCAATTGGCAAGCATGTGTATGTAGAGAAGCCGTTGACGCACACCTTTGAAGAGGCGGAGATCCTCATGCGAGCCGAGAAGAAGTTCAAGGTGGTCACGCAGATGGGCAATCAGGGGCATACCTCCGCCGGTGCGGACCAGTTCAAGCAAATGCTCGCGGCGGGCATCGTCGATGACATCGTGAAGATCGAAGCCCGAAAGTCACCTTCGCTGTGGTTCATGACTGCGGCGGAGCGCATCCAGGGATATCCGGCGGCGGAGCAGATGCCCGAGTCGCTGAAGAGCTGGGACCTGTGGTGCGGACCGCAAGAAGTGAAGCCCTACAGCAAAATGTATCACCCCTTCAACTGGCGTGGATTCCACCTCTACGGCGGTGGCATGTTTGGTGACTGGGGCGCGCACATCATCGATTTTGTCCATCACCACCTGAAGCTGGGCCTGCCCACACGCATCACTCCCCTGGCGCTGGCGGACTACAATCAAGTGAGCTACCCGCTGAGTTCCGACATTCGCTTTGAGTTTCCTGAACGCGGTGAAAAGTTTCCCGCCGTGGAGCTGCACTGGAAGGCCGGCGGCGACACAAAATTCGAAGTCGCCGAAAAGTATGGTGATCCCGACAAGGATGGCAAAACCCTCATCCCCAATCCCGGCAACACCGGCACACTGCTGCACCGCAAGCAGGGCGACTACCTGGTCCAACGCGCCTCCCATGACAGCCATTCGCTCGTTTATCCGCGTGCCAAGATGGTGGAGTTCAAAGACGCGATGGCGCTCCACCCGCCGAAGCTCAACCACTTCGAGAGCTTCGTGCTGGCCTGCATGGGCAACGCGACCACCGAGTCACCTTTCAGCATCGCGGGCGAGCTGACGCAGGTGTTGAACCTGGGCACGATTGCCGAGTTTATGAACGTCGATCTTCAGTTCGACCCGAAGACGAAACGTTTCGTCGGCAATGATGAGGCCAACGCACGCCTGGCAGGCCCAGCTCCACGCGCTGAGTGGGCCGACTGCTACAAGCTGGCGTAGGCCTTGGCGAAAACCATGTGATCAGATGAAGTGCGCTTGCCGCAGAGCGGCAGGCGTTTTGCTGCCCAGCCTTTCCAAGCCGGGATCTACCACGCGCGTCGCTGCATGACGTGCTACGGAAGCTTGCTGTCAAAATTGGCGTATCCGCTCAGAATAAATTTTCTGGTTGGTTAACCTTTTCATCAAATTGGCATTTGGAGGCAGTACGTCCACAATTTCATCCATGTTCACGTTCACAACCAAGAATAGGCGCTGTGCAATTAGTGCTGGCCCGCTGAAGCCGTGACGGAGGATGGTGTGATCGTCGCCACCGCCGGTGGTCTGGCGGATGCTTGGACGAATCGCCGCTACAAGCCGGAGGATGTGTGGGGCTTCATGCCGGTGAAGAAGCTGACCATGCCCGCCAACACCAACGCGGTCGATTTCTTCACCAACGCGAAGCGCGATCCGGACAATGACCTGCTCGCCTACTTCCCGAATCGCCGCCTGAGGGCTGAAGAACTGCGCGATGCGATACTACACGTCACCGGCGAGCTCAATCCCGCGCTCGGCTGCCTGCCCATCATACCGGAGATCAACATGGAGGTCGCGCTGCAACCACGCATGATCCAGTTCTCGCTCGCGCCCGCGTATCAGCCCTCGCCCACACCGGCGGAGCGCAGTCGCCGCAGCATCTACGCCTACCATGTGCGTGGTCAGGCCGATCCCTTCTTGGAGGTCTTCAACCTGCCGAATCCAACCGAGTCCTGCGATCTGCGCGACTCCGCCGCCGTGTCGCCGCAAGCCTTCACCATGATGAACAGCGATCTCATCACCGACCGCTCCATTGCCCTGGCGCTGCGAGTCGAGAAAGAAGCGGGCAACATCGAGCGACAAGTCACCCGCGCCTTCCAGCTCACCTTAAACCGAGCGCCAACCGCCAATGAAGACAAACGCATGACCGCCTACCTGCGCGAGATGCAGGACTACCTCGAACGCGCCCACACTAAGCGCATCCGCAGCGTGGATCGTGGCATGGCCGCGCTGATCCGCGATCTCAAGCAGCGCGGCATGCTCGACGACACGCTCGTCATCTGGACCGGTGAATTCGTCCGCACGCCGGACAATAACAAGCGCGGCGGCGTCTATTCCCTCGTTCGCGGACACAACAACAAGGCCATGACCATGCTCTTCGCCGGTGGCGGCGTGAAGAAAGGCAGCATTGTCGGTGCCACCGATGAGATCGGTGCCAGCGCCGTGGAATGCGTGCATCCCATCCGCGACCTCCACGTCACGCTCCTGCAACTGCTCGGCCTTGACGACAACAAGCTCACCTACTACCACGCGGGCCGCTACAAGCAGCTCAACCAGTTCGGTGGCCAAGTGATCAAGGAACTGATCGCGTAGCCTGCATCCCCCAATTTGAAAACAATGAAAGCCCTCCAATTCCTCCGCAACAGCAGCGCCGCCGGTTCCGCCCGCGAAGTCGAACTCCCCACGCCCACACCCAGCGGACACGACATCCTCGTCAAAGTCGAAGCCATCGGCCTCAACCCAGTTGATTACAAAGTCCGCCCCGCAGATGGCGCAGCGCCCAAGACGCTCGGCTATGATGCCGCCGGCATCGTCGTGAGCACCGGAGATCAAGTCACGCTCTTCAAAGCGGGCGACGCCGTCTATTACGCCGGTGACATCACCCGCCCAGGCTCGAACGCCGAATACCAACTCGTCGATGAACGCATCGTCGCTAAGCGTCCCGCCAGCCTGGATGCGGCCACCAGCGCCGCGCTCCCACTGACCGCACTTACCGCCTGTGAGTCCCTGTTCCACCGCCTCCACATCGACTTCGATGCCCCAGATAAAAACACAGGGAAAACACTCCTCATCATCGGTGGCGCAGGTGGCGTTGGCTCCATCGCCATCCAATTGGCCAAGCTCGCCGGACTGACCGTCATCGCCACCGCTTCACGCCCCGAAAGCGGCGATTGGTGCCGCAAACTCGGTGCGGACCACATCATCAACCACCACGGCGACATGCCTGCCCAGCTCCGCGAAGTCGGCTTCGAAACCGTCAACTACATCGCCAACTTCAACGAGGTCGATGCCGTCTGGGCCGCGATGGGCGAGATGATCGCCCCGCAGGGCGGCATCGTCCTCATCACCGGACACAAGTCCCACCTCGACATGGGCGGCCCCTTCAAAATGAAAAGCGTTACCATCTGCTGGGAGTTCATGTTCACCCGTTCCATGTTCAAGACCGACGACATGATCGAGCAGCACCACATTCTCAGTCGCGTCGCCGAACTCATTGATGCAGGCAAACTTACGGCCACGGCCAATGACAATCTCAGCCCCATCAACGCCGAAAACATCCTCGAAGGTCACCGCCGCCTCGAATCCGGCAAATCAATCGGCAAGCTCACGATCTCTGGGTGGTGAACCTTTTCTCTCTAGCCTGTCGGGTAAAAATACGAAACTCCGCCGTACTGCTGCGGAATCTGATTTTTGTGTCATTGCTCACGGCTTAGACTCCTTGGAACTCGCCTGCGACAAGGTTCATGTACGCTGTTCGGATGCCCATTGGCCGGGTATAACCAGAGTCACAAGTCCACTTTGGCGAAGTGCGGATAAACGCGATAAAATTGCCGGAAGCTCGCATACGAATCCTTTGCCAAGCCGGCTGTTGGGAGGTCGAAGTCAAAGAAATGGGCCGCCTCGCTGAATTGAATGGGTAGCGGGTGGCGCAGAGGGGTGGGAGATGGCAGGTTTGGTGATGGATCAAAACGACTTATTTATAATGGCCTTGGGATTGAACACGCCTTAGAAGGTTGTGCGTAGCGGCTTAGAACAGGCAGATACGGAGAGCAAATTCTTGTATGTGGATCTTGAGGTGGAGGCCGGAGCGAAAATGCCTTGTCCGGTCTGCGGCCAGATCTGTCCGCTCTATGAT
>Ga0209702_10007411_pt1 | contig 13438 bp, 17 predicted proteins | sample FRY01_FD_187210 | JGI IMG/M metagenome (GOLD analysis project Ga0209702, IMG submission 187210) | Freshwater microbial communities from Lake Fryxell liftoff mats and glacier meltwater in Antarctica - FRY-01 (SPAdes) (version 2) | ecosystem: Environmental > Aquatic > Freshwater > Ice > Glacier... | reverse complement strand
ATCTGTCGTTCGGCCTGCGCCAGCAACAGCACCCCGCCGTCCGAGGTGAGCCGGCCGCCGTCAAACGCGGCTGTGACTTTCTTGCGACCAACTGCTGGGAATCGAAATCCGGCTGCGCTATCATCTTCTGCGGCGGGTGTAGGATGTGGCATTTTCTGTCTCGTTGCAGGACTGGTTTAGATACCCAATTTCCTACAGCAAGTCAGTGTGTTACGCTACTCCCGCCAACCCCTCAGGCACCCTCTGATGAATAATCCGGGTTAGGCTTGTTTGCTACCTATCAATGACTTGGCCCCGCTGTCAATCGCGCTTTAACATTGTTCGCCAAACCTTTTTGCGCCTTGCGACAGAACGTTGCCGCCCCAATCTCGCTTTATTGATCATTGAGGCTTATGTCGTGCGCCGGGTACCCCTTGGCGGGTCGCAACAGGACACAGAACGTTTGAGTTCCCTCCGATGAGCCTGGCAGAAATAGTATCAATCGAACCGGCTTCCGGGGCCGAGTTGTGGCGCGGCATGGCGGGCGACGTCGACGATATCGTCGCGCGGGCCCGGCGCGCCTGGCCGGCCTGGGCGGCGCTGCCGCTGACCACCCGGATGGAGCTGGTCCGGCGCTTTGCCAACGAAGTCCGCAAGGATTCCGACAAGCTGGCCGAACTGATCGCACGCGAGACCGGCAAGCCGTTGTGGGAAGCGCGCACCGAGGTCGAGAGCGTCATCAACAAGGTCGAAATCTCGATTCGTGCCTATGGCGAGCGGACCGGCCAGCGCAAACTGGACTCCGCGCTTCAGGGCACCGCCGCGCTGCGCCACAAGCCGCATGGGGTGATGGCAGTGCTGGGGCCTTACAATTTCCCCGCGCATCTGCCCAACGGCCACATCGTGCCCGCTCTGATCGCGGGCAACGCGGTGGTCTTCAAGCCATCGGAAAAGACCCCGGCGGTGGGCGAGGCGCTGGTTGCCTGCTTCCACCGCGCGGGCATTTCGGCGACGGTGGTGCAATTGCTGATCGGCGGGCCCGAGGAAGGCAAGGCACTGGTTGCGCATCCCGGGGTCGACGGGGTGCTGTTCACCGGCTCAGCCCATGCCGGGATCGCGATCAACCGCAAGCTGGCGGCCGATCCGGGCAAGATCCTCGCGCTCGAGATGGGCGGCAACAACCCGATCGTGGTGTGGGACACGCCCAAGGTCGGCGATGCGGCCATTCTTGTGATCCAGTCGGCTTTTACCAGTGCGGGCCAGCGCTGCACCGCCGCGCGGCGGCTGATCGTCAAGTCGTCGATGTACGACGCGCTCGTGGGCGAGGTGAAGCGGCTGGCCGACCGGCTGATCGTTGGCGCGCCGTTCGATGAACCCGCGCCCTTCATGGGTCCGGTGATCGACAACAACGCCGCCGACGGCCTGACCGAGAGTTTCGTGTATCTGCTCAGTCACGGCGGACGGGCGATCAAGCATCTGGTCCGCCAGGACGACGCGCGACCGTTCATTTCCCCCGCGATTATCGACGTGACCGCGATGAAGGAGCGCCCCGATATCGAACTGTTCGGGCCGCTGCTTCAGGTGATCCGGGTCGACGATCTCGACGCGGCCATCGCCGAGGCCAATGCTACCCGGTTCGGGCTGGCGGCCTCGCTGGTCGGGGGTACTCCGCAGGAATACAACCGCTTCTGGGCCAATATACGCGCGGGCGTGGTCAACTGGAACCGTCCGACCAACGGCGCTTCTTCGGCGGCACCGTTTGGCGGGATCGGCTTGTCGGGCAATCACCGCCCGAGCGCCTATTATGCTGCCGACTATTGCGCCTATCCGGTCGCTTCGGCCGAAATGGACCAGCCGCGCGCAAGCATCGGCGTGGGCCTGCGCGAGGGCTAGAAGCCCGATACGACCAGGTCGATTTCGCTGAGTCGTCCGGCGAGAGGGCGTGCGATCACCGCAAATCGTGCGCCGTCGGCGGCACGCCTGCCGAGAAGTGCGGACATCCTGTCACTCCGCGCAATGTTCAGCGAGAATCCCGATTTTGTCGCCAGCGCAAGGTAAAAACCCAGCGCCTCGGTCGGATCCGCGGGGGCGGTGAAGCTGGCTGCGCGGACCGGGCAGGCGCCTTGAGACGACCCAGCCTCGCGCAGGTGGGCTCCTGGATAAATCGGTAGTGCCGCGGGCATCTTTGCCCCCTGCTCCAGTGCGGCGACAAGCGTGCCTTCACAATCCTTGCCCAGAGCAGCGGCGCGCAGTGTCAGGGTCGGTGCGGTGCAGGCCGCGCATGGCACCTCGTCGAGCCCGCCTCCGTCGCCGGGCGTGGCGGCATTCGACGAGCCGCTGAGACGATCCGCCTCCGACCGTGCCGCTGCGGCTGTCACCGGGGCGAAGGTGTCGAGCGGGAGCGAGCCGTCGACCGGAGCCGGGTCGGACATCACCGCAAACCGGCGGCTCTGCGTATCGAGCGCGGGATCGACCAGCAGCGGCGCTTCGAGCGCCAGCCGGGTGGCCGGATCGACCGCTCCGCCTTCGGGCGTCGAGCCACGGTCCGACCCGCAACCGGCCAGCGCCGATGCGAGCATAAGCAGGGCCGGGGCGCGCTTTATCGACATGGCGAAGGCCATGCCACAGCGGCGCTTAAGAAAGGGTGCGGCCTGTATTCAGACCCACGATGCAACAAGGCCCCGGATCGCTCCGGAGCCCTGTCTTTGGAATGCTTAGGTTAGAGTGCGTCGATCTGAGAGCCAGAGAAGCTTAGCGGCAGCGGCGTGACCTGCTGCTACGCTCGACTTCGCGGCCCAGCAACGCACCACCGACCCCGCCGATGATCGTGCCGAGCGTGTTATCGCCGCGACCGGCGATTTCGCGGCCCAGCAATGCGCCGGCTGCGCCGCCGATCAGCAGACCGGTCGTGCCGTTCTTCTTCTTGCAATAATACCGCCCGTCATTGCCCTGCCAGGTACGGGTGTTCTGATAAACCGGCTCGGCGTAACCATTGCCGTTGCCGTAGTAGCGGTCGCGATAGCGGCGGTCGTCGCGGTTCTGGAAGGTATCGGCTCCGACATCGTAAGCCGATGCCACAATCGAGTGACTGGAACCCACGGCGGCGGCGGCGGGGAGGCCGACGGCCAGCGTGGCGGGCAGGACAAGCGCGAGAGCGGCGGTCTTGAGCGAAGTTCTCATGGGTAATCTCCTTCGTTGAAAATGGCGGCCGATGATTTGTCTGCATCGGCTTCGGTTCATGCTTAGGCCCTTCAACCTGAACAGCATGCAACCGAACCGTCAGGTTTGCTGTTTGCGACGAGACGTCGCTCAACAGCGACAACTCGACAGGAACGAGCCAACCTGCCACCCGCCCAGAATGCCGTCTGTCCCAAACAAAGGCAGTGGCCCGTCCGCACCGCGCAAAGGTCTCCCGCTCGCGCTCGCGGCTTATGTCTGCTGGGGCTTCCTCCCGCTCTATATCGCACTGCTGAGCCATGTCCCGGCATTCGAGCTGGTGGGCTGGCGGATCATCTTCACGCTGCCGCTGTGCCTCGCGATCGTCGCGCTGCGTCGCCAGGGGGCGGATCTGAAAGCCGCACTCGCGAACCGCAGGGTTATGCTGTTGCTGGCGGCCAGCGCGTTGCTGATCGCCAGCAACTGGGTGATCTATGTCGCCGCGATCAACGCCGGGCACATCTACGCGTCGAGCCTGGGCTATTACATCAACCCGCTGCTCAACGTGCTGCTGGGCACGGTTTTTCTCGGCGAGCGGCTCAGCCGCCTGCAATGGAGCGCGGTTGCGCTGGCGACCGCGGGGGTTACGATTCTGCTGTTCGGGGCAACCGATACGCTGGGCATCAGCCTCGCCCTGGCGGTCACTTTCGCGCTCTACGGTCTGGTTCGCAAACTGACCCCGGTCGGCTCTGTGCCGGGGCTGACCATCGAATCGGGGCTGCTGCTGCCGCTGGCGCTGGCCACAACGGCGTGGTTCGCGGCTGGCCCCGCGCTGTCGAGCTTTGGCCACGATCCGCGCACCAGTGTGCTGCTGATCGGTGCCGGGGTGGCGACCGCCGTGCCGTTGCTGCTGTTCGCGGTGGCGGCGCGGCGGATGGACTATTCGACGCTTGGCTTCACCCAGTTCCTCGCCCCGACCATCGTCTTCGTGCTGGGGCTGACGGTGTTCGGCGAGGAATTGCGCCCGGCTCAGCTGGCCTGTTTCGCGCTGATCTGGAGCGCCATCGCGCTGTTCAGCTGGGACCTGCTGGCGCGCCGCTCCGCCGCCCTTCAACAAGCTCAGGATAAACTTCCAGCCGAAGGCCGGAAGGCTGAGACCTCGCGCGTTTAATCCGACGTCCGGGGTCCACGCCAGCGCGGGGATGCAATGGCTAGGCGCGCAGCCGCCAGCCCAGCGTTTCGTCCGCGTGAAACGGAACGACCGCGGTCCCGCCTACATCGATCACGGCGGGCACCTGGTTGCTGGCGCGTTCGAGCACGACCGTTCCTTCGTTGAGCGGTAGCCCGTAAAAACGCGGTCCGTTCTCCGAGGCAAAAGCCTCCAGCCGATCCAGTGCACCCTCCTCCTCGAACACCGTCGCATAGCTTTCAAGGGCATAGGGCGCATTGAAAATGCCCGCGCAACCGCAGGCCGATTCCTTGTCGCTCACACTGTGTGGCGCGCTGTCGGTGCCGAGGAAATATTTCGCCGAGCCCGAGGTCGCCGCCTTGCGCAATGCCAGACGGTGGCGCTCGCGCTTGGCGACCGGCAGGCAATAGGCGTGCGGGCGCAAGCCTCCGGCGAACATCGCGTTGCGGTTTATATGAAGGTGCTGCGGGGTGATCGTCGCGCCAACATTCACCCCGGCGCGATCGACAAAGGCGACCGCTTCGGCGGTTGTGATGTGTTCGAACACCACCTTGAGCGCCGGGAAATCGCACACCAGTCCGGCGAGAATCCGCTCGATGAACACCGCCTCGCGGTCGAAAACATCCACCGCCGGATCGGTCACCTCGCCGTGGATCAGCAGCGGCATCCCAATCCGCTGCATCGCCTCGAGCACCGGCGCGAGCTTGGCCACATCGGAAACGCCGTGCGCGGAATTGGTCGTGGCGTGGGCAGGGTAGAGCTTGGCCGCAGTGAACACGCCGTCGGCAAACCCGCGCGCGAGATCGTCGGCATCGGTCGTATCGGTCAGGAAACAGGTCATCAGCGGGGTAAAGTCGCTGCCTGGCGAAAGTGCGGCGACGATCCGCTCCCGATAGGCCCGCGCCGCCGCGCTGTCGGTAACCGGCGGGGAAAGGTTGGGCATGACGATAGCGCGCGCAAATTGGCGCGCGGTATGTGCCACCGCCCCTTGCAGCATCTCGCCATCGCGAAGGTGGACATGCCAATCGTCGGGGCGGCGAAGGGTGAGGGTCTGAGATTCGGGCATCGCCTTGCCATAGTCATTGCGCGGCCTATCTGTCACCCATGCATTCCACCCGCTTAACCTCGCGCGCGCTGGTGCGCTTGTCTCCCACTGCAGAGGGCGAAGATGTGCCTGCGTTCCTGCAAGGCCTCGTCACAAACGATGTCACTGGGCCACTGCCGGTCTGGGCCGGGCTGCTGAGCCCGCAAGGCAAGGCGCTGTTCGATTTTCTCGTCTGGTCCGCAGACGACGGCGGACTGTTGCTTGACTGCGAGGAGCCTGTCGCTGACGCGCTGGTCAAGCGCCTGTCGCTTTATCGCTTGCGCCGCGCGATCAACATCGCGCGCGATCCTTCGCTGGCGGTGCATTGGTCGCCCGCTGGCGAGCACCCGCTTGACCCGCGACTTGCCGCATTGGGCTCCCGCTGGATCGCACCGGCCGACGACAGCGAGGCTGCGGATGCCGCTTGGCTCGCTCACCGCCTCTCCTTCGGCGTTACCGAGGGCCAAGCCGAACTCGGCTCCGACGCCACCTTGTGGCTCGAATGCAACGCCGCCGAGCTCAACGGCGTCAGCTTCTCGAAGGGATGCTACGTCGGCCAAGAGAATACCGCGCGGATGAACTGGCGGCAGAAGGTCAACCGGCGGCTGGTGGTCAGCCCGCTGGCCGAATCGGATGAAAAGCGACGGAGGGCAAGCTATCCCGAGCTTGGGCTGGCGGTGGATCACCGGCGGGTCGAGGCAATCGACCCGGTCACTGCGCCGGAGTGGCTGCGCGAGGCGCTAGCCTAACCGTTGGCACTCACATGATGCGCCATCGAGGCGATCAGCATCCGCTCCGCCGTCAGCCGCGCCTGGTCGCGCGGCAGATTGAGCGCCTTGGCCATCGCCCCGCCCATCAGCGCATCGCCCAGCGCCATCAGGATCAGCGACAGCGTCGTTTCGTGCATCGATTCGGGCGAATCGAGTTCGGACCCCAGCCGGTCGACCAGATCGTGGACCGCCTCGACGATCGGATCGAGCGCGTCCTCGTTGCCCGACAGCAGCATCCACGAGGTCAGCGCACCCGCACCCTCCTTGTCGAATGCGTCGAAAGTCAGGTCGACGATCTCGCGCGCCGATCCGATCCCGGCGCGCCGGGCGAACACCGCCTCGACAATCGTCGCGCAGATCGTCCCCGCGAGATGCTCGGCCAGGGCCTTCTGCAGGCCCGAGGCCGACCCGAAATGGTGGAGAAGATTGGCATGGGTCCGCCCGATCCGCCCCGCCACCGCTTTAAGCGTTACCGCCTGCGGGCCCGTCTCGATCAGCAGCGCACGCGCCGCTTCCAGCGCCGCAGCGCGGCTTTCTTCCGGAGACAGGCGTTTCCTTATTGACATGAATGTCAGTTAAGCTAGATCGCGGCCATGAACAGCACCCTTGCCCTTGTCGAAGCCCTAGAGCCCACCGTCGCCGACCGCAAGGTTCCCACACCGGCCGATCTGTCGATCACCGTGCGCGACCGCCGTTTCGGGCGCGACCGCAAGCCTTCGCGCTGGTGGCTGAACAACGATCCGGTCGCCACCGCCTGGCACAATGCGCTGTCCGCCACTTTCCCACGCGGCGAGGCGTTCTTCATCGAATCGGTCAAGGCCCACCGCGATGGCGCCCCGCCCAAGCTGGCGGCGGAAATCCGCGCTTTCGTGAAGCAGGAAATCAATCACACCCGCGAGCATATCGCCTTCAATCGCGCCGCGACCGACGCCGGTTACGATCTCGCCAAGATTGACCAGCGGGTTGCCGAGAACCTTGCGCTGACCCGCGGTCGCCCGCCGATCGTCGATCTGGCCGCGACGATGGCGCTCGAGCACTATACCGCAATGATGGCGCAGCAATTCCTCGCCAACCCGGCGCATTTTGCCGGGGCCGACGGCGACAGCGCCGACATGTGGCGCTGGCACTCGATCGAGGAAATCGAACACAAGGGCGTCGCTTACGACACCTGGCTCCACGCCACTCGTGACTGGACGACGTGGCGGCGCTGGAAGCTGAAAAGCCTGATGATGGTGCTGGTCAGCTACAACTTTTTCAAGAACCGGGTCGCCGACACGCTCGATCTGCTCGCGCAGGACGGACTGACCGGCTCAAAGTGGAAGTGGAAGCTGGCCGCTTACCTGCTGTGGAAGCCGGGGATCGTCCGCAAGATCTTCCCCGCCTGGCTGGCCTTCTTCCTTCCCGGCTTCCACCCGTGGAACCACGACGACCGCGCGCTGATCGGCAAGCACGACAGCGAGTTCAGCGACGCCGTCCTGGCGTAAGGCTCTTCAAGCCGCGCGCATGGCACTCACCGCATCGTCGGCGGTGCGGTCATTCGGATCCGTCAGTTCGATCGCATAGGTCAGCGCGGGCACTGCTTCCCCGCGCGCCAGGCTGAACCGCTGGCGCACGCTGCCCGCCGGGCGAAACCCGGTCTTGACCAGCACCCGGCCCGAAGCGGGATTGTCGGTGAAATGCCCGGCCACGATCCGGCGATGACCGATAGCGCGCGCCAGTCCCAGCACAGCGCGCACCGCCTCGGTCGCATAGCCCCGGCTCCAGTGCTTGCGCGCGATCCAGTATCCCAGTTCGGTCGCGCCGGTTTCGTCGGGGGCGAGGCCTACGCAGCCCACCAGTTCCGCACCGCGCGCACCCGGCAAGGTGACCAGAAAATGCGGCGTGCGTGGCTCCTGCGCGCGCGCGGCGAATTCGCGCGCGTGGTCGGGTTCATACGGCCAGGGCGCCTTGGCGAGGTTGCGGACGATGCCCTCGTCGGCGATCTGTTCGTACAGTTCGGCCCAGTCCTCGGCCCAGCCGGGGCGCAGGAACAGCCTTTCGCTGCGGATGAACATCGCTCGTCTCCTTTTCGCGGCCCCCGCGTTACGCTTTCCTAGCGCACGCGAGTGACAGTCCTGTTGCGTCATGCCTCAGGCGATGGGCTTACGCCCGGGGCCTGCGACAGTGGGTGCGAGGGAGACGCAAAAAGAGGGAGACGGGCGGGGCCCCTCTCCCTCGTGCTCGCCGGAGCAAATGTCCGGCGGGGGCCATCCCGTCAGGATGGCCCATGATCGACCATCCAGCTATTCGGCGGCTTGCATAGCCATGTCGACCGACACGAATTTGCGACCGAGCTTGCCGTCATGAAAGCGCACGCGGCCTTCGCCCAGCGCAAACAGGGTGTGGTCCTTGCCCATACCCACATTGGCCCCGGCATACACGCGGGTGCCGCGCTGGCGGATGATGATGTTGCCACCGATCACGCTCTCGCCACCGAACTTTTTGACGCCCAGGCGGCGGCCTGCCGAATCGCGACCATTGCGCGAGGAACCGCCAGCTTTTTTATGTGCCATCTCAAGCTACTCCGGAATTCTTCGTTCAGGCTTCAGCGACAGCAGCCGGGGCTGCGCTGGTCTGTTCGGGGGCCTTGGCCTTCTTGGCGGCAGGCTTTTTGTCTTCACCGCCGACCGACAGGATACGCAGCAGGGTAAGCTGCTGGCGATGACCGTTCTTGCGGCGATAATTGTGGCGGCGGCGCTTCTTGAAAACGATCACCTTCTCGGACTTGGCCTGAGCGATGATCTCTGCGGACACGATCACTCCGGCGACGTCCATGACTTCGCCACCGTCACCGGCGAGCAGAATCTCGCCCAGCTGAATCTTGTCGCCGGCTTCACCCGCCAGCTTCTCGACCGCGATCTTGTCTCCGGCGGCAACCCGATACTGTTTGCCGCCCGTGCGCAACACTGCGAACATGACTGTCTGTTCCATCCATTTATGGACCGCAGCCTGCGCCGGGAAGGCGATATGGCAGCGGACACCAAGCCGGACACCCCCAACGAAGCGCGGAGGGCCGGAAAGAAGGTGGGCCGTTAAGCGAAGCCTCCCGTTCTGTCAATGCGCTGGCGATCACAGTGGCCGCGCTGAAAGCGCATGCTATGGACGGCGTGATGCGATACCTCCCCGCCCTCGCCGCCGTGGTTTTCCTCAGCGCCTGCGCCAACACCGGCGACACCGGCTTTCCTTCGCTCGCCACCCGCCCCGGTGAACGGGTGAGCGGCACATTGGCTCCTGCTCCGCGCCCCGCACCCCCCGCCGCGACTGCCGTCACCGGCAGCCGCCTGGCGGGCCTGCAGGCCAGCGCGCTGACCGCCCACCGCCGCTTCGGCGAACTGCGCGGGCGAGCCGAGCAACTGAGCACCGCAGCGCGCGGTGCGGCAATCGCCAGCGAGGCCTGGTCGGTCGCGCAGATTGCGCTCGCCGAACTCGAATCGGCCCGCAGCGAGACGGCGGTCGCGCTGGCCGATCTCGATTCGCTCTACATCGCCGCCGCTGCTGCGGCAGTGCCGACCGCCGGATCGGGCGATCTCGATGCGATAGGCGCGGCGCGTGCGGAAGTCACCGGTTGGGTGGCCCAAGACGATGCGGTGCTGGACAGGCTTCGCAGTCGGCTGAAGGGGTAGCGTAGATGAGCGTCGCAACCGCCTGCGCTTCGTGCCCGGTTCGCGATCGCGCCGCCTGTGCCGCGCTCAGCCCGGAGGAACGCGCCGAGTTGGCCCGCGCCGGGCGGATCGTCGAACTGGCGCGGGGCGAGACATTGTTCGTGGCGGGCGACGACAGCGCCAAGTGCGCGACTCTGGTCAGCGGCGCCCTGAAGGTCACGTCGTTCGATCGCGAAGGCACCGAACGCATCCTCGCGCTGGTCCATCCTGCCGGGTTCATCGGCGAGCTGTTTACCCCGTTCGCCAGTCATGACGTCGTCGCGCTGACCGACAGTCGCCTGTGTGTGTTCGATCGCTCCACTTTCGAAAGCGCACTGGCACGCTTTCCCGCACTTGCCACCGCGCTGCTGCGGCGGGCGAGCGAGGACCTGCACGAGACCCGTCTGCTGGTCGAACTGATGGGACGGCGCAGCGCCGAAGCAAAGGTTGCGGGATTGCTTCTCGGCCTGTCACGCGCTGCCAGCGATTCGCCGTGCCACGGCGCGCGGCAGTTCGATCTTCCGCTGACCCGCGGCGAGATGGCCGGGCTGCTGGGGCTAACGATCGAGACGGTCAGTCGCCAGTTCGGCACGCTCGAACGCGACGGCGCGATCCGGCGCAACGGCGCGCGCGGGATCGAACTGGTCGATCCCGCGCGGCTCGAGTGCCTCGTGACCTAGAGCCGCCAGGCTCTGGGGCCACGCAGGCGGGGGGTATCAGACCAGCGCGGTGACGATCACCACTGCCACGCCCCACAGCAGGATCAGCGTGGGGAGAATCATGACCTGGACCGTCGCGTCGGTGGCAGAGGTCAGCCCGGTGGCGGTGACGATGCCCCTGCGGCGGAACTCGCTCCAGCGCAGCGCCGCCTCGGCATTTTCAGGCTTGAGCATCGACCAGAGCGCGGGCGTGCCGAAACCCATCGCGATAATGATCAGGCAGATCGCCAGCGGAATCCACAGCTCGCCGGTGCCGAAACCGGCTGCCATCACCCCGATGAATCCCACGTAAGCACCGATGGTCAGCGCGTAGAGCCGGGGCGGCAGCTCGAAAGTCCGCGCGGGATGCGACGAAACCGCCACGGGCTCGACGAAACGGGCTATTTGGGCGATCTCGGTGCGGTCGAGTTTGCGGGTCATGGACGGTCTCCTCTGCTGGAGCCTTCGTGCGCGACGGGGGCGGCGACCGCATTGATATCCGTCAAACCTGCGGGGAAATCACCCACCGCGCCTTGTCCGCATGGTCTTCCGCGCGCGGCTCGATCCAGCGCCAGCCCGCTGCGATGCGCTCGCGTTTCCAGAACCACGCTTCGCTCTTGAGATGGTCCATCGCGAAATCGGCGGCGGCAAAGGCGTCGCGGCGGTGGCGCGCGGCGGCAGCGACCAGCACGATCGGCTCGCCCGGCCCGAGCGAGCCGGTGCGGTGCAGCATCAGCAACCCGAAAATCGGCCAGCGCGCGACGGCAGCTTCGGCCAACGCTTCCATGCCCGGCAGGGTCAGTGGCGGATAGTGGCTGAGTTCGAGCTCGAGCACCGCGTCTGTCCCACATTCGGCGCGGACTTGCCCCACGAAGCTGGCGATCCCGCCCGCCTGGCGATGCGCGCGCGCGAAGCGCGCCGCCTCGGCCGCCGGTTCGAGCAGCCCATCGAGCAAGCGAACGTCGATCACCGCCTCAGCCGCCGCTGACCGGGGGCAGGAAGGCCACCTCGTCGCCGTCGGACACCAAACGATCGAGACCGCCCAGCGCGCCTGCCACCGCAATCCGCACCTTGGGCGAGCGCAACGCAGCGGCGAGTTCGGGTTCCAAGCGGTCCAGCAGTGCTGCGACCGTCCCTCCGGGCGCAGCCTCGACCATTCGCTCGGAAGCTCCAGCCAGATCCTGAAGGCGGCCGAGAAACACCAGCCGTACCGGCATGGTCAGCCTCCGGTGGCCGACATGTGCCGCGCCAGCGCGGGGGCTTCGCCGTGTCCACGGATCATGAAGGAATGGCGCTCCGGCTTGGTCCGCATTGCCAGATCGAGCGCCGCGTCGATTCGCCCCTCGGGCTCGTCCGAACGCAGCGCGGCGCGCAGATCGACCTCGGCCTCGCCGCCCAGGCACATCGCCAGCTGACCGGTCGCGGTCACCCGGACGCGGTTGCAGCTTTCGCAAAAATTGTTGGTCAGCGGGGTGATGAGGCCGAGCCGCCCGCCCGTCTCAGCCACATCGAAATAACGCGCCGGACCGCCGCTGCGGTGTGCGCTGGGTGTCAGCGTCAAGTGCCCCTCCAGCGATTCGCGTACGGCTGTCAGGGGCAGGTAGTGATCGAACCGGTCGCCCTCGATCTCGCCCAGCGGCATGACCTCGATCAGCGTGAGGTCGTGTCCCTCGCCGTGCGCCCAAGCGATCAGTGCGGGCAATTCGGCCTCGTTGAGCCCCTTGAGCGCGACGGTGTTGAGCTTGACCTTGAGGCCTACCGCCTTCGCTGCTGCGATCCCGGCCAGCACCTGCATCAGCCCGTCGCGCCGCGCCAGCTGCTGGAACAGCGCGCGGTCGCGGGTATCGAGACTGACGTTGATCCGCCGCACCCCGGCGTCTGCGAGCGGCGCGGCGAATTCGGCGAGGCGCATCCCGTTGGTGGTCATCGTCAGTTCGTCCAGCCCAGCCCCGACTTCGCGACCGAGCGCACGGACCAGGTCGAGCACATCGCGCCGCACCAGCGGTTCGCCTCCGGTCAGGCGAATTTTCCGGACCCCCCGCGCGATGAAGCCCTGCGCGAGGCGGCGCAGCTCCTCGAACGACAGGACTTCGGCCTTGGGCACGAACTGCATTCGTTCGGGCATGCAATAGGTACAGCGCAGGTCGCAGCGGTCGGTCACCGACAAGCGGAGGTACGTGATCCTCCGGGAGAACTGATCGATCAGGGGCTTCGCGGGCAGCGTCATCACTTGCCCAGATACACGAAATCGCGCTGATATGCCTCCAGGTTTGCGCCACTATCTATAAAGATGGTCTGGCCGGTAACCGCCCCGGCCCGCGCCAGCCACGCGACTGCATCGGCGATTTCGGCGGGGGTGGGCAAGCGCTTGAGCGGCATCAGTGCCGCCAGCCGGTCCCACTGGGCGTCATCGTAATCTTCAGTCGGCAGGACCAGCCCCGGCGCAACGCCGTTGACCCGGATGCGCGGGGCCAGTTCGCGCGCCAGGTTGGGCAGCGCCGCGTGGAGCGCCTGCTTGGACAGCGAATAGGCGAGCTGATCGGGGACCGGATTGCGGACCCGCTGGTCGAGCAGCATCACAACACTGCCGGGCTGGTCTCCTAGCGCTGCGGCGAACGCGCGGGTCAGCAGCAGCGGTGCGTAGAGGTTGACCCGCATGTGCAGATCGAGCGATTCGGCGGTCAGGCTAGCCAGCCGGTCGTCGCGGAAGATCGAGGCCGAATTGACCAGCAGCGAAGGCGGACGGCTGCATTGCACCAGCAGCCGCTCAGGCAGCGCGGGCTCGGCCAGATCGCCGCACAGCGCCTCGACCGCCGCACCCATGCCGCGCAGGTCTTCGACGAAAGCCTCGTCCACCGCATCGGCATAATGCGCGTGGAGCG
>Ga0209702_10007406_pt1 | contig 13451 bp, 6 predicted proteins | sample FRY01_FD_187210 | JGI IMG/M metagenome (GOLD analysis project Ga0209702, IMG submission 187210) | Freshwater microbial communities from Lake Fryxell liftoff mats and glacier meltwater in Antarctica - FRY-01 (SPAdes) (version 2) | ecosystem: Environmental > Aquatic > Freshwater > Ice > Glacier... | reverse complement strand
ATGAAACCCATATCGAGCATGCGATCGACCTCATCGAGCACTAAATGTCGCAAATGAGACATGTCTATGTAACCCATGTTGAGGTGAGAAAGCAGTTTTCCGGGAGTCGCAATGACGATCTCGGTTCCTGTTTTGAGGGCACGTTTTTGAATCTCGAATTCTCTTCCATCTCCTCCGCCATAAACGGCAATTGAGCTAACAGGAACGAAATAGGCAAAACCTTCGAGTTGTTGGTCAATTTGGAGACCTAACTCACGCGTAGGGACGATGATTAGTGTATGAATTTGGTTTCCTGGATTCCGCAGAGAAGATTCAAGCACAGGTAGGAGGAAAGCAGCTGTTTTTCCGGTTCCGGTTTGAGCACTCGCAATCAAATCTCTCCCCGCGAGAATCTCGGGAATAGCTTGTTCTTGAACGGGAGTAGGCTTTCTAAAATTCATGGCATCTAGGCCAGTTATTAACTCTTCAGAAAAGCCAAATTGAGTAAATTCCATTTTAAAATTCTTTGGAGAGACCGGCTAATTTTTCCGGTTCGCAAGGGTAATCAAACAAGCAATTCGCCTTGATTAGTTGAGCGACTTTCTCAGGTACTCCTGATTCCCAGCCTTTTTCACCAAGTTGAATCTGACGAAGTAAATCATCAGCATTAATATCTAGCACATCTAAATCAGCATTGCTAATTTCTGCGATTTTATTGTTGTCGAGCAAATAGGTGAGGAGACCTTGGTAAGCTTTATTAATTTCTATGGTTGATAGCGTAATGATATCGCCTGTGGCCTTTCTCGTTGCGGGATAAACATAAGCTTTCACGTTTGTTCCGAAAAGCATGCTGATGGCTTGGAGTAAACCACCACTCAGGTTAGAATATTCGTTAGGATCGAAAATTCGTTCAATGTTACGCACGCTTAATGCAAATCCAACGAGTTGATTTCTAGTAGCATTAGAAAGGTAAGGCACCAAATACCAGTAATCGAGGAAATTGGTAATCATAACCGTGTGACCAAGAGCAGATAGGATGTTAACGCGATCGAGAAAATCCTCATCGTCGATATTACCGTTAGCGTCAATGAGCACGTTAAGCGATAATTCGCTGAGTATGATCATTTTGCTGCTATCTGGAACTTCTTGGATAAAATCGGCCGTTGATTTCACCAACATATCCTCATGTGCTTTTGTGAAAGGTCTAAATCGACCAGAAAGCACGAGTGCATTTTTCTTGTATAAAGCTTCAGATGGCTGCAAAGCTGATCCATCAGGACCAAACATGGCTGTTGTGGTAAGTCCGTTTTTAACAAGTTTTAGACTCATTAAACGGTTGTCGATATGTTCAAGATTGGCACCTTTAAAGCGAATCATATCAACTTCGACTGTTCCAGCGATAATGCCATCGAGCAATGTTTGAACGAAAAGCTCTGGCTGATTGTGCAAGAAAAAGCATGCGTACAGCAGATTGACGCCAATCAATCCTATGGAACGCTGCTGCCAGCTGCTTTCTTTATCATGCAAAACCACGTGAATAACGCATTCGTTAGGTTCTGAATTTGGCGAGAGTTGAAAACGTACACCAATCCAACCGTGACCATGATTGGTCTTTTGGAAGTTGGTAGTTTCGACCGTGTTGGCAAAAGCAAAAAAGCAAGAATTATCAGCACGTCCGGTAAGTCGCTTGAGGAGCAAGCCATATTCTTTGTCGAACATCCGCTGTATGCGATCTTCACAAACGTATCGACCACTTTCGCCGTAGATAGCATCTGAAAAGCTCATGTCGTATGCCGACATTGTTTTAGCAACAGTTCCCGAAGCACCGCCAGCTTTAAAGAAATGAGATGCAGTTTCTTGTCCGGCACCAATCTCTGCGAATGAGCCGTATAGTTGTTGATTCAGATTGATTCGCAGTGCTTTTTCTTTGGCAGACAGCCTCCTATTTTCTTCCATTGAGGGAATTACCTGATTTTAGGTCTGCAAAGTTAAAAAATCTGAGCAGAAGTAAGAGAGGAGATAAAGTTTGAAAGTTTGAAGAAAGGGCACTTGGAATTATATAAATTTTCTAAAAAGTAGACATAGCTCGATTTTACCTTAACAGTTGCCTCTTCGCAAAATTCAGTTCAATTTAATGAAGTGAATTTTATGATTAGACAAAGAAATTAACCAGTCATTTATTTCTTTTGATGCCATATTCGGTTTATTGTTAAGCAGATGGCAGCTTTTGTGAGATATATAACTGGTGATAATAATAATAGCTTGAAGATAGGGTCTATCAAAGATAAAATGATAGCTATAGTTCCATAAAAAAATGCCATGAAAATATACCGTTTTATTTTATTTTCTTTTAGACTTATTAAGAAACTTTTCATTTACAATTATACTCATTAGTTTGAATAATTGCTGGTAAAATAGGAAATGGTTGGATCGAATTAAGCGCTAAAAGACAGCAAAAAAAAATCCCGATTCTGGAGGGAATCGGGACGTGATCCAGCTGGGACTCGAACCCAGGGCCACTACATTAAAAGTGTAATGCTCTACCAACTGAGCTACTGAATCATTTTACTTTGAAATCTGTTGGTACATCTTTATCAAAGCGGGTGCAAATATACATTGAAATACTTTCGAGCAAAATAAAACCCAAAAAAATCAACACTTTTGTGTGAGATTAAGTTGCAGGAGTTTCATTATCAGTTGACTGTGAACGATTATTTTTTCCTCCAAGGATAGGATGACGCTCAAAAACAAGCGAATCATCGAACAAAATACGGTACGTAACGAGTGTTCTGTATAGTTCAGTGCCCAAATTTTCAATCACCTTAATCATTCTCGGATTAAAATCTCCTATCCAAGTAAGAATTGTTTCGTTGTATCGATTTAAAGGAACGATGATATTTTCGGCACATTTAATCAGTGCGCTTTCAATCCCTTTGCCTTGAAATTCTCTTGAGACACCAAAAACGATTCCTAACATAGTTTTACGTTTCCCGAATTTAAGACGATGCATGAACTTTAATTTTCCAAGCCAGTTAAGGTTTCCGTTGACATACTTGAAGAATTCGTTCAATTCAGGGATGTTCAAATAGAACCCGATGGGTTTTTCTTTATAAAAGGCGAATATTAGGATGTCTTTATCCATGATTACCTTCATAGAGTTGATTGTAGCAGTAGCCTGCTCTTTTCGCATGTTTTTAAATCCTTCATGACCTCCCCAGGCCGAATTATAAACTTCTAAAAAGTTGACTGCAATGGTTTCGAGAGATTCTCCTCGCATCGAGCGGAATGCATAATTAGAATCGCTGGCAAGCATATTAGCTTTCTTGACGAATATTTCTTGCGCAGGCACTAAAATATCACGCCAGTAAACGAATTGATTGAAGTAATTCTTAAATCCGTATGCATCGAAAAATGCTTGATAATATGGTGGATTGTAATTCATGGCATAACTTGGGGCTGCCGTGAAATTCTCGGTAAGGAGACCCCAAAATTGATCGCGTTCCCCAAAATTAACGGGTCCGTCCATACCTTGCATTCCACGTTCCATTAACCATTCCTTGCATCGATTAAATAAAATAAATGCCGCATCTTGATTGTTGATGCATTCAAAAAAGCCAAGTCCGCCAATTTTATACTTACCAGCCTTAGACGTTTTTGGGTGAACGAATGCTGCAACGCGACCAATTAATTGGTTTTTATGGTCGACCATTATCCATCGAATAACCTCACCTCCCAGTCTAAAGAGCTTGTTTTTCTTTGGATCGAAGACCTTTTCAACATCCTGACGAATATGGGGGATGTAATTAGCGTCGTTTTTATAAATGATATCCGTTACTTCCAGAAATCTTTTGTGCGTATTTTTGTCGGTGACAGCAATTAGCTGCATAGGCTTAAACTTTTTTTACCAAAAGTAATTTATTCAGATGAAGGTAGACGCAGTAGTTGTAATTACGGGAGCATCTTCAGGCATTGGCTTAGCATGTGCACGAGCCTTTTTTATGCATGGATGCTCGGTTGTTGTTGCAGCTAGAAATGTTGCAGCTCTTAATGATTTGGGAAAAGAACTGGATATTGAAGAAAAACGTTTTTTAGCTGTAAAAACAGATGTGGCAATTGAAACAGATTGCAAGCGACTTATTGATGCTAGTGTTGCGAGATTTGGTAGGATTGATGTGCTGATAAATAATGCTGGAATAACCATGCGCGCTATGTTTCAGGATGTTGATCTAGATGTTATGAGGCAATTGATGGATGTAAATTATTGGGGAGTAGTATATTGTACAAAATTCGCAATGCCATATTTATTGGAATCAAAAGGTACCGTAGTTGGAATGTCTTCTGTTGCCGGTTATAAAGGATTGCCAACTAGAATAGGATACTCAGCAACTAAATTTGCGCTAGAAGGATTTCTCGAAACGTTGAGAATAGAGAATTTAAAAACCGGTTTGCATGTCTTAATTGCACGTCCAGGATTTGTAGCCACAAATATTCGCAACACAATGCTCGCTGCAGACGGAAAAGAGCAGGGTATTTCGCATAAAGACGAAGGCAAATCTATGTCGGCAGAGGAAGTAGCTAACCGATTGTTAAAAGCCGTCATTAAACGTAAACGAACCATTATACTTTCATCGACAGCAATCATCTCATTTTGGTTAAATAAATTTTTTCCAGCATACTTAGATATCCTGGTGTTCAAGCATGTGGCATCAGAAAAAGATTCCCCGTTGAAATAATTTTCAGTTTTTTGAAACTAATATTCTAAATCTAAGTAAATAGGTCTGTATCTGTTTTTCAGTTACCGTATTTATTTCATGTTTATAGTGGTTTTATGTTGACGAAAGAAAGGGCAGAGCAATCTGTCCTTTCTTTTTTTATGCCTACAAGTTGAAAATGGCACAATGTAAAAAAGGGACAGAAAGACAAAGTAAGTTTTGTTCTTACAATTATATCAGATGCTTATCATTAATAAAGTTTCTGTTATTTCAGGTTTCTGGGCGATAAGGATTTCAAGCTTACTCGCAAACCAATCATTTCTTACACATGTGACTTTCTTGGGTACAACTTGAGTACCTCTATTTAAAGTACTCGCGTATTTAAGTGCAAGCATGTGAATGTTCAGTGGACTTAAGAAAGTGATAATGAAATGGATTAAACTTTTACTTTTAATTTTAACCGTTGGGATTGGAAATCTCGGGGCTCAAGGTCCTGTTTTTACAATTAACCCGACAGGAACAATGTCGGTATGTGCCGGTTCAAATGTGTCTTTGACTTCGTCGATGGCGAATGCCTTTGCAGGTACCGACTCATATTCAATTGCGACTATACCTTTTACTCCATACCCCGTTTTGGGTGGAAACTCCGTTACAATGGCAGATGATCAGGTTGCAGGTCCACTAGCAATTGGATTTCAATTTTGTTTTTTTGGCAATACATACACTCAGTTTTATTTAGGTTCTAATGGTTGGATAGGATTTTCTCCTGCCCAAACAATGGCATTCACAGCTAATGGTATTCCCAACACGGGTATTTTTGTTCCACGAAATTGTATCATGGGTCCTTGGATGGATTTTAATCCAGGAGTAGGAACTGGTTCACCTTATATTAGGTATCAAACTCAAGGAATTGCTCCCTACCGTCGTTTGATTGTTCAATGGACTTCAGTTCCTTTATATCAGTGCACGGCATCGAACAGTACTTTTCAAATAGTCATTTATGAGAGTACTAACATTATTGAGAATTTTATAACAAACAAGCCTACATGTGTTGTTTGGGCAGGTGGGACTGCAACTCAAGGACTGCATAATATGGCTGGAAATTTAGCTTATTCGGTACCAGGCAGGAATGCTGCAGTTTGGAGTGCAAACAATGACGGTAAACGTTACCTTCCAACTGGACCTCCCAATTATACTGTAAACTGGACAGCTAATGGCTTTCCGATAGGAACTGGGCCTACTGCTTCTGCAACCGTTAATGGTCCGGGAGCAACTAGAATTATTGGTCGAGCAAACTTTCAATGCAGTAATCTAATAGTATATGATACGTTAGATGTATCGATTGGTGGAGCTGCTAGTGCCGCTTTTAGTATTCCAACGGTAGTTTGTGCGGGACAACCTGCTACATTTACATATACAGGAGGAGTAATAGGAACAGGTGCTTGGACGTTCGCTTCAGGCACACCATCAACAGGAACGGGCACAACAACAGCATCAACTACTTGGAATACTCCGGGAACATATAATGTTACATTAACAGTTACGCCAACCTCTGGCTTATGTTCTCCAGGAACTGTTACACAAGCAGTAACGGTCGTTTCTCCGCCAACGTCAACGTTCACGATTCCAGCTTCAGTTTGCAGTGGTAACTCTGCGGCTATTTCTTTCACTGGAACAGCTCCAGTTGGATCCACCTATTTATGGAATTTCGGAGCAGGAGCAACACCAGCAACAGCTTCAACCGTTGGACCTCACAATGTGAGTTGGTCTAGCATAGGAAGTAAAACGGTAACACTTACAGTTACATCAGGTTCATGTTCATCAACAACTACGAATACGATTTCGATTAATACTGCGCCAACATCAACATTTACATTAAGTCCTGCGGCAATTTGTGCAGGTAGCTCCACAACAGTGACATTTACAGGTACTGCAGCAGCAGGGGCAACGTATATCTGGAACTTTGGAGCTGGAGCTATACCGGCGACGTCTTTAGCCATAGGACCACATACAATTACGTATGCAAGTGCAGGTTCAAAAACAGTTTCCCTTACGGTGAACCAAAGTGGATGTTTATCTCCAGCTACAATGCAAATTGTAACTGTGAATGCAGTTCCTACGGCGAATTTTGTAATTCCTGCGTCGGTTTGTGTTGGATCGAATGCTAGTATTTCGTACAATGGCTCTGCACCAGCACCTCCAGCGGCAACGTATACTTGGAATATTGGAGGAGGAAGTCCGGCTCCAGGAAATGTTCAAGGTCCATTTGGAGTTAATTGGTCTACACCAGGTTCTAAAACAGTATCACTTACAGTTTCTCAGAGTGGCTGCACATCGGCACCTGTTTCTCAAAATATTACAGTAAACTCACCACCAACAGTAGCAATTTCGGCATCTGCAAGTCCTATTTGTCTTGCAACAAGCACAACATATTCTATCACAGGGGCACCTCTTCCAGTTGGAACGACGTATAATTGGAATTTCGGAGTAGGTGCAACGCCAGTATCAGCTACAACTGCAGGACCGCACGCTGTAACATATACATCCGCAGGAACTTCTACAGCAAGCTTAATTGTTACCACCGCAGGTTGTTCATCAGCACCAGCTACTACAAGTGTCACCATCCAAAATCCGCCAACGGCGAGCATTACAGCACCTGCTTCAGCATGCTTGAATACGAATGTGAGTATTTCTGCACCAGGACCATTTTTACCAGGAACAACATTTAACTGGAATTTTGGCTCAGGCACGGTTGCAAGCGGTTCTGGCGCAGGACCGTATTTAGTTCAATGGGCTGCAACGGGGAATCAAACTATTAACTTAACTGTTACCTCAGGTTCATGTTCATCGACAACAAGTGCGGTTGTGAATGTAAGAAGTGGACCAGTTGCAAGTTTTACAATTGGGGCACCACTTTGTGTTGGACAAGCAACGGCTATAAATTTCACAGGCGTACCAACAGGAACGGCAACTTATTCTTGGAATTTCGGAGTAGGAGCAAGTCCTGCAAGTGCATCTACAGTAGGACCACATTCGGTTACATGGAGCACTTCGGGACCAAAAACAATTACATTATCAATGAGTGATGGTGGATGTATTGCTCCATTAGTAAGTAATACGATCACAGTTAACCCATCGGTAACATCGACTTTCACTGTACCTGCGAGTATTTGTTCGGGCGCATCAGGAGCAATCACATACACAGGGAACGGAGGACCGGGAGGAACTTACAGTTGGAATTTTGGTGCAGGAGCAAGTCCGGCGACAGCAACTGGCATAGGGCCGCATTCCGTTACTTGGTCTACAGTTGGAGCGTCTACGGTTTCGTTAACCGCATCGAACGGTTCATGTAGTTCAACATCCACTCAAAATGTGGTTGTGAATGGAAGTCCAACCGCAGTAATTTCGGCACCAACAATTACCGGAGCTGGAGTAGCAGTTAATGTTGGATTATCAGGCGCTGCTCAAGTTGGCGCTGTTTATACATGGAATTTTGGAGCAGGCGCAAGTCCCGCTTCAGCAACAGGAGCTGGACCACATTCAGTTACTTATTCAACAATTGGAACATCAACAATATCATTATCGGCAGTATTGAATGGATGTACAACAAGTGCATCGGCATCTATTGCTGTAGTTAATGCAGTTACATCGACTTTTAGCTTGCCTGCAACATTATGTACGGGCTCAAATGGAACAATTGCATACACAGGAAACGCATCGCCATCGGCAACTTATACTTGGAATTTTGGAGGCGGAATAGCCACTCCGGGAACTGGTGTAGGTCCGCATAGTGTTACTTGGGCAAGTACAGGAATTAAAACGGTTACTTTAACAGTTACTGAAGGAGGATTCGCATCTGGCACAACAAGCATGACTGTGGTTGTGAACGCAACACCAACATCGACCTTTACAATTCCAGCAACGGCGTGTATTGGAGCCCCAATCTCTACAAATTATACAGGTAATGGCAATGCCGGAGCTTTGTATGCATGGAATTTCGGAGTAGGTGCAAGTCCAGCTTCAGCAATGACTCAAGGACCAAACTCGGTTTCGTGGAGTTCGGCAGGAAGTAAGACTGTGAGTTTGCAGGTAGTTCAATCGGGATGCACATCAGCAACATCAATCCAAACAATTAACGTAACAGCGCCACCAACGGCAACATTTACCTTGCCAGCGAGCGCTTGTATAGGATCATCAATTCCAGTTAATATCACAGGAGTAGCAGCGCCTTTAGTAACTTATACGTGGAATTTTGGGTTGGGAGCAACACCTGCAACTGCAATAGGAGCTGGTCCGCATAACGTGAACTGGTCAACTGCAGGATCTAAAACAGTGAGTCTAATAGTTTCTCAGGGAACTTGCGCTTCGCCAGCGGTTACATCGACCATAGCAGTTTTAAGTGCGCCAAGTTCAACTTTCACATTGAGTAATCCGGCTTGTGAGAATATTCCATTAACAGCAACATACACGGGCAATGCAAGTTCATCTGCAACATTTGCTTGGGATTATACAGGGGCAACTTTGGTTTCTGGTTCTGCTGGAGGACCATTGCAATTGGTCTATCCAGGATCAGGCACATTCCCAGTAAGTTTGGTTGTGACTGAAAACGGATGTATATCGACCGCAAGTACTGTGAATGCAGTGATTGATGCACCTGTCGTTTTCATTATTTCGTCGCCCGCAGTTGCTGGTGAAGGAGCTGCCACAACGATCACCTACACAGGAGATACTCCCGTTGGAGCAACCTATACTTGGGATTTTGACGGAGCAACTGTTATTTCTGGATCAGGTTCGGGACCATATCAAGTTTCTTGGGCGAGTTCAGGAACTTACACAGTTTTATGCACTGTAAATGCAAGTGTGTGTGCAGCTGTGACTCAATCAAGCACAACAGATGTTATTACAAATGCAACTGCAACTTTCACTGTTCAATCGCCTATTTGTGAAGGACAACAAAGTCAAGTTGTATTTACTGGTGCAGCTTTGCCAGGTGCAACGTATGCGTGGAATTTTAATGGAGGAACAATCGTTTCAGGTTCTGGAGCTGGTCCTCACCAAATTTCATGGACAACATCAGGCTTGAAAAACGTGACCTTAGTGGTTACCCAAATGGGAATTGCATCGCCAATGATGACGCAGCAAGTTCAGGTGAATGCTATACCAACGGCTACGTTCGCTGCTCCGGCGGTTTCCTGCTTAAATCAGGATGCGCAATTTACTTATACAGGATCAGCATCGCCATCGGCAACCTATTCGTGGAATTTTGGAAGCGGTACAGCTTCGGCGTCAACACCAGGCCTTACTTATGCAGCTAATTTTGGAAGTATTGGCTCGGAGATAATTTCTTTACTTGTTAGCGAAAATGGATGTGTTTCGACTTCAGTGAGCTCAAGCATTTTTGTACAAGGCAATCCAACATCTACATTTACGGCAGGAACAAACGCTTGCGCAGGCGATGCTATTCAAATTTTATACACTGGCGATGCTGATGCAACAGCTAGCTATTCTTGGGATTTTGGCGGAGGATCAATTATCAGCGGAGCTGGAAACGGACCATTTTCTATTGTTTACGCAACAGGAGGAACGTTCCCGATTTCATTAACTGTTAGTTATGGTGGATGCAGTTCGGTTGAAACGATTGAAAATACAACCATTCTTGCCATTCCTGATGCTTCATTCTCTTTGGTTGGAAGTACTTGTGCTGGAGATTCAGTGTATGTGAATTATACAGGAAGTGCTAGCTCGTCGGCCAATTTAATTTGGGACTTTGAAGCTACACTTGGCTATACAGGCTCGGGAACTGGTCCTTATGCCATGGTATTCCCTGGAGCAGGAACATTCTCAGTAGGATTATTTGTGGATGACAATGGTTGTATGTCAGTTATTGAAACACAATCAGTTACTCTGAACCCTTCTCCAACAGCAGCATTCACGGTAGATGATACCGTTTATGTTGATCAAGAGGTTACAATCAATTACACTGGAGACGCACCTGTAGGAACTAATATTGCATGGGATTATCTATCGTCGACCTATATCAGCGGCGGTGTCACTGGTCCAATTCTATTGACTTACTCAAATCCCGGAACTTATCCAGTAATCTTGACAATGACTTTGGGCAATTGCGCCGATGGTCCATTAACTCAAAATGTGGTTGTATTGCCTTTGCCAGAGTCGACTTTCACGATGTCTGATGATACCATTTGTGCAGGTTCTGCTATGTTTATCACATACAACGGAGTTGGAACAGCTCAAGCACAATACAACTGGAATTTTGATGGAGCAACAGTTGTTTCAGGTTCAGGTTTCGGTCCATATCAACTAGAGTGGGTGAGTGAAGGTGTTAAAACCGTTTCACTTTCTGTAACAGTTAGTGGAATTACAACGCCAGTTTCGCAGCAATATGTTGCCGTAATTGGAATTCCAACGGCACAATTTACCTTACCACAGCAAATGTGCATAGGTGATACTATATCAGCAGTTTATACTTCTATAACTACGTTGAATGCGCAGTTTCAATGGAATAGCGATTCTGCCGATTATGAAGATTTATCAGATGTTGCCAATCCGCGTTTTTCTTGGGTAAGTGCTGGTCAGAAAACGGTTGTGCTAAGTATTGCTGACGCGATGTGTATTTCGGCTCCGGCAACGCATGTTATTCAAGTGAATTCTATTCCAACAGCATCATTCGATATGCCTGATTATGTTTGTGTTAATGAGGAAGCCTTGGTTGAATTTACAGGGACGGCTAGTGCCACGGCTACATACAATTGGAGTTTGGATGGAGCAATAATTAGCTCAGGAGCAAATGCTGGTCCGCTTAATATTCAATGGAATTCTACAGGCAATAAACAAGTGCAACTTCAGGTTATCGAGCAAGGATGTGCATCGAACGTAGTATCGGATATTATTTTATTGCGCGGGCTTCCACTAGCAGATGCTGGAAGCAATCAACAAATTTGTTCAGGCGATACCATTACACTTTCAGCGAATTCGGCAGTTGGATATTCGTATGAGTGGTCTCCTGCTGGTGGACTAAATTCATCATCTGTGGCAAACCCACAATTGACATTGCAATCCATTCACTCCTATGTTGAGCAATTTACCTACAGTGTTGAGGTGAATGATGGCTATTGTAGCAGTGAATCGAGTATTGATATTGCTTTAGCGCCTACTCCAGTTGCCTCTTTTGTAGTTCCTGCTCCTCAATGTTTCGAAGGAAACTCATTTAGCTTTGTGAACAACGGAGCTTACGGAGATAATGCTATGTTTAACTGGAATTTAGGTCCGAATACATACACACATTCACCCGGAGATGAAAGCCAAATGAATGTTGAATTTGATACGACAGGAACTCAAGTAATTCGCTTGGTTATTACTGAAAACGGATGTACAAGTGAGCCATTTATCGACAGTGTGCAAGTAAACCCACATCCAATAGCAACATACACGGCAGTTGGAATCAAAGGATGTGTTCCATTAGAATCGACATTTACCGCTATCCCGCAAGGAAATGCTCCACATACTTATAGCTGGAATTTTGGAGATGGCGAAGTTGGAGCAACTCAAAATCCAACACATACCTACGATGAAAGTGGTTATATGACAGTGACATTAACCGTTACCAACGAGTTTGAATGTTCAAGTACATCAACACAAACTAATATTATTCAGGTGCTTGAGCAGCCCATTGCAGGTTTTAGAACCTTTCCAGAAACGGTATTCATTGGTGCTGATGATTTAGAAATTACGAGTATGGCTCAGAATGCGCAGTTTAGTTATTACGTTATTGAAGGAGATACAATTCTCGGATTAACAAGTACGTACAGCTTTACTGAGGAAGGCGTTTATCCAATAACACAGGTTGTCGTAAACGGCTTAGGTTGCAGCGATGAAATTACGCATACCGTTGTGGTTGAATATGGAACTGAATATTTTGTGCCATCCGCGTTTACTCCTAATAACGACGGACAAAATGAGATATTTAAGGTGGTTGGAAACGACATAAAGCAATTCCGTTTACTAGTTTTTGATCGCTGGGGCTCAGAGATATACAGTTCTAAAGACATGAATGAAGGCTGGGATGGAAAAACATCGGATGATCAGCCGCTTCCGGAAGGAGTTTATGTGTATCGCCTTGAGATGCGTAGTAAGACAAACCGCGATATCGTGAAAAACGGTCAGGTTACATTGTTGAGGTAAGCGCTTTATTTTCGTTGATTTTTCAAGAATTTTTTTTGAAATCGGGGTAGTTGTCGCTCGCGGGAAACGCAGAATTTTGAGGGTTCAGTTTTGATGAGATAATTTTGATTCACCAATGTCGCCCGCAGAAAACGCAGATTTTTGAGGGTTCAGTTTTAATCAGGTGTTTTTTGAGTCGTTGATATCGCCCGCAGAAAACGCAGAATTTTGAGGGTTCAGTTTTAATTGGGTGTTTTTTGGGTCGTTGATATCGCTCGCAGAAAAACGCAGACTTTGAGGGTTCAGTTTTGATCAGGTGTTTTTTGAGTCGTTGATATCGCCCGCGGAAAACGCAGAATTTTGAGGGTTCAGTTTTGATGAGATAATTTTGATTCACCAATGTCGCCCGCAGAAAAACGCAGATTTTTGAGGGTTCAGTTTTAATTGGGTGTTTTTTTGAGTCGTTGATATCGCCCGCGGAAAACGCAGAATTTTGAGGGTTCAGTTTTGATGAGATAATTTTGATTCACCAATGTCGCCCGCAGAAAAACGCAGATTTTTGAGGGTTCAGTTTTAATT
>Ga0209702_10007402_pt1 | contig 13454 bp, 15 predicted proteins | sample FRY01_FD_187210 | JGI IMG/M metagenome (GOLD analysis project Ga0209702, IMG submission 187210) | Freshwater microbial communities from Lake Fryxell liftoff mats and glacier meltwater in Antarctica - FRY-01 (SPAdes) (version 2) | ecosystem: Environmental > Aquatic > Freshwater > Ice > Glacier... | reverse complement strand
ATTTATGAGGGATGTAAATCAGACTTCGCTTATATTCAATAAAGATCTTTTGTATTTCGATCGTAGTTTCGATGTGAACGATTCATTTCAATATCCAAATATCGATGGAGAAATGAGCACTTTTACAATTTCTAACCGCGATACAATCAATTTAAACGGCGTATTGCGCACTCGTTGGAAATACTCAACTCAAGATATATACATATTCGAAGATGCGTTTGTGATGGGTATAGGTAACCGTTTAGGGTTCTTTAATTTAGGATCTGCTCTTGTTGTTGATAATGGAACGCCTTTGAATATCTGTTATACTGATAATTCAGATTCCACATATTTATATCAATCATTGTATAATAATGTCGATGAGCTGGAGGTAATAACTTGCTTTCTTAATGTTGGAGGATTCGAAAAACACAACACCAGCACCTTAGAAATATTCCCCAATCCTGGAACATCTCAATTTACTATCAAGCAAGAAAAAGCAGATAAAGCCACCGTGTTCGTTCGCGATATTAGCGGTAGAATTGTCTATCAAAATCAGGTAAATACTATTTCTGAGACCTTCAACATGGCCTTTTTAAGAAGTGGAATCTATCTTATAGAATTGAGAAACTCCCAAAACGAGGCTTCATTTGGGCGCTGGATTAAGGAATAATCAAGGAATTTATCATTGACTCATGATTATTTACAATCGTGCTTCGTGAATTTAAAAATTCAACTATCTTTGCCGTCCTTTTTAGAATACCTTGATTTTGGAACCACTTAAAGAATACAAGATACAGTTTTCAGGACTGAGCGACGGAATTCACCAGTATTCCTACGATATCAAGGATTCGTTCTTTGAGAATTTTGAGCATACCATTGTTTCGGGAGGTCACTTGAAAGTTGATTTAGAATTGGATAAACGTCCAACCTTGCTAACTCTCAATTTTAATTTCGAAGGAAGTTTGCAAACCGATTGTGACCGTTGTGCGGTTACAGCACCATACCCTGTTGAAGGAGAAGCTCGACTGATTATTCAATTGACTGATGGTGAGTCTGACGACGACGATTTGATCTACCTTCCAAATGACGCATTCGAATACAATATTGCTCAATATTTATATGAAACCTTAGCTTTATCGCTTCCGCTCCGCGTAGTTCACTGTGAAGTAAGCGGCGATAAATCTATTTGCGACCAAAAAGTAATTGACTATTTGGATGCATTGAGCGTACCTGAACCTGAAGAAGAACCAGAAAGCGACCCACGTTGGGATGCTCTAAAGGGACTCTCAGGAGATAAATGATTATTGACTGATTGATATAAAACAAAATGGCACATCCGAAACGGAAAATTTCGAAAACCCGTCGCGACAAACGCAGAACGCATTACAAGGCAGAATTGCCAACATTATCTAAGTGTTCAACAACTGGTACTATCCACCTTTTTCACCGCGCATATTATGTTGAGGGTGCTCTTTATTACAAAGGGAAGATGGTTGTAGCAGCTAAAGTTAGCGCTTAATCGTTCAAGCTTTCCCGGCTGAACGAGTAAGGCTTTCATGCACATCGGCCTAGATATCATGGGAGGGGATTTTGCCCCTCAAGCAACCCTGAGCGGCGCGCTGCTGGCGGTTAATGCAATTCCTGCATCCTGTCGGCTCGTCCTTTTCGGGGATTCTGCATTGATATCAACCGGTCTAAAAGACTTAGGTGCTAATCTCAATGATTTTGACATTGTTCATTGTCCAGAGTTTATTGGTATGGGAGAACATCCCGCCAAGGCATTTACCCAAAAACCTAATTCGACCATCGCTATTGGTTTTCAATATCTAAAGGAAGATAAAATACAAGCTTTCGTTGGAACTGGTAACACTGGCGCGATGCTGGTTGGATCTGTTCTAAGCGTGAAGCCAATAGATGGGATTCAACGTCCTTGTATCATGTCTCTTATTCCTAAGCAATCTGGTGGTTTTGGCGTCTTACTCGATGTTGGCTCCAATGCCGATTGCAAGCCTGAAACCTTGGTACAATTTGCGATGCTAGGCTCAATTTATTCGCAAAATGTCTTGGGAATCGAAAATCCAAAAGTAGGCCTGATCAATATTGGTGAAGAACCCGAAAAAGGGAATACACTTGCACTTGCAGCCCATCAACTGATGAAAACGGCGGGCAACTTTAACTTTATTGGAAATATCGAAGGTCGCGATTTGTTCGAAGACAAAGCCGATGTGATGGTATGCGATGGGTTTACGGGCAATATTATCCTTAAACTTGCAGAGTCGTTTTATACATTGTTTAAAGCACGTGGCTTTAGTGATGCATATATCGATAGGTTTAATTATGAAAATTATGGCGGAACTCCTATTTTGGGGATCAATTCAACCGTAATTGTAGGTCATGGAATTTCAAACGCTCCTACAATAAAAAATATGATCACCCTTGCCCATGAAGTGGTGAACGCAGGATTAACCAATAAAATAAAAGCCGTTATTCAATCATGACCAAAATCCGCGCAGCCATTACCGGCGTTCAGGGATACGTTCCTGACTACATTCTCACCAACAAAGAACTTGAGAAAATTGTAGATACTACCGAAGAGTGGATTTTATCAAGAACGGGGATTTCTCAACGTCATATATTAAAAGGTGAAGGTCTCGGAACTTCCGACATGGCTGTTCATGCAGTAAGAGGTCTTCTTGAAAAAACTAATACGAAACCGGAAGAAGTGGAATTGGTCATTTTCGCCACAGTTACTCCCGACATGGTTTTTCCAGCAACAGCAAACATTCTCTGCGATAAAGTGGGAATGAAAAATGCCTGGGGTTTCGATCTTAGTGCAGCTTGCAGTGGATTTCTATATGCATTAGCTACTGGTTCAAGAATGATTGAATCTGGCGCGCACAAAAAAGTAATTGTTGTTGGTGCTGATAAAATGTCGGCTATCGTAGATTATACTGATAGAACTACGTGCGTTATTTTTGGCGATGGTTGCGGAGCTGTAATGCTCGAACCTACCACTGAAGATGTTGGTATTATAGATTCAATTATGCGTTCTGACGGATCTGGAAGAGAGTTCCTACACCAAAAAGCAGGTGGATCTGTTAAGCCGGCATCGCATGCAACAGTTGATGCAAAGGAGCATTTCGTTTATCAAGAAGGAAAATCAGTTTTCAAATTTGCTGTAACCAATATGGCAGATGTTGCAGCTGAGATTATGGAAAGAAATAATTTAGTGGCCGATGATATTGCTTGGTTAGTTCCACATCAAGCCAATAAACGAATCATCGATGCCACTGGACAACGAATGGGTATCGGAAGTGAAAAAGTAATGGTGAACATCGAACGCTTCGGAAATACTACTTCAGGAACCATCCCGCTTTGTTTGTGGGAATGGGAGAAAAAGCTTAAAAAGGGCGATAATGTTGTATTAGCTGCCTTTGGTGGCGGTTTCACTTGGGGATCAATTCTTCTTAAGTGGGCTTATAACTCTTAATCTTGCCGCTCACAATATTTTATATATTTACCGCCTCATCAAAAAACTAAAGTTCTATGGACATTAGAGAAATACAGGACCTCATTAAGTTTGTCGCTAAATCTGGCGTAAGTGAAGTATCCCTAGAAACAGATGATTTCAAATTAACTGTAAAAACTGAGTCAAGCTCTAAAAACGGCAAGGAAACTATCGTTTACCAAATGCCTTCCGAAGCTCCTCAAATGATGGCACAAGCTCCTGCTCCTGCTCCCGCACCAGTAGCTGCGGCTCCTGCACCAGTTGAAGTTGCATCTAACTTAATCACGATTAAAGCCCCAATGATTGGTACATTCTACCGTTCAGCAGGTCCAGACAAACCCTTGTTTGTTAATGTTGGCGATGAAATCGCTCCCGGAAAAGTGATTTGCATCATTGAAGCGATGAAACTTTTCAATGAAATCGAATCTGATATCAAAGGCAAAATCGTAAAGGTTCTTGTTGACGATGCCACTCCAGTAGAATACGATCAGCCACTTTACTTGGTTGAACCAGCCTAATTTTTGTGTCTCACCTTAAACCCTAAACGCGTGTTTAAGAAAATATTAATTGCCAATAGAGGCGAAATCGCTCTTCGTATTATTCGAACTGCGCATGAAATGGGAATTAAAACTGTCGCTGTTTATTCAACTGCCGACAAAGAAAGCCTGCACGTAAGATTTGCTGATGAAGCCGTATGTATTGGCCCTCCAGCGAGCAAAGATTCTTACCTCAACATAGCAAACATCATATCTGCCGCTGAAATCACCAATGCAGATGCGATTCATCCTGGTTACGGTTTCCTTTCAGAGAACGCCAAATTTTCGCGTATATGCGGAGATCATGGCATCAAGTTTATTGGAGCAACTCCCGATCAAATTGAGCGAATGGGCGACAAGTCGAATGCTAAAGCAACGATGATTGCTGCCGGCGTTCCAACTGTTCCGGGTTCTGAAGGACTTTTAACTTCCGTTGAAGAAGGTAAAAAGTTAGCTAAAAAGATCAAGTATCCTGTAATTCTAAAAGCTACTGCCGGTGGCGGTGGAAAAGGGATGCGTATTGTCTGGAAGGATGATGGATTTCAAGATGCGTGGGATTCTGCTAGGCAAGAAGCCGCTGCTGCCTTCGGAAACGATGGTATGTATCTGGAAAAATACATTGAAGAGCCTCGCCATATCGAAATTCAAATTATTGGTGATCAATTCGGTCGAGTTGGACACCTAAGCGAACGAGATTGCTCCATTCAACGTCGTCACCAAAAGCTGGTTGAAGAAACACCATCTCCATTCATGACGCAAGAACTGCGCGACGAAATGGGCGATGCTGCTGTTAAGGCTGCTAAAGCTGTGAATTATGAAGGCGTCGGAACCATCGAATTCTTGGTTGATAAGCATCGCAATTTCTATTTCATGGAGATGAATACACGTATTCAAGTTGAGCATCCCATCACTGAAGAAGTTATTGATTACGATTTAATTCGTGAGCAAATCAAGGTTGCTGCTGGTGTTCCTATTTCAGGAAAAAACTATTACCCTCAAATGCATGCGATCGAATGTCGCGTCAATGCTGAAGATATTGCCAACAACTTTAGACCGAGTCCAGGAACAATCACAACATTCCATGCGCCTGGTGGACACGGAGTTCGTTTAGACACTCACGCCTATTCTGGTTACACGATTCCTCCAAATTACGATTCAATGATTGCAAAGCTTATCACGATTGCTCAAACACGTGAAGAAGCAATCGCAAAAATGCGTCGTGCATTGCATGAATTCGTTATTGATGGCGTAAAAACAACCATTCCGTTCCATAAGAAACTAATGGATGATCCTGATTTTATTGCAGGAAACTACACCACTAAATTCATGGAAACATTCGACTTAAAAAACATCTAAATGTTCAATTTCATTCAAGCCAGGGTTTATGCTCTGGCTTTTTTTGTGCACTATGAAAAAAATCATCATTCTCCTTTTCGCTCTTTCCTGCGGAATTAATTCTGTTGATGCCCAAAAGTTTGTTCGAAGTGGAATTCAAGCTAACCTAGGGATCTCCTCTGCAACTGCACGTTGGGATAAGGATTTCTCTGTGTTCAATACGTTTTTCACAGATATCGCCTCCCTTTCAACACAGCCTGGTTTGAGATTGTATGCCAAACCGCAATTCAACTACAACCTCAACTACATTAGAAATCTGAATAAAAACTTCACTTGGAAAGGTGGATTAATGCTCAACTCAACACAAATTGAGCGCACCGACGGAGATTCATATAACGATACCACATCCATAAAATTACAAGAAATTGGAGCACAATTTAGCTTCGTAAAAGTTTTTCATCCCGCCCAAGGAAATGAAATACTACTCCAAATTGGAGCATCTGCGAGCAAGCTTTCATTAAAAGACAATCAACTTATTTCTAAAACAGACACAACAGATGTGCTCGGATTCTTCACAATCACCCAAGAATCGAACTTGTTTATGGAAGTCGTTTCACCCCTGGTTGTTCAGGGAATAGCCCGTGTTGAATGGTTAAGTAGCTTGAACGAAAACTGGAGTGTGAGTGCATCAATTGAAGCAAGAATACCATTCACTCTGAACACTCGATTTGTTGGCGAAACAGTAATCAACAATCCACTATTTCCTATTACAACCGCATCAAATACACCCAATTTCACAATGCCGTATTGGTCTTGTTCGTTAGGAATAGTGCGTATTTTGGAATGGAAAAAGAAAGCTATTTCTAATCCTTTGGGAGCCTTGTAAACTAAGGTTTAATGATAGTAATTCTTGCCGAAAAAGTTTTTCCGTTTTCTGAATAGCCCTTGAGAATATAATTTCCTGCTGCATAACTGCTGGTAGTTAAAGCATACTCAATACCATGAAGAAGTGAATCCTGATGAATGATGTTCCCTTTGGCATCTATCACTTGAAAACGGATCTTATTCATTCCACGAAAATCAACTGTAACCTGATTATTAGCAGGGTTCGGAAATGCTTTCACATAAATTTCATCTCCAATCTTTGAATCTATTCCGCTGGGGCTTCCTTGAAACAACCATTGGTAAGCTGCAGGAAATTCGCGTTTCCAAAACCATTCACTGTGAGCTCCATCGGCATGATTAACAACAAGCATATTTGAATCAAGCGCGCCTGCTTGAAGTAAACGAGTTTCTAAGCCGTTGATATTGCTAATCATACTAGAACTTTCATTTGTTCCAGCAACAGTATAGATTCGAACATTCGATGGTATTGTTTGAGATGAAACCCATGAAAACAACGAATCTCTTGCAAACCAATATGCAGGTGAAAATATTCCAGCCTTGGCAAAAGTTTGAGGGTATTTTACTGTTGCGTACAATGAAATAATTCCACCCATTGAACTTCCTGCTATCGCTGTGTTTGAAGCATCTGTGAGAGTTCGATAATTCAAATCGACATATGGCTTCAAGGTGTTTTTAATAAAATCTACATAGGCTTCTCCTTCGCCTCCTCCATAACTTGGATTTACCCAAGGAGAATACTCATCAAGCCGCTGTGCACTATTATCAATTCCAACGATGATAGCTCCTGGATCGCCTGATAACATTAAATCACGCATACTTTCATCGATTCCCCATTCGCCTGAAAACGATAAGGCATCATCAAATAAATTTTGAGCATCATGCATGTATACAACTCGGTAATATGTAGAATTTGAAGTTGAATAATCAGAAGGTAAACACACCCAAATTCGTCGAGTTCGATTTAATTGAGGCATAAAAAAGGACGATGACAAAACAGTTACTGAAGCAAGCGCAGTGCTATTGGAGCCGCCAACATCTTCCCAAGAAAGTATCGACAAATCAAGCGTATCTCCCGGATTTACTGTTGAGGACCGATCTGGCGAAAATCCGCCATTGGCATTACCTTCAACACTGGACCAAGCTCCTCGCGTGAATTTATATTGAATACTTCCTGCTGGAATATCAGCGGTAAGAAAATAACCTTGTCCAGCAACAGCATTTAAAATCCAATCAGCATTGCCAGGATTCCATTCATTCATATTTCCAACAAGGTAAATACTTGAGTTTGCTGGGGTATTACTTGGAATTGAACTCACATGAAAGGTTACTTGAGCCCAACTTAATTGTCCAAGTATTAACATTGAAAAAAGTGCAATTAGCTTCTTCATAGTTCAATGTTAAACGAATCTGCATCTAATCCCGCAGGAAATGCAATTCGATATTTTTGCAAATCGTCTTTTGAAAGTAGAACTGTTTCACTTTTGTCCGCGAAGCGGGATTCTCTTCCAAGAAGTTCGCCCAAGTAATTTAGGATCACCGAATCTCCGGAATAGCTGACATCATTTCCATCCCGCCCTATGCGGTTAACACCTACTACATAACTTTGGTTCTCAATAGCTCTAGCTACAAGTAGTGATTTCCAGGCATGAGAGCGACGTTCGGGCCAATTTGCAACGTAGATAAGTAAATCGTATTCGTGTTCATTGTCTTTCATGCGGTTACGAGACCAAACTGGAAATCTCAGGTCATAGCAAATCAAGGGGCAAACTCTCCAGTTATTTAGCATGAAGATTGGACGAGAATTTCCAGCCTCATAATGCTCGTGTTCCTTGGCCATTCTGAATAAATGACGCTTGTCGTAGCTTTCGAAACTTCCGTCTGGTCGCATCCAAATGAGTCGATTAAACACTTGAGCATTCTCTCGAATCATAATACTACCTGCAATGACAGCCGATTTCAATTGTGCCATTTTATGCATCCATTGAACCGATTCGCCCTCCATTGTTTCGGCAAGATCAGTATTCATGGTAAATCCCGTGCTGAACATTTCGGGCAATACAATCAACTGATTAAACTGCGGTATATTTTGAATTTTCTGAGTTAGTTGCTCAAGATTTGCTCGACGATTTTCCCAAAACAATGCTGTTTGGATAATGCTGACAGTTAAATCCATAATTAAAGTTGAATTAAGTGCTCAGCAGCTTTTTCAAGTTCGTTTTCCTCTTTAGCGAAGCAAAAACGTAGGTGCTTAGAATCCTTTTTTTTGTGGTAAAATACAGATACGGGAATAGAAGCTACTTTATGTTTGATGGTTAATTCGCGTGCAAAATCGACATCTATATCATTTGAGATTGCGCTATAATTCAATAACTGAAAATAGGTTCCTGTTGAGGGCTTCATGGTGAAACGTGATCCTACGAAAAGTTTATTGAAGAAATCGCGTTTTTGCTGGTAAAATGCATTTAATTCGAGGTAATGTTCTCGCTCATCGAGGTATTCAGCAAGGGCATGTTGAAGAGGTGTATTTACAGAGAATACGACGTATTGGTGCACCTTTCTGAACTCTGCCATGAGATTTGCTGGAGCTAAACAATAACCTAGTTTCCAACCTGTTGCGTGAAATGTTTTACCGAAAGATGAAATGATGATCGAACGTTGAGCAAGCTTTGGATAACGGGCAATACTCTGATGCTCAAGACCATCGAAAATGATGTGTTCGTAGACTTCATCACTTAAAATGATGATATCTGTGTTTCGAGTGAGTTTTTCTAAACGCATCATATCGAGTGCATTTAGAATGCTTCCTGTAGGATTATGTGGCGAATTGATAATAATCATCTTAGTTCTTGGATTAACCAACTTTTGAAACTCGCTCCAATTGATGGAAAAGTCATCTGGGTTGAGTTGAAAAAAGACTGGTTCTCCTCCGGCTAATTCAATGGCAGGAACATAACTATCATAGGCCGGTTCAATAATAATCACCTCTTCACCTTCTCTAACCATGGCCGCAATTGCTGTAAATATGGCTTGTGTAGCACCTGCAGTGATGGTTACTTCCGTTTCAGCGTCATAATTTAGCCTGTAAAGTTCTTCGGTTTTTTGAACAACCTTTTCACGAAGTTTTTGAATTCCTGGCATTGGAGCGTATTGGTTATTCTTAGTACGCAAGTGCTTGTTAACCAATTCAATTAACTTGGGATTACAATCGAAACCTGGAAAGCCTTGCGATAAGTTTATTGCCTCATTTTCGCGAGCAAGGTTGGACATGACTGCAAAAATCGAAGTTTTTACTGTTGGTAACTTCGAATGTATAGTTGCTGGAAATAAAGGCATTTTTCTTTTAGATAGTTAGCAAAAATAAGGAAAGCAGCGTCTATTTATGGGAAATATTGCATAAGTTAATAAAAAATAAAATCGACCAAAATTCATCACGAAGCGCTGAAAAAAAGTATTTTTGCACCTTCATTTTAAAACCGTTTACATGACAATTGACAATAACACAGTTGTTTCGTTGAATTACAAACTCTCTGTGAGTGCTGATTCATCAAAAGAAGAACTTGTTGAAGAGACAAGTACCAAGGAACCCTTCGTATTTCTTTTTGGAGTTGGTGGTTTGCTTGAAGAATTTGAAAGTAACCTAAAAGGACTAAAAGCTGGCGATAAATTCGACTTCGTAATTAAGTCTGAAAATGGCTACGGAACTGGCTCTGATGAGAATACGGTTCGTATTCCAATGGAAGCTTTTGTAGCTGAAGGTGAAGAACTAGATACAGAAATGGTTGCGGTTGGAAATTTTTTACCGATGGTCGATGATCAAGGTCAGCAAATGCAAGGCTTAGTTATGGAAGTAACTGATGAGCATATCATGATGGATTTCAATCACCCATTGGCTGGGAAAGATTTACATTTCATCGGGAGCGTGAATTCTATTCGCGATGCTTCCGTGGAAGAACTTACTCATGGACATGTTCATGGCGAAGGCGGTCATCATCACTAATTGACCACCAATAAAAACAAAAGCCCCGATGACTATGTCACCGGGGCTTTTGTTTTTAAACCAACTTATTATTATTCTTTCTTAGCGTTCAGTGCAAATTTCACAGTAAATTCATCATTGATCATTTTATCACCAAGATCTTGGAAGAATTTTCCAGAACCATATTTAATGTCCCACTCAGTTCTATCAATATCAAATTCTGCATTTGCAGCAACGTTATTCTCGCTAACATTAATTGTAGCAGGGAAAGTGATTGCTTTTGAAATACCCTTGATAGTTAAATTACCTTTAACATTATAGTTTGCAGCTCCAGCTATAGCATCAGCAATTGGCTCTACAGATACAATTTCGAATGAAGATTCAGGCGCTGATTCTACGTTAAAGAAATCTGCAGATTTTAAATGACCTAACAATTTTGCATTGTATTCATCCTCTGCAGGTAAATCAAGAACAAGGATAGAATTCATGTCCAAGATAAATTTCCCAGCAGTTATTGCTCCGGCTTCAGCTTTCAATTCTCCTGACTTTAATGCAACTGTGCCATTGTGCTGACCAGTAACTTTTTTAGCTACCCATTCAACTTTAGAAGAAGCTGGATCGATAGTGTAGTTTACGGCGGTTGCTCCTGCTTCTGCAGCTTCACCACTAGCTTCTGTGCTTGAGTTACTTCCGCAGCTTGCTAAAACAAACATTGCAGTAATTGCCGATAAAAAAAATGTACTTTTCATTATTTATTATGTGTTTAGGGTTATTTCATATTTCACTACCGCGCCCTTTATCAAGCAATTGATTTAGTATTGCGGCCTCTTCTGCGTTTAGCTTTCCTACTCCAAAATAAAATTGGTCTTCAACTTCATCTATTTTTGAAAGCAGCTCAAGACCAATAGATGTAATACTAACATCAACAGCCCGGCGGTCGGTAGAATTTACATGCCGTTCTACCATTCCTTTAGAACGCAACTTTTCGACAATTCGTGAAGCATTTGAGGCTTTATCAAGCATACGATCTATTAAATCGTTCACTGTTGTAGCCTTTGGATGCTGTCCCCGAAGTATTCTCAAAATGTTAAATTGAGGTGCAGTCAGGTCATATTGTTTAAGCAATTGATAATGGTCGTTATCCATTTGACTAACAGTAAACTTCAAATTAATACCAGCTTTCTGATATTCCGATTTGAACTTCTTTTGCTTAATGTCATTTTCAATTCCCATTTTGCTAATTTATGTATTTACATTATATGTACAAACATTTATTTAAATTATATACTTATACAATTGATTTACAGTAGTATAAATATTTACTTGTGTATTTGATGTGCTTCAACAGCGTTATACCCTTGCTCTTTTAACCACGCCGAATACTGTCTTTCGTAACCATGCGTAACTATGATTCTCTGCGCACCTGTATCCTTAACAGCCTTGTTTAAGCTTGTCCAATCGGCATGGTCTGATAAAGTAAACCCTGCTCGAGACTTTGAACCCATTCTACTACCTCGTAAACCAACCCAGCCAGATGCGTGTGCAACTGAATATGGAAAAGCATCTTTTAACCACGCTTGTTTTGAACTGGCGGCAGGAACTAACAATAGTGATTTATTCAATTCGGCATTCTCAGCGTCTTCTCGAAAGGCAATGGTTGGCGGTAGATTGCATCCCGCATCGCGGAGAACATTATTCATGGCTGTTATGGCCGACTGAGTATAAATGCTCCCAATAGAATGATCAACATTCTTGATGATTCGCTGCGCTTTTCCTAATGAATATGCTAGAATGATACTACAAATTCCTTGTGCAGCATTCGATGCCCACCATTGATTAATCTCATTAAACACTAAATTTTGAGGCTTCCAACGATAGATGGGCAATCCAAAAGTAGATTCAGTTATAAACGTATCGCATTTTACGGTCTCGAAGGCTTCAGCGAAACCATCGTCTTCCAATTTATAATCGCCGGTATAAACCCAAACTTCGCCTTTATACTCAACACGTATCTGCGCAGATCCAATAACATGTCCCGCAGGAAAAAACGAAAATGTTACTCCATTGATTATGATTTCCTTGCCATATGGCAGCGTTTCCAAGGGAATATTTTTTCCCAATCTCAGCCTTAATGCTGGTTCAGAACTTTTGGTGGAAAGATAATACCTAGAACCATTTCGCGCATGGTCGCTGTGCGCATGACTTATAATAGCTCGCTCTACAGCATACGTTGGATCTAAGAAAACATCCGCCTGAGCGCAATAAATTCCTTTTGGGGTAAACGTTAATAATTCCGACTTGCTCTTCACAAAATTCATCACCGCTAAAATACACTCCTTGATTGCTTTTTACTTCATCAATCAACTAATTTTACGGCATGAACAAAATTGAACACATTGGAATTGCAGTGAATGATTTAACTAAATCATCAAAGTTATTTGAATTGCTTCTCAATAAATCGCCCTATAAACAAGAAGATGTTGCAAGTGAAGGTGTTACAACACTTTTCTTCAATCTCGGTGAAAGTAAAATTGAATTATTAAAAAGCCATTCCGAGGAAGGTTCAATTGGGAAATTCTTAGCAAAAAAGGGTGAAGGAATACATCACATTGCCATTGGCGTGGATGATATTTTAGCCGAAATGAAACGCTTAAAAGACAATGGTTTTGAGTTGTTGAATGATATTCCTAAAGCTGGCGCGGACAATAAATTAATCTGCTTTTTACATCCCAAATCGACAGGTGGGGTATTGATTGAACTTTGCCAAGATAACCCTACTTAGAGTCTGTCTATAGCGTCCCCTGATGTCGTTGCACTAGTCCGAAAAATGCTCATTTACAAAAGTAAACTGCGCTTTTTAGGTCTTCGTGCGCCTAATCAGAAACCTCTATAGTTCAAACTCTTGACTCTGTGGACTGACAATAACTTGAGTCTGTCTATAGCGTCCCCTGATGTCGTTGCACTAGTCCGAAAAATTCTCATTTACAAAAGTAAACTGCGCTTTTTAGGTCTTCGTGCGCCTAATCAGAAGCCTCTATAGTTCAAACTCCTGACTCTGTAGAAAAGCCCTACTTAGAGTCTGTCTATAGAGTCTCCTGATGTCGTTGCGCTAGTCCGAAAATGCTCGTTTACAAAAGCAAATTGCGTTTTTTCGGTCTTCGTGCGCCTATGCAGAAGCCTCTATAGTTCAAGCTCCTGACTCTGTGGACAA
>Ga0209702_10007400_pt1 | contig 13458 bp, 10 predicted proteins | sample FRY01_FD_187210 | JGI IMG/M metagenome (GOLD analysis project Ga0209702, IMG submission 187210) | Freshwater microbial communities from Lake Fryxell liftoff mats and glacier meltwater in Antarctica - FRY-01 (SPAdes) (version 2) | ecosystem: Environmental > Aquatic > Freshwater > Ice > Glacier... | reverse complement strand
TTTTTTGTTATTCCTGTAAAAATTACATAAAAAATCTATCTATCTATCTATATAATATTTAAAGTTCCTATATATTGCTGTGCTTTACAGGGTTTGGGAAAAAATTAGCCAACACCATAACAACAAAACAAGATTTGTGGCAGCAATGTTTTAAAAAATGGTTAGTAGCGATGGTTGGTTGTGTATTAGATGATAAAGTAATCAATCACACAGTAATTGTATTTAGTGGTAAACAAGGAATAGGAAAAACAACTTGGGTAGAAAGATTAGTCCCAAAACAATTGAAAGAGTATTTATTCTCTGGAACCATAAACCCAAACAACAAAGATACTTTAGTCCAACTTTCAGAATGTATGTTAATCAACTTGGACGAATTAGAAAACCTGAACCGTTCAGAAATCGGCAGTTTAAAAGAGATCATCACAAAAACCCAAATCAGAATGAGAAAAGCTTACGGACACAACAACGAAACTATGCCAAGAAGAGCATCGTTTGCAGGAAGTGTCAACACAGCTCAGTTTTTAAATGATAGCACAGGTAGCAGGCGATTTCTATGTTTTGAACTGGAAGGAATTCAATACCAACACGAAGTAGATATTAACCTCGTTTTTTCTCAAGCGTTGTTTCTTTTTAAAAGTGGTTTTAGATACTGGTTTGACCAAGAAGAAATCAAATCCATAACAGCAAATAATGAACAATACCAATTACACAGCCCAGAAGAAGAATTGCTTTTAACTTGGTTTGCACCTTGCGAAAGAGACAAAGCAAATATATTTTTAAACGCTTCTCAAATAGCTTCAAAACTTGCTGAAAAAGCCAAAATAAACATCAACGATGCAACAATAAACAAATTAGGAAAAGCACTAAAAAAACACAACTTCATCAGACTGAAAAAGAACGGAATAGCAGTCTACGCTTTAATCGAAAACACATACGAAGAAGTAGACAATAAAAACAAAACTGTAGACGAAGAATAAAAATAGTAGTAATCTTTGCAAATCAATTCAATCAGTGGCTAAATTCAATATTTAGTCACTTTTTTTTGTTTCTTTTCTTTCCATCATTTTGCACTACTTTCATAGGGCAGGCAGGGTAACCAAAAAACGCAACAAACATTTTTTATTTTTTTTCACACTCAAACAATCGGGTAACATAAGACCACAATAACGCAAAATAATAAAGTGGGAGTTCCAATTTTCACTCAAACAGCCCAATAAATCCCTTTTTTTCATGCTAAAAAAATAAAAAATCTTTTATACTAAAATTGGTTGCCTTGCTTACCCTAAATTTTCCTGCGTTATTTTTCTTCTTTTTTCATCCAATTACGGATTTCCTCATTTTTATATCGATACATTTTTTGTATGTTTGTTAATTATACTAAATTAAAATTAAACAAAATAAAATTTTATATTTTTTTTTTATAAAATTCACATAATAAAAGCAATAAATAAACATAAAATTCAATGGGCAAAGTTTTACTAATTACAGTCTGCTTTTTGGTATTCATCGCAATCACAAATCCTTAAAGACTTATTTGAAATATTTGAAATTAATAATAAAAAAATGCAGATACAATTATTAAATCAAAATTTGAATGATGAATTCGGTAACGAAGTATATTTTAATGAAGCAATAACAACACTAACTAAAAGTAACAAGTAAAGTATATGAGTAACATAACGCAAAATATAAAATCTTATAAGAAGGTTTATCCTCAAGTATATTCATACATTCTGCCAACTCTTAAAGATAATGATGGCTCACAAAAAATTGGTTATACAGAACGAGAAAAAGTAGAGGAAAGAATACTGCAACAAGTAATTACCCCTGCTTTCAAGTTAAAACACACAACACTTTGGAGTGCATCAGCATTTTTTATGGATGGAAAGGAAAGTTTTTTAGATAAAACATTCCATAAGTTTCTAGTTAAAAAAGGTGTTCAAAAAAGAGATGATTTAGGAAGTGAATGGTTTTATTTCAACGGAGAACCTGAAAAATCAAAAGCTATGTTTGATTTATTCCGTAAAGAAAATTTTGCAGCACTTCAAAACGTAAATGGGAAGTTAGATTACACGTTGCGTTTTGAGCAAGAAGAGGCAGTAAAAAAAGCAATTGAATATTTTGAAAAAAATGAAAAAGGAGAATTTCTTTGGAATGCAAAACCTCGTTTTGGTAAAACATTAGCTAGTTATGATTTAGCAAAACGCCTCAAAGCAAATAAAGTACTTATTGTAACCAACAGACCCGCAATTGCTAATTCGTGGTTTGATGATTATGAAATGTTTGTTGATGGGTATGCATTTATATCGGAGACTTCATCCTTAAATAATAGAGCAACAATCACAAGAGAACAACATATTTTAATAAAACCTATAAAACCTCAGTTAACCTTTCTTTCCTTACAAGACCTGAAAGGATCTAAATATTTTGGTGGTAATTTTGAAAAATTACGTTGGGTTGCTGATTTGGAGTGGGATTTATTAATTATTGATGAGGCACATGAAGGAATCGATACGGGAAGAACTAATGCTGCTTTTGATTTCATTAAACGTAAACATACGCTTCACCTATCAGGCACACCGTTTAAAGCTTTGGCAAATGAGAAATTCTCAAAGGAAGCCATTTATAATTGGACGTATTTAGATGAGCAAAAGATAAAGAAAATAGAAATAGAAGAAGGCGAATCTGGTGAACATACAGACATGCCAGATCTTAAATTATTTACTTATCGAATTTCTCAAATGATAACAGATAAAGTAAATGAGGGTTTAGAAATAGATAACGAAAACTTTGATTTTGCTTTTGATTTAAATGAGTTTTTTCGAGCAAAAGATAAAAAGTTTGTGCGAGAAAATGACGTTAAGGAATTTTTAAAAAATCTTACAACAAACACAAAATACCCTTTCTCAACACCCGAACTCCGAGAAGAACTAAAACACACTTTTTGGTATGTAGGTAATAGAGTGGATTCTGTAAAAGCATTGGAACAATTGCTAAAAAAAGATACTGTATTCAAAGATTACGAAATAATTGTTGCTGCTGGAAATGGTGCAACTTTTGAGGATGAAGAAAACGATATTAAAGCTAATGAAACGTCTTATCAAAAAGTAAAAGAAGCAATAAAGAAATTTGATAAAACAATAACTCTTTCTTGCGGACAATTAACAACTGGCGTTACTGTTAAAGAGTGGACGGCTGTTTTAATGCTCACAGATATAAAGTCACCATCTTTGTATATGCAGGCGGCTTTTAGAGCTCAAAATCCATATAAAGAAATTAGGAATGGAGAATTGTTTTCGAAAAAATCTGCTTATCTGTTTGATTTCGCACCAACTCGTGTCTTAGAAATATATGACAAATTTGCTAACGGATTAAATCCAAAAGCTGTAAAAGGAGAGATTACCGAAAAAGAACGAGAAGAGAATATTAATGAACTTCTTAACTTTTTTCCAGTAATATCAGAGGACGTCAATGGTGAGATGGTTGAGTTAGACGCAGAAATGGTGCTAACATTTCCTAATGCATTGGCAGCAACAGAGATCGTCAATGCTCGTTTTATGACCAATCTTTTATTTAATGATAGTTTAAAAGGGGTTTTCAACTTCCCCAAAGAAGTAGAAGATATACTGAATAAAATGCCTGAAGAGAAGAACAAGCGCTCTCAAATAACAAAGAACACGCTCGATTTAGATGATGCTCGAAAGGTAAATGACAATAAAAATACCAAAATAAACGAAAACACAGAAATTATACTTGGCGAGAAAATATTTAAAAGTAATACAGATCGTGTTGTTGATAATTTACTAAATAATAACAGTAATCAAATCTCCATAGACGAATTAGTCGAAAGCTTTTCTACAGTTGCAGAACCCTTGATAGCTAAGTATAAAGAAGTTTATAAAACTACCCAAGCGGAGACAAATGAGGCGACACAACAGATTCAAGAAAAAGTTAAACTAGTTGCTGAGGAATATAACAATTCAGAAACGAAAGACAGCGCAGTTTTAAAGCAAAAGCTAATAGCTATTCTGGAGGATGATTTTGTTAAGAATAAAGTAGCTGAAAAAGAACAAGAAGTTGTAGAAAAAGTTCAAAAAACCAAAGAAGATGAAATAAGAGATAGGCTGCGTTCATTTACCCGAACCATACCTATGTTTATCATGGCAAATGCTTCAAAGGAAGAAATTACCATTGATAATTTTGATTTAGAAATAACCGATACAGATTTCCTAGACCTAACCAGTATCACAAAAGAAGAATTTCACAAACTTCGTGATGGTTTTAATTATGAAGAAAATGGGGTTAGAAAAACATTTCAAGGGGTATTTAATAAATATAGATTCAATGCTTCTATTGCAGAATTTAAGTTAAAAAAAGAACAACTAGCCAATTATTTTACAGCCGAGGAAGATATTTTTGAATTGATTCCTAACCAAAAAACGAATCAAATATTTACCCCTAGAAAAGTGGTGCAAATGATGATTAATCAGTTGGAAGAACACGATCCAAGTTTATTTACAAGAACAGGCAGTACTTTTATAGATTTATACATGAAATCAGGTATGTACATTACCGAGATTGTAAAAAAACTATTTAACAATACGAAAAAACATTACAAGAGTGATCAGGAGTGCTTGAAACATATTTTAGAAAATCAAGTATTTGGTTTGTCTCCAACGCCCATTTTACAGGGTATTACACAAGCCTATATTTTTGGTTTTGATACCGAGCAAAAGATTATTCGCAAGAATTTTATACAACACGATTTAACACCACAAGCTCAAGTTTGTGTTGCAAAACAAAAATTACAAAAACTTTTAAACCTCAACGAAAATATGAAATTTGATGCAGTAGTAGGTAACCCGCCTTATCAAGATGAGGCAGAAACGAATAATCGTAAAACACCTATTTATCCATACTTCTATGAATCAGCATATTCAATTGGCGATAAGGCAATACTAATTAGTCCTGCAAGATTCTTATTTGATGCTGGTTTAACAAATAAACAGTGGAATAAAAAGATGTTAAATGATAAGCATATAAAGGTACTTTACTACGAAGATGATGCGTCTAAAGTTTTTCCAAATACAGACATTAAGGGGGGAGTTGCTGTAATTTATCGCGACTTCAACTATAATTATGGAGCAATTGGACAGTTTATTAAAAGCGAAGAAATAAGAAGATTACATGAAAGAATAAGTAACTTTAAATTTAAGTCTCTGAGTACTATTATTATAGGAGGACGTTCGGATTTCTTGATGAATAATCGATTTCATGTAGCTTATCCAAATGCCAAGTCAGATTTATTGCGGGCTATTCAAGAGTCAGCATCAAAAAAAGGAAAGAATTTACCAACCACTCTGGCTCCCGGATCCGATAATGAGATTGTTACCTCAACACTGGAAATTTTATCTTACGCTTTTGTATGTAATAAGCCTATTAACTCATCTGATTATTATGAAATTACTGGAGTAATAAAAAATAAAAGGGTTTCTGGTTGGATTAAAAAAGAATATCTTACTACTCGAAGAGCTAATAATAATAACATAGACTTTTATAAAGTTTTCATTCCAAAAAGTATGGGATCGGGTAATTTTGGTGAGTCCATAAGCCAGCCACTTATCGGAAGTCCTGGTATGACATCTACCCCTACATTTCTTAGAGTGGGGATGTTTAAATCTAAACTAGAAGCTGAAAATTGTGCTAAGTATATTAAATCAAAGTTCGCAAGAGCTATGCTAGGAATTAAGAAAGTTACTCAAGATAATGCAGTACCTGTATGGGATAATATACCACTTCAAGATTTCACAACTATTTCAGATATTGACTGGTCAAAGCCTATTTCAGAAATTGATCAACAACTATATAAAAAATATAAGCTTTCTGAAGATGAAGTTGCCTTTGTTGAGGCGAAAGTGCAAGAAATGGAATAGAAGTTCTGTATTTTTATGAAAAATATTAATAAAAACATAGACATACGAGAAGATTATCTTTCAAGAAAAGACAATTTGTTGGAAATTCTTTTGCAAGATAAAACTACATATAAAAACATATTGTGGGCTACAGACTCTTATCAATCAAAAGGCGAAATGTTTGCCCCACTTGCACATATTACAACTGATTTGGTAACTGGCATTCATGGAAGTTTAATTCAGCCACGTGCCGTAAAAAGCAAAGAGGAACAAATATATAGAACACGAGAAAAAGCAGAGGTGTTTACCCCGCTTTCCATTGTTAAACAGATGAATAATGCTTGTGATACCAAACGTACAACAAAAAATAACTGGCAAGAATATGTTGCTTTACTAAAATTAGAAATCACCTGTGGTGAAGCACCTTATATTGTTTCTCGCTATGATCCCGTATCTGAAAAACAAGAATTATTACCACTATCAAAACGTGTAGGTTTTTTAGACCGCAAAATGAGAGTTACTTCAAAATACTGCGATACACATAAAGATTGGGTAAAGTGGACAAAAATAGCTTTTCAAAGTTCCTACGGTTATGAATGGCAAGGAGATAGTTTATTGATTGCTCGGGAGAATTTGCTCTTTACTTTTATTGATTATTACAAAGATAAATTTAAAGAAACGCCAAGTTTAGACCTTCAAAAAGAGATAGCAGCAATAATAGTTTGGAACATATTTCAAATGGATGGTTTGAAATATGTAATACCCATGAGTTGTAAAAGTGAAAAAGTATTGATTAAAGGTGAAGAAACCTTATTCGAAAAAAAAGATGATTACATCTTAGATAGACCATGTGAGGGTTGCGAGAAAAAAATAGCTAAAAATCATAATGGAGCTTATGTAATAATTATGGATTGGGTAAAGGGTTCGACAATAAAGTTTGTCGATATTCTAAGCACGCAATGACGATTTTAATAAAAAAAACGACAAAAGTAATGGTCCTATTTTTAATTTATTAAGTAACCATCTGGTTATTTAAAGGTTGAGTTTGGTAAGCCGAGATAGACAATAATTGAAACAAAGGGAGATAATATAATTGATTATGAAGATGTAAAAGGTAAAGCTGATTAAGCTTTTTAACTAGCTCTGGCCATAAATAAGAATTACAAAATGATTAAAGGTTCTGACGCTAACAATGTTGTTGGCATTCAAAAATAGGTAAAAATATAAGTATAACATTTACATCAAATTCCATGACTGAAATATCTATCGCACTAATAATTTTCGCAATATGGACAACATTTGCAATTATTTACTATAATCGTTATAAGCGATTTCAATTAAATGATGACAAACAAAAAGGTAATTTATGGAATAATTCATACATCTTCGATATAATTCCATCAGTATTCCCAACACTCGGAATTTTCTGCACTGCTTTAGGTATAACAATTGGTATTTGGAATTTTAATACAGCAGATATTCAAGGAAGTATTCCTCAATTACTAGGTGGTTTAAAAATTGCTTTCATTGCTACAATGGCAGGTATAATTGGATTAATAATTTTTCAAAAATGGAATGCTTTAATTCAAAAAGAAATTGAAGAAAGCCCTAATCGTCCAGTAAAACATACTGATGAATTAGCTGCAATAAATGCGTTAAGTCAAAATATCATTGAATTAAAAGAAAGCCTAATAGTTACAATTGAAAAAAACTTAGAAGTAAAAGTAGCGGCTAAATTAACATCATTAGAAAGCGAAATTGTTACTTTAAATAAAGCGGTAAACGAAAGCAATAAATCTGCTATTGAAAGTGCAACTCAATTAAACACGACTACCAATAATTCAAGAACTGAAATCAACGAGCAATTAAAATTACTTAGAGAAGAAAGTAAAACAATTGGTAAAAAATCTAATGAAAATACTAAAGAGATAATTACTGCAATGACCGACAATAACAAATTCATTGTTAAAAAATTCGATGAATTTTCAGAATTGATGTCTAAAAATAATACTGAAGCATTGGTTGATGTAATGAAAAACGTTACTGAACAATTCAACAAGCAAATGAGCGAATTGATAAATAAATTAGTTCAAGAAAACTTCGCAGAATTGAATAAAAGTGTTCAGAGCATGAATGATTGGCAAAAAGGCAACAAAGAACAAATTAAAAAACTGACAGACAACTTTCAAAAAACAACAGAGCTTTTCGACATTTCATCTAAAACTTTGTCAGAAGTAGCCTTAAATTCTAAATCTTTAATAGATGATAATAGTAAATTAGTAAATCTTGTTGAAACATTGGAAAAAGTAATGATTTCAGATAATAAATTTTCAGAAATCACAAATAATCTTGTTACCACGATTGGTACATTAAAAGAAACAACAGATAGCTTTGAGGAAACTACGAACAAATTAAATGATTGGGTTCGAACAGAAAGAAATTTTAAGGAAAGTGCCGATATAATAATTATAAAACTTGAAGAATTTAGAGACTTTAAAAGTGATGTTTGGGAAAACTATAGAAAGGAAATGAATAAATCGGTTACCATTATGAGTAATGTAAGTAAACAATTGGGTGAAGATTTATCAAATATCAATAATGAGTTCTATGAACGTTTAAATGACACATTGAACAATCTAGATTTATGTATTCAACGTTTCGTTCCTTCAAATAAAAACTAATGGCAAATAAAAAGGATAATTTCTGGATCCCTTATGCAGATTTAATGACTGTTTTAATGGTTGTTTTTCTTTTTATATCCATAGCATATATGGGTTTGGTTCAGTTTCAAAAAAACGAACAAGACAAAATTTTCAAAGATTATCGCGAAACTAAAGAAAGCTTATATAAAGACTTAAATAAAGAGTTCAAAAATGATTTTAAAAAATGGGATTTAGAATTGGACAAAGATTTATCAATAAAATTTACAAATCCTCAAGTACTTTTTAAATCAGGAGCATCCGATATCACTCCAAAATTCCAAGAAATTTTAACTAATTTTTTTCCTAAATATTTATCCATAGTATTACAAGAAAAGTATAAAGACAAAATAGCAGAAATTAGAATTGAGGGACACACCGATAATATTGCAATTCACGAAACAGACGATCCTTACATTGATAATATTAAACTTTCACAGGATAGATCACGAAATGTTCTCCTGTTTCTTAGAAAACTACCATATTACAAAAATCTTTCACCGGTAAAGGAACAAGTATTACAATTCTGGATAACTGCAAACGGCCTTTCTTATGGTAGAACATTAGATAGTAATAAGAAGCTAACTTACATATCCAAAAATAAGATTGACATTGAAAAATCAAGAAGAGTAGAATTTAAAATAGTTACCACAAGTGAAATATTAGTTGATGAAGTCTTAAAACAAATAAAATAATGGAACTATATAACTTTAAAAAGCTATCTCAAAAACTTGATTTTTTAAACTTTGCAGAAGTTAGAGAAAGTCGATTTGAAGTGGTAAGAAAAGACTTTTCGGAAGAAGACAGAAGAGGAAATATTAGTTTTAAGGAAGATGGTATTTATTTAATGATAAATGGTATTGAGCACAAAGGGTATATGTACATAAAAAAAGCAGATGTTATTCAATATGGTCAACCAAAATTCCATATCACAAACTGCTCAGTTATTCAAGATCAAAAAAACAGGGGTTATTTTAACGGACACTATTTTTGGCACAATTCTAATACAGTGACAATTGAAGACAGAAACACACATCAATTATACGAAAATATTAATTTAAATTTATGTTCTAGATGTCGAGACCAAGCTAATATTGAAGAATATAGAAACACACAAGGATTTTTTGATTTACTTGATATTCAAGATGAAGAACCTCAAAATAATGAAGAATTAGATATGTTTGGTTATGTAAAAGATTGGCAACAAATAAGCAAGAAATTTAGAATTGAAAATGAATTTGCTTGTGATTATTGTACAATAAAAATTGAAAATAAATTTGACCAAAGATTTATTCAAGTTCATCATCGAAATGGTAATAAATTGATTAACAAACGAGAAAATTTACAATGTCTATGTACTCTTTGTCATTCAAACATTGATGAAAGGCATACTGTTAATTTTCAAAAGAAGAGATCTGTATATGAAATTAAATCTTTTGTAGAAAAATATAAAGATGAATTAATTAGTATCGGTAATAAATACATTGCTAATTACTTGAAAAACAATAAAGAAAGATGATAAGCGAGGTTACAATATATTTCGATGAACCTAAAAAGTTTGAACTGGCAAATATAAAACCTTTAAATGGAATTGCAGGTTTATACTTTATATCTAGTCAATCAATAGATATTCAATATCCATTTGATAAATCTAAATTACTCTATATAGGAATGAGTGAAAAAAAAACAAATAGCATTGCAAGCAGGTTATCTGGTCATTTTGATGGAAAATCAAAAAATATAGGTTTGTCAAATTATAGAAAAGTAGAACCTCTTTTATTCACTTATATAAATTTTGAAATGCTTCAAAATATTTGGCAATATAGAATTGAAGATTTAGAGAGTTATTTTATTTTAAATTTTGTAGAACATTTCGGGGTTTATCCTATTTGTAATAATAAAACCGGATTTGAAATTCGGAATAATAAATTAGACACTTATTTTAAAATTGATTGGGATTATTTTAAATAGAAATTTATGAAAAATAAAGTTAAATCAGGTAAAGAAATCGTAGATGATTTTTTTAAAAACATAGAAAATATTGATGGAGTTGATAAGGAGATTGCTAAAATGCTTGCTTCCTTATATCAAAACGACAAACTAACAGAAATAAATGTAAAGAACGAATTACCAAAACTCCGTATTCAAGATGGCAACAAAAATTAAGAACATAAAAATTAAGGGGATTAGAGGGGCAAAAGACACTTTAGACTTAAATTTAAATGGCAAATCAATTCTTCTTTATGGTGATAATGGCTCTGGTAAAAGTAGTATTTCAGACGCTATTGAATGGTTTTTTACAGATAAAATTTCCCATCTTTCAAGCTCTGAAATAGAATTAAAGGATGCTCTTAGAAATGCAACAATTCCTGATACAGAAAGTTCAGAAGTATGTATAAAATTCACAAAATCTAGTTTAGATTGTTCAAAAACATTATCCCTAAAAAAAGGGAAACTAACACCTGAAATACTTAATACAACAGAGGAATTCTCAAATTATATAATAAATTCCAACAGCGAAAACATTCTGTTAAGATATCAATCTTTGACAAATTTTATTGATAATACAAAAGGTGAAAAATTAAAATATTTATCTGACATTATAGGATTTGCAGAAGTAACTAAGAAAAAAGAAGTATTACAAAAATCCCATAATTCTATAAAAGCTGAGATAAAATCCCAAAATTTTGAAACTCAAATAAGCAGTAATAAACAACATTTAATAGCAAAACTGGGTGCATCAATAAGTCAAGAAAAACAATTATTTGAAACCATCAATGAAAAAATTAAAAGTTTAAACACGGAGATTACCATTAAATCTATTGATGATATTAATAAATTGCTGGAACATATTAAGAAGCCTGTAAATAACAATTTGACAATTGAATTAAAATTTTTGAATGATACGAAAAATGCACTAAATATATTATTTAGTGAAATTGATTTGATTGACGTCGAGTATGTAAAATATTTCGATGAATTTAATATAGTTGCAAATGATGTAGATGCAATTATAAAAATATATTTAGGAGATTTATTGAACGCTGCAAATACTGTGTTTAAGAAAAAAATTCACACAGATGAAAGTTGCCCACTTTGTCTACAACCGAAAAACAGTGATGTTCTTCAAGAAGAAATTAAAGTAAGGTTAAAAGAAATTGAAGAATACTCTAAGATAAAAATGCCATTTGACAAAGCAAAAAAAATGGTCACTGAAATAATTGCTGAAAGGATAAAAAGATTAGAAATCCTACTATTAAACACCGAAATTAATAAGGTAGAAAATGATAATATAAAAAAAGCTGTTTTTTCTTTAAAGTTAAAAATTTTTGAATATCAAAAAGCAATTGACATTAAAGTTACTTCTGGTGGAAAACCACTCACTGCCGAACATTATAAACTTAAAAATGAAGATTTTTCTTTTTTGTCTATTGTAAACGAACGAATTGTTAAAATTGAAGATTCTCTTAAAAATGATACTATTACAGTCTTATATTCAAATATTTTAGCATCAAAAGAAGCATTTTTAAATATTCAAAAATTAAACAAGCAAAAAGAAGTATTAGAAAATCAACGCAAAACCCTAGAGTTGATTTATAATGAATTTGTTAAGAAACAAAAAGAAGCTCTTGAAGATTTTATAAATTCATTTTCTGAAAGAATAAATGAGTTTTATCAATATATGAACCCTGGCGAACCTTTTCAAGAAATTAAGGTTGTAGCTATAGGAGAGGATGATGAATTAAATGGTATTACAATTGAATATAAGTATAATGGTAATTGGGTTTCACCACCACAAAAATACTTTAGCGAGTCGCATCTTAATTGCTTCGGACTTTCTTTTTTTCTTGCATCAGTAGAGGCATTTAACAATGAAAATAAATTTATAATACTAGATGATGTAATCTCAAGTTTTGACAGTACACATAGAAAAAGTTTTGCCGATTTACTTTTTGAAAAATTTTCTGACTACCAAATTATTCTTTTAACACACGAAATAGAATGGTTTACAAATATCGTAAGTCCTTTAGCAAAGAAAAATGGCTGGCTAACTAACATCATTAGATGGACAGCAATTAAAGGAACACATATTGATAGTGAACCAAAAGCATTAAAAGAATTTGTTGACAATTCTTTAGCCGAAGGTATGACTATAAATTTAGGAAATCCTATTAGAACTTATTTAGAACATTTTTTAAAAGAAGTTTGCTTTAATCTTGATGTAAAAGTAAGTTATAAACCTAATGTGGTTAATGAAAAGAGAATGGCTGATGAACTAATTAATGAATTGAAATCACGAATTAGTGCTAAAAGCACCGATTTAAAAGCAAAACTTCCTGTAATTGAAAAAGTAGGTAATTCATTGTTATTAGGTAATTTACTTTCACACGACAACCCATTTAATCCAAAAATTGGAGACCTGAAAGCTTTTTGGAACGATATAATTGAATTAGAAAAATTATTTATTTGTCAAGATACTTCTTGCACAAAAACCAAAGTAAGTTTAATAAATTATGATACTGTTGCAAAAAAAGTGAGATGTGGTTGTGATAAAACAAAGTATGAATGGAATAAATAATATTTTTTTTTAAAATCATTTATTTATAATATTGAATAAAAATTATCTCTTTCATCTGCACAAAATCCTCGTTTAGTCCAAGTATTCCTAAACTCACATCTTTGTTTGCTTCACTTCGCAAATTTCATATACAATAGCGAGAGAATTTTTTTTCGTTCAGTTTAAGCTGGATGTTTTACATTTCAGTTGCCACTCCTTTGCCTGACTGGTATATTTTTTTTTAATAAACATCACCTTTAAAACTTGTAGTGCAAAAACTTGCATATCT
>Ga0209702_10007398_pt1 | contig 13459 bp, 13 predicted proteins | sample FRY01_FD_187210 | JGI IMG/M metagenome (GOLD analysis project Ga0209702, IMG submission 187210) | Freshwater microbial communities from Lake Fryxell liftoff mats and glacier meltwater in Antarctica - FRY-01 (SPAdes) (version 2) | ecosystem: Environmental > Aquatic > Freshwater > Ice > Glacier... | reverse complement strand
GGCGTGCTCCGCCACCCAGCTTGAGAGCCACTGCACTTCTTCCTCATCCACTTCACGTCCCTGAATCACGATTGGCCATTGCATGCTCCCTCTTTGCCATCAAGAAAAGTTGTAGTTCAGCCCTTTTTGCAACTTTCGGAGATGCGCCCCATCGCATCCAGGCTTGGTGGCTCCTCGTTCGCGAAGATGCCGACTGCAAGCGATCCTATGCTCTGAGCAACGCCTCTGCGTCCACCACTCTGCTCGATCTGGCAAAACGCCAAACCGGTCGATTCTGGATTGAGCGCGCTTTCCAGGACGCCAAAAGCGAAGTCGGCATGGCCCAGTACCAAGTGCGCGGATGGCGGGCCTTGCACCATCACTTGGCCATGTGCCTGCTCGCGCTGCTATTCATCACCAAGGAACGCATTCTGGCCGCCCCAAAAGCACCGCTCGTCTCCGCGTACGATGTCGTCGAACTCGTCGACTTCCATCTCCAGCACCCAGCCGCCACCGAATCTCAGTTCATCGAACAGATCGCCAGGCGCCACCACAAAAGACAGTCATCCATCGACTCCGCCGGACGACGTATTGATCTGTCTCAAAATCCACCATCTCCGCCTCCTGAAGTTAAGGAGGGTTCAACAAAGTAGAATTAAAAAGGGCGACGGGAAACTCACCTTCAGCGGGAATTCAGAGGACTTCAGCGGAAAGCTGACCGTAAATGCGGGTGAAATTGAAATTGCCAGCAATACTGCTCTCGGTTCCGGCGGCAGCCTCGCGCTGGAGGGAACTGGGGTAAAGCTGAGCCTCTCCGGTGGCTCCTCCTTGGCCAATCCTGTGACCCTAGGCAACGCAGCCACTACCATTTTCGAAGGTGCCGGAATCATCTCAGGGACGATCTCCGGCAGCGGCCAATTTCTGAAAGAAGGAAGCGGAAAAATCGAGTTGACCGGCAATAACTCCTACGTTCCTGATAGGAATTTGCTTCCGGGGGCCGGCGCTGGGAACGGGTGCGTGGGTCATGTGGGGGGGGGGGGAAGGGGTCTGGCTGACGGACGAGGCGTTGAGCACCTATCTCCGCAGCGCCGGGATGCCCGCTCTGGAGAAGCACTCGCCGATCATGTGCATCGGCAACGGGGTGCCGGCCATCGTGTGCCGGTTCGCGGAGCAGACCAGCAAGGGAGTCATGTGGCGCGACATCGGCCTGGGCGAGTGGTTGTTCGACTTCGAAAATGACGAGGAGATCAAGGGACTCGTGCCCGCGGTGCTGGCGATGGCGAAGAATCCTGAAGCGGCGAAGGCGAAGGTGGCGAAGGCCCGCGCATTCGTCGAACAACGCCAACGGGAAACAATGTCGGTGGTGCGGCGAAGCCTGGTGGGTTGATCATCAAATTCTTCCGCGTGCTGACCCAGCCAGGGCTGTTTCCATCAAGATGCATCCATTGGCCGCCATCAGTCTGGGGCTCACCGCTTCACGGCAGGTAAGAATCCAGGGAGGCTCCGGCCGGAAAAAGGAAGACTTCTGGACATTGGGCTGCGAAGATCCAAGAATGAAATCCATGCAACTCCGTTTCGGTTTCCGCTGGTGGCAATTTATTCTGGTCACCGGTCTGTCTGCAATGTGCCTCCTCGCTCACCCGGTCCACGCTGCGGAACGATGGGGCATTTTCGAATCCGAATTCAAGGCACCGCCGCCCGTCGGTTCACCGATGGACGTGAAATTCTCCGCGACGTTCACCCAGGGCCAACAGCAGATCACCGTGCCGGGATTCTGGGATGGTGGCGACTCGTTCAAGATCCGGTTCAGTCCGCCGACCGCGGGCGAGTGGAAGTTCACGACCGTTAGCGAGATTGCCGCGTTGAACGGCAAATCCGGTAACTTTACCGCCACCAACGCCGGCGGCGACAACCACGGGCCGATCAAAGTTTTTAAGACGTTTTACCTGCGTTACGCGGACGGCACGCCGTATCATCAGTACGGCACGACTTGTTACGCGTGGGTGCATCAACCCCGGGAACTGGAAGAACAGACACTCAAGACGCTCGCAATGTCGCCGTTCAACAAGATCCGGTTCTGCGTGTTTCCCAAGAGTTATACCTACAACGAGAACGAACCGGACTTCTTCGCGTTCAAGAAGGGCGCGGATGGGAAGTTTGATTTCTCACAACCGGACCCGGAATTCTGGCGGCACTTCGAACAGCGGATCCTCGATCTTCAAAAGCTCGGCATCGAAGCCGACCTGATCCTGTGGCATCCCTACGACCGCTGGGGCTTCTCGGAAATGGGCCGCGAACACGACGACCGCTACCTGCGTTACGCCATCGCCCGCCTGGGTGCCTACCGCAACGTCTGGTGGTCGCTGGCGAACGAATTCGATCTCATGGCGCCGGGCGCGATGGCGGGGCATCGGGGCGACAAGGCGATGGCCGACTGGGACCGCTTCTTCCAGATTCTCCAAAACGAGGACGCGCATCAGCGATTGCGCGGCATCCACAATTGCCGCGGCTTTTACGATCACACGCGGCCGTGGGTCACGCACACCAGCGTGCAGCACGGCGATTTGCGGCGGCTCCTGGACTGGCGCCGAGAATACGGGAGGCCGGTGGTGGTCGATGAGTGCGGCTACGAGGGCAACATTCCGCAGGGCTGGGGCAAGCTGAGCGCGGAGGAAATGGTGAAAAAGTTTTGGCTCGGCACCATGAGCGGCGGCTACGTCGGGCATGGGGAAACCTACCAGCATCCCCAGGACATTTTGTGGTGGTCCAAAGGCGGGGTGCTCCACGGCGAAAGTCCGCAGCGCATCCAGTGGCTCCGGGAGTTCATGGCCGAGGCTCCGCCCTTCCATGAACTAAAACCCAGCGGCAGCGAGGGTGCTCTGCTCCTGGCCAAGCCGTCGGAGTATTATCTGCTCTACGCCCTCAACCAACAGCCGCAAACCGTGGTGCTGGCCGGAGATCGCCCTTACAAGCTGGATGTGGTGGATCCTTGGAGGATGACCGTCCTTCCGATCGGCACAGCACCGGCCGGCGACTTCGTCCTGGCAGCGCCCAAGCCGGACACGGCGTATCGTTTCACCCCGTATCGACCCGGCGAAAAGCCGCGGCCGGAAGCCAAAATCACCGCCTCCATGACGGAAGGTTTGGTGCCTCTTGAAGTGACCTTCACCGGCGCGGGCGGCGTGAAGGCGCGGTGGGATTTCGGTGACGGCAGCACGAGCGACCTTCCCAACCCAACGCACACCTTTAAGACTGCGGCATCTACGACGTGACCCTCACCGTCAGCGATTCCGCGGGCGGCATCGGGCGCGGCGTCGTGCGGGTGGCGGTGGACCGCGACTCCAAGGAAGCTCTGGTGCGCGCGGGCTTTGCCCGGGGAGAAACCCCGGCGCTACGGTTCCACGGCAAGGCCGTTCGCGCCGCCTCGGGCGGTTTGCATCTTTCGGAGGGCGCTCCCTGGGGCTGGGTGAAAGGGGGCGAACAGCCGATGGAGGAGCTGCGCGGCCTGCGCTCATTCACCCTCTCGGGCTGGCTGAAACCGGAAAGCCTCCTGACTGGAAGCGGGGGCAATCGCATTCTCTTTTGCCTGAACAAGGATCATTCGGGCATCGATCTCGCCAGCCATGCCGACGGCCGCTTGCGCCTCGCCGTCAACCAGTGGCCGGACAGCGTCCAGAACGACAGTTCACCGGGCAAATTGCAGCCGGGCAAATGGACCTTCTTCGCGGTGACCTATGACGCGGCGCAACCGGCCGACAACGTCGCCTGGTATTTCAGCAAGCCCCTCGACCAGCCCGGCCCGGCGGGGCTCGCTCTGGACCGCCGGACAACGCACCAGGCCGGCCCTGTCGGCACGGACATTGGCCCGCTGGCCATCGGCAATTTCAACGAGACGATGCACGGTTACGGGCTGGACCGCCAATTCCGCGGCGAAATCCGCGCCCTGCAACTCTTCGGCAGCCGCATCGGCGGACGCGGGGCGCTCGACCTGGAGGCCATCCAGCAGCACCTGCACTGATGTTGTGACCGGAAGTCCGCCACCCCCACCTTGCTCATGAAAACAGCGTTCAAGTTTACAATTGTTTCGACGCGGCGCGAATTCATTCAACGAGCCGGCCTGGCAGCCGCCGCGACAGCTCCCTGGTTCATTGGAATGCGGCCCGTTTTCGCGGACGAGCAGCCCGGTGCCGCCACCGAGCACCGGATTACCGATCATGGCGCCCGCACGCATCGGAATGAGCTGAACACGGGCGCCATCCAGGCCGCCATTGATGCGTGCCACGCGGCCGGAGGCGGAGTGGTCCGCGTTCCACCGGGACGGTTCCGCACCGGGGCCTTGCTCTTGAAATCCAGCGTGCACCTGCACCTGGAGGCGGGGGCGATCCTCCAAGGCTCGGGCGACTGGCGCGACTATCAATCGTTCATCGATTGGGCGGCGCTCGGCCGGGCGCGTCAATGGGGCGATGGTGAATGGTCCAACGCGTTGATCACCGCCCTCGACGCGACGAACATCCGCATCGACGGGCCGGGCACGATTGACGGGGTGGACTGCACGCGCCCGCAGGGCGAGGAGGGCTTCCGCGGGCCGCACGCCGTGCTGCTGCGCAACTGCGCCAATGTCCGTATCCGCGATGTCACTATCCGCCGGGCGGGCAATTACGCCCTGATGTGTTTCGATTCCCGGAAGCTGGACGTGATCAACATGAAGGTGCGTGGCGGCCACGACGGCCTTCATGCCCAACGCTGCGAACAGGTCCGCGTCCACGACTGCGATTTCCGCACCGGCGACGACTGCTTCGCCGGCTGCGACAACCTCAATTTTGACATCCGCAACTGCCAGGTCAACTCGTCGTGCAACGGCTTCCGGCTTGGGTGCGAAAAGCTCGTCGTCAGGGACTGCCACCTCTGGGGTCCGGGCGAGTACGAGCACAAGATCAGCGGACGCACGAACATGCTGGGCGCGTTCGTTCACTTCGCGCCGCGCGACCGCCACCCGCAACGGGCGAGCGACGACTGGCTCATTGAAAACGTGACCATCGACCGCGCGCAGGCGCTGTATCTTTACGATTTCGAGCGCGGTGGCTGGATGCAGGGCCAGCCCGCGCGCTGGCTCCATTTTAAGAACATCCGGGCGACGAACCTCACGCGCACCACCCGCGTGCTGGGTGACACGGACCGGCAGTTCCGGCTCACGCTCGAAAACGTGTCCCTGGCCCTGCACGAGGCGCACCACGACCAGCCGGTGCTCGACATCAACCAGTTTGATTCGTTGACCCTGCGCGAAGTGCGCCTGGCGAACAGCGGCGCGCAAGCGGTATTGAACGCCACGCGCGGAAACTCGCTGCTGATTGAGCGGTTGACGCCCGTGCCGGAGAACCGCCAACCGCATCAGCTTGATGCAGTGGACAGCATTGAAGTCATTTGAAGAATGTCTAACAGTCATTCTCAACCATCATGGCTGCACACCACCACATCATGTCCCATCCGATTCCTCGACTAACCGCTTTGCCGCGGCGTGGTTTTCTTCGACAACTCAGCTTGCTGGCCGCAGCCGGCGTGATTCATGGAAACGCAATTGACCTGCAGGGTGCGCAGGCCGACGCCCCTGCCAAGCCGATCCGCCTGATTGTGGACGCGGACACGGCTAACGAGATTGACGACGTGTTTGCTCTCGCCAGGGTGCTGATGGATCCACGCTTTCAGGTCGAGGGCATCACCTCGTCCCAATGGCACACGCAGCCGGACGCGCCCCGCGACACCGTGGGGCCGAGCCAGGAGATGAACGAACAACTGCTCCGGGTGACCGGCGCTTGAAAGGCAAGGGGGCATTGGCGGACCATCTGGTGCGGATCTGGGAGCGTTATGATCGCGGCTGGCAACGCCGGTCCAATCCCACCAAGGCCACCTGGGTAATGTGGGACATCGCGCTGATCGAGGCCATCGCCCGACCGGAACTGGCCACCGCCGCCACCGTCAACGCGCCGCCGGAGAACCTCAAACGGCCGATCCCGGCCTGGGTAGGGATTGATGCGACAGGGATGCGGGAAAACTTCTGGCGCACCTTCGAGCGCTGGCGCGCCGAAAGACGTTGAGAACTGTCTGAAAAAGTCCGAACTCCTTTTAACCCGCGTTTCCCATATAAACAGCGACATGAGAAAAGAACTGAGATAGAATACGCCCGATAACACAAGGTATAATGCATGTTATGGTTTTAGAATCGAAGGGACCCAATGGGTGAACGCAAAAACAAGGCTTTAAGACTAAAATTCAACCGTCGTTTGAAACTTGAATTCCATGGTATTAAGGTGACAAGCGATGCCGGGCTTCTGGCGTATCGGGAGTTGGATGAGAAGCTGGGACTGACTGCAATGGCAGGTAAACAGTTGGTCGAACCGCGCCAGGGTAAGAACACGCAGCACACGATGACTGCCCTTTTGCGTCAGGCTGTTTATGGACGAGTTGCCGGTTATGAGGACACCAACGATGCGGAGCGTCTGAGAGTTGATCCCGCCATGCGGCATGTTCCAACGATTCGAGGCAGACCGTCCCACGTGTCGCGTTATCTTAAATCGTTATCCCCTCATTTAACGGGCATCGCTATTTGTTCAATCGCGCGGTGCGGGCGGACCAGCCGGGCTTTACGGTGATCTGGCGCTGGGATGAGGGGGAGGATGACATCGCGGTGCCCGTGGCGATCATTGCCAGCACGGGTGCGATGTTCAGCGAACGCGGCGAAGGTCAGATATTTGATCGGGCGGATTTCAAAGCGCCTGCCATGGCAGGCTCTGGGCTTATTAATTCTGCTCAAGTGCTTACTTTGATGATAATTCTACGGTAGCTCTTCATGTTCCATGTCCCGTTGTCAGCAACTTCAAGAATGACATGAATGTTCTTACCTGCAGCTGAAGACGGCACTGTAAGACTAGCGTTCATAGAAGTTGAATTACTAATTGATATCTCTGATCCGTTATTGTAGAACCCTTTGCCAGAACTCTTTTCCGCCTCGAAGTAGTGCGTCCAACGATAAGAAATTGTATTTCCGTCCGGGTCAGAGGATCCTAATGCACTCAATTGAACAGTTTGACCAGCACTTGCATTCAAATATACTACATTTAATGATTTGTCACCGTTGAATGCCGCCACCGGATTATGGTTTGCGCCAGACTTGTTCATCACACACCAATCCATTCTAGCTGCAAAATCACGGTTCATATCATCACGCCAACGAGCAACCGCTGTGAGCCTCTTAAGCCAATTCTCTCCTCCAGCCAACAGTGCGTTCTCTTCATCTGTCCATCTAGTTGGTCCTGCGCCACTCTGGCCAAATCCTGATTTGGCAGACTGACCGCCCGAACGCTTGAACTGTCCCCCCCAACTTCCCCAATCCTCTACAAAATCAGGGTTGAGACCATTGGGAATTAAGAATGTATAAGAAGGAGTATCTCCTTCTTTGACACCTGTAGGACCTGTTGCCGAAGCAGGATATTTTGTTCCAAGTGCACCATGGTCATTAACAATGTTGGCATTTGCCCAAGACAAATCACAGTTGCTGTTAGGAGCACCAGGAAAATCGATTTTGTACATACCAATCCATGATGTATCTGACTTGCACCAGTGTACGTATTGTGACAAGTACTGTTCTACATAGAAGTAACTGGCATCCTGTGTAAGAACATCCCATACTCGAATCTTATTTAACAACTCAATTTTTCTGGCTTCAGTTCTTCCGCTGTTCCAGATATCGTAGCATGCTTGAGAGAGCACTACTGGTCCACCCCAGATGCCGCACCACAATGGTCTCGGATCATCCTTTTCCAGTTCTTGAATTAGGAAGTTCGACGCTTCGGTCGATTTGCCCGCTCCTACATGATCCTGCCATACGCCTGCATCCTGACCAAAATCACCGTGACCATCAGGATACGAACGATGTTTTTTGACAACACTACGTAGATAATCGGCCGTTGGATATCTATCATCGTGCAACAACAGATTTGGTCGAACCTGTTCGTAACCGCTAATTACGGAACTAGTGGCACTTTCTGCTCCGCTCATGGAACCAAATGGCGCTAGCAAAATACCAACAATTTCTATATCATTCAAATACACCATCAAACGTACCAAAGACTGTTGATCGTCAGGATCACCTGTGATGTCAGTCAATGCCATGTAACGAGGTCTGTGTGTCTTTGGCGGCAGAGGGGTCGGTCTGCCGTTAAAGGTAGCGAATAAATCGGTTTTCATCGCTTCCTCGTCGATATCGCGAATGATGTGAACGTTCGCTGGCGAGTTAACCTTCTTCCACCGATATTTCTGATCCGGACCGAGTACCACCGAAGGCTCGACCAGCGTCAGCCAATGCTTCCCAAGGTAATTGCCGATGACCATTGAGATCGTCGTCACGTCGAAGAGCGCTTTCCTGCCAGCGTGCGTGTTGGCTTCAAGATATCCGCCCAATGGGTTGTCGGGATAAAGGCCGGACTCAACGCTTTTGTCCATGGTGAGGCTGGCACCGGTGGGACTTTCCAGGATGATCCAGAACTCGACGCCGCTCTGACCGGTTACATAGACCGACCAGGGGTCGTTACTTCCGTTGAAGCTATGGACGTTGACCTGTTCCGGGCCACCGCCCAGCCAGACGATCTTGATGCGGCTTTTCAGGTCCAACCCTTCTTCACGCGCCTGAAGAATCGCGCTGGCAATATTGGAACATGGGCCAACCGGAAGCACCCAGACCGGATTGTCCGGTGACGCTCCACGAGCCGCCGCAAGAATTGCTTCGCTGGCTTCGCTTTTGACCGGCTGCGTGTCCGCCCAGTTGCCACTGGCGGGAACCTGCAACGGCAGTCTTGCACCGTGGAACACCTGAGGCATTTGATTTTCGGGACGATGCTTCAATAGGCCGCTATTGCGGCTGAGCTGGATGATGTAGTGAATCTCGCCGTAGTTGATCTGCTCCTGATATTGCCCACCGTGATCGGGGCGGAGACCGTGATGGATGCTGTTGATACCCAGCACGTCCAAGTTGCTGAAAAGGCCGTAGCCGATGTAATGCTGGTCATCGATTTCGTTGCGGGCATCGGTGTCGAGAAAAATCTGCGGCAAGTGCAGTGTTTCCGGCGTGTGGACACGCACGATGGCCGAAGATAGCTCGTTCAATGTGTCGCCCACCTTTGATCCCATGCCGACACGGTAAACGCCCGATTTCTCGAACGTGTGGCTGACCGACTGGCCGTCAGCCGTCGCCCCGTCCCCCAGCTCCCAGTGAGGGTTGCTCGGATTGCCATTGAGTCTGAACGTCACGGGCTTCCCAGCCAGTACCGGCCCATCGAGCGGAACAATCCAGGCGGCAAGTTTCTCCCGGGTGGACGGGTCTTGCGCGGCGGCGAAGCCCGGCAGCAGGCTGGCGATGAGGCCGCAAGCCATCAAGATTGCCGCCGTCTGGCGAACACATTGGAATTGGTTTGGCATGATCATTTTACTGATAGGCATTTGCTTTTTCGACGTGGCTGGAGTGTGGCTGGCCAGGTGTGGCCATGCAAGGCGAAACGCGGCAGAATTGTCCCTTGCCGAGTGCTTGGCTGGCCTTTGGGGCTGGTGGGCCGCGGCCCATCAGCCCCCGAAAGGCGGTCGTAGCCTCCAAGAGGGCCGGTCAGAGGGCCACAGCGGCTGGAAACGGCGGTCGCGCCGGCCGTCGCGGGTGCATTTCACCGCCGAGCGGATGCCCCGCTTCACGCGCGAGGCGACCGCTCCACCGTTCACCGAAACGTCGCCCGACCTCGTCGCCCTGCGACTGAACCCGTGGTGGTATCCGCATGGTCTCCACACCCCCGCCGACGACGGCAGCGGCGGGCCGTTTACGGTCGGGCGGGTCATGCACAGTTCGCGCAGCGTCGGCTTCACCGGCTGGATCGGCGGCGTGGCCGTGTTCAACCGCGCCTTGACCAAAGCGGAAATAAAGACGCTTCATGACGCGACAAAAGTCACCATTCTAAAACCATGACCCACGGCTCGTTCTGCACCGGGGGCCGGGACAAAGACATTCTCAGCGGGGCGAAGTTCGCCTTCTTCCGCGATTCCGTTTCGCTCGAAAAGGCGAAGGCCGACGGCGTGACGTGTCCGGTCATGGAGTTCGGCCCGGACGGCGCGTTCGCCTGTGACGTGCGGGACGACGCGCAGGCAACGGCGTTTCTCCAGGCGAACGCTCTGGAGGCAGGGAAGTTCCTGTGCTGCATTCCGCGGCTGCGCTGGACGCCATATTGGGAAATCCGCGGCACGCCGATGGATGCCCGCGCCAACCAACGCCACGCCCGCAACGAGGCGATGGCGGAACATGATCACGCGCCGTTGCGCGATGCGATCATCGCCGTCGTCCGCGAGACATCGCTCAAGGTGCTCGTCTGTCCCGAGGACATGAGCCAGATGGCGGTCGGCAAGCGCTGGATCGTGGACAAGCTGCCCGCCGATGTGCGCGGGCGCGTGGTCTGGCGCGAGAAGTTCTGGCTGACGGACGAGGCGTTGAGCACCTATCTCCGCAGCGCCGGGATGTTCGCTCTGGAGATGCACTCACCGATCATGTGCATCGGCAACGGGGTGCCGGCCATCGTGTGCCGGTTCGCGGAGCAGACCAGCAAAGGAGTCATTTGGCGCGACATCGGCCTGGCGAGTGGTTGTTCGACTTCGACAATGAGGAGGAGATCAAGGGGCTCGTGCCCGCCGTGCTGGCGATGGCGAAAGATCCTGAAGCGGCGAAGGCGAAGGTGGCGAAGGCGCGCGCATTCGTCGAGCAACGCCAACGGGAAACAATGTCGGTGGTGCGGCGAAGCCTGGTGGGTTGATCATCAAGGATCGCACGCGCCTCACGCGCGATTGAATCGTCCAAGGATTTGAAGGCGATCCTCCTAGCGCGGGCCGGCATCGAGGGTTACAAATCACCCATGAAATCCAATTTCAGTGGCGACCGGATTGCCAAGGTCATCTCCACGCTGCGCACGTCTTGTTGGTCCCATTTTCTGCCCCGGTTCGCGGTGGCCGGTTGTGCTCTGCACCTGCTGCTGCTCACCACGCAAGCCGTCGTGCCCGAACACACGGTCGAGAATGGCGCGGTTCACCTCAGGGGCGTCGGCCCGGACAACCCGATCATTTATGACAACGACTGGTGGTTCGATGTCTTCGACAACAACTACCTCTGGGCGCAGGCCAGTCTGGGCAAAGCCGATCTACGTGGCAACATCGTCAGCCGCGACATGTGGAAGTGGGACAAAGGTTATCTCTACCCGATGCAAAAGTGCGTCGAGGACGCGGAGAAGGCGCTCAAGCTGGCGCGCGATTCCGGCTTGAAAAACATCCCGGACGCCACGCTCGGCTCCGACCGCGTGCTGACCCGCCCTGAAAGCGGCCGCATCAAGGACACCGTGGCGCAGCCCACACCCGGCAGCCAGTTGATTATCGTCGAAGCGCGCCAGGCCACACCGGAGAAGCCGCTGCTCATCGTGTCCGGGGGACCGCTCACGACTGTCGCCAACGCGCTGCTCCTCGCGCCGGACATCGCGCCGCGCATCGTCGTGTTCAACATTCTCGTCTCCCACTACGGCTACAACGGGAAGGATGGCTGGGCCGCTTACATTGTCGCGAAGCAGACGCGATACGTGGATTGGGGAGGGCGCAGTTTCTGGGACAGGAATTCCGTGTTCACGGCCAAGGACTTTGAGGGGTTGCCGCAGAATCCGTTCTGCGACGATATGCGCCGTCTCATCAAGTCCGATCTCGGCCAGGCCAATCAACTGGGCGACGGGGCACCTCTGGTCTGGCTTTTCAATCCCGGTTGTTGGACGGGTGTCGAAAGTCACCGCGCCGAGTTCAAAGGCAAGGCCGTCGAGTTCAATCCCGCCAAACCCGGTGAGGCGGGCGACGTGCTGGTGATTCCCAAGGCCGCCACCGATTTGAAAACCAGCCGCGAGGAGTTCTTCCGCATGCTGACCAATCCCAGGTTGTTCCCATGAATTTACCTTCGCTCAAAGCGCTGGCCCTGATCCTTTTCTTTTCCCCCGGCACCCTGCCCGACGCCCGCGGGGAACTGCCTGGAACCTATCAAACCACCTGGGTCGGCAACACCTTCGAAGGAGCCGGTCCGAGCGGCAAGGGGCGCTGGGTGCAGAACATGATCGCATCGGCCGCCGTCACGCCGGACGGCACGGTAATCGCCGCTTCGGTGTGGGACGAGGCGGGCCGCTGCATCGGCCTGTATCGCGAAGGCCAGCCGAATGAGAAACTGCTCCAGCAATACAACGGTCGGGGCGGGCACCAGGCGTGGGGATGGGGCACGGCCGGCGACGCGGTGGCGGCCACGGGCGAACACATTTTCCTGGTGAACACCCAGGGCGAACTCCTGCGGTTCCGCTGGTCTCCCCCCGATATCAACTCGGCAACCTATGTCGATCAGGTCCAGGCCGGAAAGACGCGGGCCATGGACGCGCGCGGTGATCTCCTGGTGTTGGCCCGCGAGGACGCGGTGGTGGAGATCCGTTCCATCGCGGACCTCTGGGTGCGCGGCTCGTTTCCTGCGAAAGAAGTCCGTGGCGTCGCCGTCGATCCTTCCGGCAAATCCATCTGGCTGATTCAAGAAAACCAAATTGTGCAACGAACACTGGATGGGACCGGGTTGCCGGGCCGGGTGCCCGGAGTTGACCAACCGTCCGCTCTCGCCTTTGCGCCAGACGGCCGATTGCTCGTTTGCGACGACGGTCCCTCGCAACAGGTGTTGATCTATGAGATGAAGGATCCGCCGCGATTGGTTCGCCGGTTTGGACAATCAGGCGGGCTGCGTGCCGGAACGCCCGGTATCATCAAACCTGACAAGCTTTATGGTCTGCGCGGCGCCGGGTTGGACCGGGACGGCAACCTCTATGTCGCCCTTTGCCTCAACGTGCAGGGTGCCGGCACGGCGATCCGATCGTTCGACCCGCAAGGAAATCTCCGCTGGCAGGTCGAATCACACGCCTTCGGTGATGTGTATGGCTTTGACCCTGAAAGTGACGGCACGGTCCTGTATGGAATGGACGAAATCATCGACTTCGATCCGCAGGCCGCGCCGGGTGAAGGCTGGCGGGCCCGGGCCATCACGTTGGACGCCATCGCCCACCCCGGGGATCTGCGGCTGAAGGAACGCATGGGCGCGGCGTTTCTGCGAAACCTGGAAGGACGCCGACTGCTCTACACCATTCCGCAACAGGCCAATCGCATCGAACTGTTCGCGTTCGAAGAAGCACCCAGCCAGATCGCCCGCCACGTCGGGCGGCCGATCGAGGGCGGTTGGGCGCTTCACGTGGACGCCCGGGGAGACATCTGGCGAGGTGACGCGCCGGAGGGGCAAATTCAACGCCATCGCTTCCGGCACTGGAGCGACGAGGGTAAGCCGGTTTTCGGGCTCGAAAAAGCCGACTCATTTTCCCGGCCGGAGCACTTCACGGAGATCGCTCGCGTC
>Ga0209702_10007388_pt1 | contig 13474 bp, 14 predicted proteins | sample FRY01_FD_187210 | JGI IMG/M metagenome (GOLD analysis project Ga0209702, IMG submission 187210) | Freshwater microbial communities from Lake Fryxell liftoff mats and glacier meltwater in Antarctica - FRY-01 (SPAdes) (version 2) | ecosystem: Environmental > Aquatic > Freshwater > Ice > Glacier... | reverse complement strand
CGATCAAAGCGTTTGCGCGCCCACAGACACCGCTCAGGAGGAAAAACGCTTGTTCAAAGGGCAAAATCAGGCGATATTGACGTCAGACCGCAGGCCACTTGGGGAATGTCGGGCCAATATGAGAGGGTTTTTCCGGTCTGTATGCTTGTCAATAGAACTGACCTATGTTTTAATAAATACCACTCCATCGATAGAGAATAGTCGTTTTGGGGTCGCATCACAGGACGTGGAGCAGAATCAAATAAATGACTGATCATTACAATGTGCTCGGCGTTCCAAGAGACGCGTCACAAGAGCTTATTTATGCTGCCTACCGAGCGCTTGTGAAAGCCTTTCATCCCGATGTTTTCCAAATAGATAAGGCATTTGCCGAGGAAAGATTAAAGGCAATTAATGCCGCGTTTGGCGCATTAAGCGACTCGGCTAAGCGTCAACAAGAAAGCGAGAAAACAAGCCGAGGAGATAAGGGGTCGACTCCTGAAGACGCCAAAAACTGGAAACGAGTTTGTGAATTTTTCCCAACACTTGTTGAAATGGAAAAGGAAATCGTTTCAGTAAATGTAGAACTCGGCTCGAAATTCCGGTTCACCATTCTCGAAAAAAAGGCATTCAAAGAGGCGGCATTAATCAGGGATAGCTTGATGATGCAGTTTGCTCAAAAAAGGTTTGGTCAAGACTTATCGCTACAAAAAGCGGGGATCGCTTCATTACAGTTAGGCTTCCGCAGGTTTGCCTTGGCAATTAACCAAGCCTGTGAACTTGTAGGCGATTCTGACCCCATCACGATCTTAAAAAGACTCGCAATGGATTATCCAGACGATGCGATTCGCATCTACTCCAAATGTGGGCTTCAAAGTCTGCTTCCTGCGGAGGAAAATTCCCTTACTCCGGGCCTCTACCGCATCAAAGGTAAACTGAGTTTCCGCATGCTTCCCGATAAGACTGTCGTGGTCTTTAGCGAAGCAAACCAGCAACTAACCGAGTTCCGAAAATTTGCGGACATTAAAGCCCTGTTGCTGACTTATGGTGAAACCGAGAGCTCCATCCATCGCTTAGAAAATTCGTAAAATCGTGCGGGTGGCGGCTTGTAGCCCGTTTCAGCGTCTTACCATTTTAGGTAGTCGCAGCGGAGATCCTGCGCAGAAATGATTGCTTGCCATAGTGTCTTCTTTCGGAATTCGAAAGAGTACAATAAACCCGCATTTCCCAAGTAATACCAACGGCCCTGGCTCTTGACTCGCCGGGGATTATCCTGAGCTCTTTGCTGTGATTCACTGGGATCGAAAGACGGAGTTTTCGATGGCAGTAGCGATCACACGGACGGACTTGTCGGCGCGCGAGCTTATCCGGGCCAAACCGTCTACCCGAGGTCATTCTGGGGGTTGAGTTTAAGGACGGGATCAAGCAACTACAAAAACGCCGCCTGATGAGGGCCGTCACCAACTTTTGGGCATATCTCCTGCGGGGTCAGCTCTCAGTGACATTTAACATAGCAGGCTCTCCTTCCCGCCGTCAGAGCGGGACAAACGGACGTATACGCAAATTAAATCCAAAAGCAAGAAATCCCTCGACCACAACGATCTCATATTTCCTCGTTATCCCATATACTTAGAACGGGATAGCACTTGTCGCACTCTGGTCAGGGGAAAATATTGAGTCAGCGTTGAGTCAAACACAAACAACAAAAAACCGACTTTTTAGGTCTGGTTTTATCTTTTTGATATTACGCAAGATTTTGGTTGCGGGAGCTCGACTTGGACACTGTTTCGCAAAAATGACGAGCATGAGTATCGCACGGTGAAGAAGGTTGTGGCCAGTCCGGACTTCAAAGAGCCACTGTGTTAATTTCACCCAGAATTGACTCGTTGGGTTAATCCGACGCGATCATCAACAGTCCAGACCCCGCTTTCACCCGATCAATCACAGGCTGAAAAAGCCACCTCGGCCACGGCCTTTTCCGAGAACGCGGCAGAGTAGACATTGCCACCCTTAGCATAACGCGCCACCGCCCCGGCAATTTCCGCGCCCGTAACCGTTATTTCGCGGGCGCCAAGCGTATCATCAACATCAATGGTGAAACGGATACTCTCCCCCGGCTGTAACGCTGCGATGTTCAACGCGATCTTGGATTGCCCGTCTAAAACCTGCGGCCTTGCCGCCAAAGCCGCCGCCCCTGCCACAATTTCAAAGGGCTGAAACACGTCCACCCCTGCGCCCGCGCCAGTCACATCAAAGATCAGCTTGCCGCGCGATGTAGTCATGTCCAGCAAAACCTCAGCCGCATTGATCGCACAGCTACCTGTGTTTTCAATCGTAAACCGGTCCTTGGGTGCGCCTTCCTCAAAACTGATGCGTATATCCGCCTGCGCCGTTGCGGCAAACACGATGGCGGACACGGCAAGCAGGGCGTGGCGGCTGAGTTTTAGAGCTTGCATAGGAAATCTTTCGTTTAGAAACGGGATATTAGCTGGAGTGATCGGCACGCAGGATGTTCTTTTGCACCTTGCCCATAGCATTGCGCGGCAGGGCTTCCACGATAAGATAGCGGCGTGGGTGTTTAAAGCGGGCCAGATGCGGAGTGACCTGTGCGGCAATGTCGTCACCTGTCAGCGCAGGGTCGATCAGCACCACAGCGGCCAAAACGCTTTCCCCAAAATCGGGGTGTGGCACGCCGAAAACTGCGCTTTCCAGCACGCCTGTGATATTGTTGATCACGTCCTCAATTTCCTTGGGATAGATGTTATACCCGCCCGAAATGATCAAATCCTTTTGCCGCCCGACGATGGAAATGCGCCCATCCGCCGCCTTCACCCCCAGATCGCCGGTGATGAAAAAACCGGTGTCGCGCAAATCTTCGGCGGTTTTTTCCGGCATGTTCCAATAGCCGCTGAACACATTGTCGCCGCGCACCTCGATCATGCCAATTTCGCCTGCCGCCAAGGGCGTGCCATTGTCGGTCACCTCCACCTCGGTGCCGGGCAGCGCATAGCCCACCGTGCCCGCAATCCGCGCGCCAACATAGGGGTTAGAGGTGATCATATTGGTTTCCGTCATGCCATAGCGTTCCAGAATGGCGTGACCGGTGCGGGTTTCAAAATCCTTGTGCGTTTCGGCCAGCAAAGGGGCAGAGCCGGAAATGAACAGCCGCATGGACGCGACCAGATCGCGGTCAAGGCGCGCATCCGCCAAAAGCCGGGTGTAAAACGTGGGCACGCCCATCATCAAAGTGGATTTTGGAAGTTCTGCGATGATCTGTTCCACATCAAACCCGGCCATAAACCGCACTTGCGCACCCGCCAAAAGGGCCGTGTTCATGGCCACAAACAGCCCATGCGTGTGGAAAATGGGCAAAGCGTGGACCAGCCGGTCGGTGGCTGTGATCTGCCACAAATCCGTCAAAGATTGCGCGTTGGACAAAAGGTTTTTGTGCGACAGCATCGCCCCCTTGGACCGCCCCGTGGTGCCCGATGTGTAAAGTAGCGCCGCCAGATCATCCGGCCCCCGCGCCACGGTATCAAAGGTCGGGGCCATCGTATTGGCTTGCGTTGAAAGCGAGCCTGCGCCATCTGCCGAGAGGGTCAAAACCGGGCTGCCCGCGCCACAAACAGCCGTCATCGCATCAAGCGTTTTGGCATCGCAGACCACCAGCGCGGGTGTTGCATCGCCGATGAAATAGGCCAATTCGCTTTGGGTATAGGCGGTGTTCAGCGGCAAATACACTGCGCCCGCCTGAATACAGGCGGCATAAAGCGCGATGGTATCGGCCAGCTTTGGGGACTGCACCACAACCCGATCGCCGGGGCGCACACCGTTTGCGGCCAACACATGCGCCAACTGCGCCGCGCGGGCGACAAACGCGGCATAGGTCCAAGCGCTGCCATCATCCAGCGCCAAAAACACGTCATTGTTTTGCGCATGCGGGGCGATCAGGGCATCGTAAAGGGTGTTGGTCACGGCTGGGTTTCCTTGGGCTTGGCGGTAAGGGGAAGAGCTGCGAGGGCCTGCACCGGTTTGGCAGCGGCCACAATGGATTTTAGGGCAAAGTCGGCATGGTTGCGTTCGGTCCTCGCCAGATCATAGAGGTAGTTGACCATCGCCCCGCTGGACTGGCTGCGACCGTTGGCCGAGATGTCGGCCCCGGCGTGGATGTCATGCACCTCGGCGCCATTGCCAAGGTGAAAGCGCGCGACGGGGTCCAAAGGCTGGCCATCTGCTCGTTTAGCGCGCAGCAAATACCGCGCGGCCATGGCGCGAATATCCGCGTCCGTGGCGGAATGGGTCAGGATGGCACTTGCCGCCAGGCCGTTCTCTGCCGTTCCCGTTTGGCTGGCCAGCCAGCCGTTCAGCCCCGGAATGGGCGACAGGGTCACAAATTTCTCCAGCTTGGGGAAAGACTGGCGCAGCTCGCTCACCACTTGTTTGATCAGGAGGTTGCCAAAACTGACCCCGGCCAATCCAGCCTGACAGTTGGAAATCGAATAAAACACCGCAACCTTGGCATCCTCCGCCTCCAAGGCGAGGCGATCTTCGGATAACAGCTTGGTGATGGACCCGGGCACCAACGCCGTTAGCGCCACCTCGACGAAAATCAGCGGCTCGTCGGGCATGGCGGGGTGGAAAAACGCAAAACAACGGCGGTCACTTGGGTAAAGCCTGCGGCGCAGATCATCCCAATCCTTAATCTCATGCACCGCCTCATAGGTCACAATCTTGTCAAGAATCCGCGCGGGCGTGTCCCAGTTGATAGCTTTCAGCACCAAAAACCCACGGTTAAACCAACTGCGCAGCAGGTGTACGAAATCCAGATCGGTGCGCGCCAAATCGGGGTTCGCCTTCAAGATACGCAGCAAATCCACGCGCATCGCCACCAGCTCGGCCGTGGCCCCCATGGGTTGGTTCAGGCGGCGCAACAGCTCTTGGCGCTTGGGTTCGGCAGCGGTGCTTAACGCCTTATACAGCGCGGGCGTGGGGCTTTTGGCATATTGCGCCGCAAGGTCGCTCAAAGTGGCGGCATCAATATCCAGCGCATCGTTGAGAAAAGTGAAAAACGCGGTTTTAGCATCCGGACCAAGCGCACGATACCGCGCCAGCACGGTTGCGGCCAGTTTTTGCCCCGACACCTCGCCTTCGGGCGACAAAAGCGCGTGACACAAAGCATAGATGTCGCGCGTGTCATTGGTGCCGCGCAAGCTGGCGCTGCGGTCAAACAAGGTGGACAGGATATCGCCCAAAAAACGCGTGCGTTGCATGGTGGCCCTTTCGCGCTGTGGCTTACAGCTTTTCCAGCTGTGTGGTCAGATAGGCCCCGGTCAGCCGATAATGACTTAGCAGTGCGGCACTGGCGGCATCGGCATCATGGTTCACGGCGGCATCCAAAATCTTTTCATGCTCGCCCGGGATATCGCGGCTTTGATAGGTCACGCCACTGGCTGCAAGATAGCGGTAGCGGATGTTCAGATCGTAAAGCTGGCTGCAATAATGTTCCAACATGGGCGAGGCGGCATTGTCCAATAGCGCCATGTGAAACGCTTTATGCGCATCCTCAAACGTGGCGCTGTCGGCGCGCTTCATGCGGTGATGCGACAGGACCAGCCTTTCTTCCCATTCAGGGGTGGCCTGCGCAATCGACTGGCGCAGCGCCATATCTTCCAGCACACAGCGCAGGCGCAGGATCTCGCTAAAATTGGCGGGGCTGGCGGGGGCCGTGCGAAAACCGCGCTGGTCAATCCGTTCCACCAACATGTCCGAGGTCAGCAGACTAAGCGCCTCACGCACAGCGGTGGCGCCGGTGTTCAGCCGCGCGCGCAGCTCCTCAATCTTTAGCTTTTGGCCAGCGGGCAGCGCCCCGGTGAGGATCATCCTGCGCAAGGTAAGATAGGTCGCGCGGGTGGCAGAGGCTTCCTTGCCCGTGCTGTCAGCCATCATGTTCATTTTGTCCGCCTTTTATGTCAGCACAATATGTTTGGTCGAAAGGCCAATGCTCAACGACAAGGAGCCTTCGTTGATCATCCAGCGGCGCAACACAAAGGCACGCGCGCCAGACAGGTGCATGGGGTCATTTTCCGCCATACTTCGCGCCGCATCAAGGCTTTCCGCGCGGTAGATGATCAGGCCCATGCCCAGCATCTGATCGCCCGTCTCATCCGACATAGGCCCCGCAAAGGCCAGCGCGCCCCGGCGTTCCAGATCCGCCTGATAGGCCAAATGTGCGGGCAGCGATGCCTTCACATCCAGCGGTGCTTTGGCGGGGGTGGATATCGCCACAAACAGCTCCAGCGCCAAGGCCCCGCGAGCCTTTGCTTCTGCCTTATAGTCGACCCAAGCAACCATATTTTTTCCCATTTCACAAAAGTATCTATATTTATTGACATATGTATATTTTATAGACATAAATAGACTCGGATAGCAAGGATGATGCAAATGAAATACTTGGTGGGTAAAGCGACAAGCGGCACGGCAGTCTTTGCGGTGATGGGCGACCAAGCGGTCAACCTGACGGCACTGGATGCGGCTGTGGGGTCCGATTTGATGGGGCTGATTGCCGATCCTGCGGTGGCGGCGCGCGTGGCGGGAAAAATTAGTGCGGCGCCAACCGTGCCTGTGGCGCAGATCACCCCTGCCCTGCCTGTGGCCAAGCCGGGCACGATCATCTGCCTTGGTCTGAACTACACCGACCATATCAAAGAAGGCGGCTATGAAATTCCGGAATACCCCGCGCTGTTCATGCGCGGCCGCAATTCCATAATGGCCGCAGGTGCGCCCTTGGTGCGCCCCGCCTGTTCCGACAAGCTGGATTACGAGGCAGAGCTGATGCTGATCATCGGCAAAGGCGGGCGGCATATATCGGAAGCTGACGCGCTGTCGCATGTTTTTGGCTATACCGTGTTCAACGACGGCTCGGTCCGTGATTATCAGCGCAAGACCCATCAATGGACACCCGGCAAGAATTTCGATGACACGGGTGCGATTGGCCCGTTTGTGGTGACGCCGGATGATCTGCCTACGGGCGCCGCTGGGTTGAAAATTGAAAGCCGAGTCGGGACAGAGATTTTGCAATCCTCCAACACGGCCAACATGATCTGGTCCGTGGCGCAGACCATCGCGACCATTTCTGAATACACCACGCTGGAACCTGGTGATTTGATCGCCATGGGCACCCCACCCGGTGTTGGCCACGCCAAAAAGCCCAACCCGCGTTGGTTGATCCCCGGCGAGGTGGTGGAGATTGAGATTGAAGGCATCGGCATCTGCGCCAGCCCGATCGTCGATGAGGCCAATTTTACCCGCGTGGCAGCAGCATGAACGCCCCAGTCGGCGCAGAATTGTCCGCGTTGCGGGCCGCAGCCCAAGCCGATCACCGCGCTTTGCGGAGCAGGATTGATCGCTTGTCAGATGATGCGATTGACCTGATCTTGCGCGACGCCCGTTCGCATTACGCTTGGACAGACGAGCCGATCCCCGAAGGTTTGCTGGAGGAGATCTTTGAGATCACCATCAACGGCCCCACCTCGATGAACACCCTGCCCGCGCGGTTCGTATTCGTGAAATCCCCCGGGGGGAAGGCGCGGCTGGCGAAATCCCTCAAGCCGCAGAATGTGCCCAAAATGATGGGCGCACCTGTCACAGCGATTATCGCGCAAGATGCGAGCTTCTGGCACGAACTGCCGTTCCTGTTCCCGCATGAGGACCGCCGCCATTTGTTTGACGGCAAGCCCGAGTATTGCGCCGATACCGCCTACCGCAATGCCACGCTGCAAGGCGCTTACTTTATGATCGCCGCGCGCGCGGTGGGGCTGGATGTGGGGGCAATGTCAGGCTTTTCCAACGCCATCGTTGACGAGGAATTCTTTGCAGGCACCACGCTACGCTCCAACTTCCTGTGCAACATTGGGTATGCCGACGAATCCGCCCTGTTCCAGAAACTGCCACGATTTGCTTTTGCGCAAGTTTGTAGCATTGTTTGAAAGGCCAGCCTCATGGCAATCAAAGCGAAAACCGTTGTAACCTACCGCGCAAAGGCCGCCTGCCCCACCCACGCGCGCACAGAAATTCCGGTGCGTGACCTGATGGTGGTGATCGACGAGCCGCTGGAGCGTGGTGGCACCAATCTTGGCCCATCCCCTACCGAGACGGCGATGGCGGCGCTCATCGCCTGCACCAATGTAATCGGCCACAAGAACGCGCACCGGCTTGGGATTGATCTGGGCCATGTGGCAATTGATGCCGCCTGCCAGTTCGACCGGCGTGGCGTTCTGATGGAAGAAGAGGTGGATGTGCCCTTTCCCGCCATCACCCTGACCGTGAGTTGCAACACACAGGCCAGCCAGTCCGACCTTGATCTGGTAGGGAACGAGACGGCGAAATACTGCGCGATTGCAAAGCTGTTTCAAGCCGCGGGCACGGATTTGACCGTGAACTGGTGCAAAGTGAACTGACGTTAACCGGGCCAGCAGGCCTTTTTTCTGGGAGGAAAAAACATGACCAATTGGACAAGACGCCTGATGATGAGCGCGGCCCTCGCCACGCTGACAGCCCTGCCTGTTGCAGCCCAAACCGAAATTTCCGCCGTGGTGATCGACGGCTATCCGTCGCGCGCGATGTGGGTCAAGGAATTCACCGAATTTTTCATCCCCGAGGTGGACCGCCGTTTGGCCGAAACCGGCACCTATGTGATGAAATGGCAAGAAAACTATGACGCCTCCATCGTGAAACCGGGCGGTGTGCTGGAAGGCGTGCAGCTTGGGCTGGGCGATATCGGGATTGTCACCACGATTTTCCACGCCTCCAAACTGCCCAGCCAGGGGCTTGCGGCCGTCACCCCTTTCGTCGCCTCCGATGCGGGCGCTGTGGCCCGCGCGATTGACGAGATTGCCCGCGAATTTCCCGCGATGCAGAACGAATTTGCCGCCCAGAACCAAGTTTACCTTGCAACCGGCGTCGTGCTGGACAGCTACCAAGTCTTCTCCACCCGCGAGATTGCGGGCGTGAAAGACCTTGAAGGCATGAAGATTGCCGGTGCGGGCCTGAACCTGCGGTATCTGGAAGGAATTCCGGGGGCCGCTGGTGTGCGCGGCGGTTTGACCGATTTCTATAACATGCTGCAAACCGGCTTGGTGGATGCTGCGCAATTGTGGCCAGAAGCCGCCGCGACCTTCAAGATTTCGGAAGTGGCACCCTATATGCTGCACGTCGATCTGGGGGCCGTAAACTCCAAAACCGTGACCGTGAACAAGGATTATTGGGATAAACTTCCCGAGGATGTGAAGGCCGTAATGCAGACCGTGGCGATTGATTACCGCGACCATCTGGCGACCATCGCGATGGATGTGGCCCAAAAGTCCGAGGCGGCCTATGTCGCGGCGGGGGGCACGATCATTGAGGTATCGGCCGAGGATCGCGCCGCTTGGGCCAACGCCATGCCGAATATCGCGCAGGAATGGGCGGCCGGATTGGACGCCAGCGGCGAGCAGGGCACGGAAATGCTGGCGGCCTATCTGGCCAAGCTGGAAGCCGCTGGCTTTGTCGGCGTGCGTGACTGGTCCAAGCCCTGATCCCTGACCGACCCGAGGAGGGCCAAACCATGCTCAAACCTGCACTTACGGGCCTTACCCGGGTCGCCAATACCCTTGCAATCGCTGCCAACGTGGCCGGAACGTTTACCGTGCTGGCGTTGGTGGTGTTACTGAACGTCGATGTGATTGCGCGGGGCGTGTTCAATGCCCCGCTTAAAGGCACCTATGAATTGGTGCAGCTTTCGGTCGTGTTTATCGTGTTTTTGCAACTGGCCGATGTGGCGCGGGTGGACCGGCTTACACGCTCGGACGGGTTTTTGAACGTGATCCATCAGCGCCGCCCCGGCGTGGCGGCCTCCATGCGCCGCATCATCAACGCGGTGTCGGCGATTTTCATGGGGTTGATCGCCTATATCATGTTCCCCGAATTTCTGAAGATGTGGGGAACGAACGACTTTTTCGGCGTGCCGGGCGTATTCACAGTGCCGTGGTGGCCCGTCAAACTGGTGATCGCCGCAGGCGCGGGCCTGACCTGCGTGATCTTCACGCTAAAGGTCATCTCTGCCCAAGACCGCCCAGAACTTATTCGCGCGCCAGAGCATGACCTGCCCTCCAAAGCCAAAGGCGGACCCCACACATGACCCCTATTGAAATTGGCCTGCTCTCGGTTATCGCCATCGTTTTTCTGATCTATGCGGGCGTTTATATTCCCATTGCCCTTGGCATGGTGTCCATCATCTCTATTTGGCTGTTGCGCGATAATTTCACCCTGTCGCTGAACCTGCTCAAGGTCGCTGTGGGCGACAGTTCCATGGTCTACAGCTTTGCCACCATCCCTTTGTTCACCTTCATGGGGCTGGTCGTGTCCAAGGCGGGGCTGGGAAGCGATATTTACGAGGTGATGACCATGCGCTTTCGAAAGGTCAAAGGCGGGATTGGCATGGCGACCGTGGGGGCCAATGCGGTGTTTGCAGCTGTCACCGGGTCATCCATCGCCTCGGCCTCGGTGTTCACCAAAGTCTCAGTGCCCCAGATGATCAAGCAAGATTACAACCCGCGCTTTGCAGTGGGGGTGGTCGCTGGGTCGTCGGTGCTGGGCATGATCATCCCCCCTTCGGCCATGCTGATCATCTACAGCTTTACCGCCGGGCAATCGGTGGGCGATATGTTTCTGGCGGGCGTCATCCCCGGGCTGTTGCTGGCCGCCGCCTATGTGATCGCCATTTGGTTCATGGGCCGCTTTACCCCCAATTTTGTCGGTGGTCGCATCGTAGAAGACACCGAATGGATGAGCAAGCGCGAGGTTGCGTCCAAAACCCTGCCGACCCTTGGCCTGATCGTGGTTGTGCTGGGCGGCATCTACACCGGCTGGATGACGGCCGTGGAGGCGGGGGCCACAGGTTCCCTCGTCGCGCTAGTTATCGCCTTGGTGCGCCGGTCCATGACCCTGAAGGGCTTTTGGGAGGCGCTGCTGGAAACCGGCCATATCACCGCCGCCATTCTGTTCCTGATCACCGCGGCATCCATCTATAGCCGCATGTTGGGTCTGGCGGGCTTGCCCGACCAGTTGCAAGACCTGCTGGCCGGCACGCATGCCACCTTCTGGACCATCATGATCCTTTATGTGCTGCTGATGATCTTTCTGGGCACGATCCTTGATACCGCGTCGATCATCCTGATCGTGGTGCCCTTGTTCCTGCCCTTGGTGGATGAATTGGGCATGTCGCTGATCTGGTTCGGCATCATCACCGTGATCGGCGCCGAGATTGGGTTGCTGACACCGCCGCTTGGCATATCGTGTTTCGTGATCAAATCCACCCTGAACGATGACAGCATCAGCCTGAAAGACGTGTTCATGGGGGCGCTGCCCTTTGCCTTTGTCATGCTGATCGTGCTGTTCATCTTGATCGAATTTCCCATCCTCAGCCTTGCCCTGCTTTAAGGAAAACACCCATGCGCAACGTGACCAAAGACAACATCACCAACGTTTTCAAAAGCTATATGGCGGCGGATATGGACCCCCGCACGCGGGAGATTATGGGGTCACTGGTGCAGCATCTGCATGATTTCGCCCGCGAAACCAAATTGACCCATGACGAATGGCGCCAAGGCATTGCCTTCTTGGAAGGCTGCGCCGCGATTGAATGCGAGGATCGGCACGAGTTTGTTCTCGCCTCCGACGTGTTGGGTCTGTCCTCTTTGGTTGATATGCTGCATTCGCGCCCCGATGCCACATCATCCTCGGTTCTGGGGCCGTTCCATGTGTCGGGCGCGCCGCCGCTGGCGGTGGGCGGCGATATGAAACGCGGTTTCGGCGGCCCTGTGCTGCTGGCCGAAGGGGTGATCCGCGACACCAAAGGCAACCCGATTGCAGGCGCCGAAATTGACATCTGGCAAACCGCCCCCAACGGGCTTTATGCCAGCCAAGACGCGGCGCAAGACACGTTTTCCTTCCATGGGTTGATGACAGTGGGCGACGATGGCCGCTATGCCTTTACCACCGTCAAACCCGTGGAATATACCGTGCCCACCGATGGCCCTGTTGGCGGCATCCTGCGCGCTTGCGGGCGGCATCCATGGCGGCCATCGCACCTGCATTTCATCGTCACAGCCCCCGGTTTCCGCCCGCTGGTGACCGAAATTTTCCCCGAGGATGACCCCTATCTTGACCAAGACACCGTCTTTGGTGTGCGCGATGATTTGGTGATGCGCTATACCTTGCATCCGGCATCAGGTTTTCCGCAGGGCATGGCCTTGTCAGGCAAGGTTGCAGACCCCTATCTTGCCGTCCAGTTCGATGTGACGCTGGCCCGGCTTTAGGTTTTAAACACTCCCGTCAATGTCGCTAAAAATCGTTGCGCAGCCGGGCCAAGGCTGCGCGAGCGGCGGCGGCACAGGCACATCCGCGTTTTGAGGCCGTCGAGCCCCACAATCTCAATCGCGGCAAGCTGGCCGTCAAGCTGTTCGTCAAAAATCGCCACTTCGGGCATGATGGCCACGCCCGCGCCGGACCGGGCATAGGCCTTAAGCGCTGGGATGGAATTGGCCGTCATCTGCGGCTGCCCATCGCGGGTTTGCAGCGGCACCAGCGCGTTGAACGCCACCCGGCTGGTATAGCTGGCAGGCAAGGCGGCAAAGGGCAATCCCATCAGATCACCCACCTTTATCTGGGCCGTTCCCGCCAATGGATGATCGGGGCTGACCACCGCAACAATCCGGTTGGAGCGTTCGGCGACAATTTCAATATCGGGGTGGCTGGGGGCGGTGACGACCAGCGCGAAATCGGCCTGATCATTCACCAACGCCCGTTCCGCCTGTCGCCCGGCGGCAATGTGCAAATCCGTTCTTACATTCGGATGGGTCCGCGCCATTTGCACCACACAGGGCATCAAGAACCGCTCCACCAAGGATTGCGAGGCATAGATCCGCACCAAACCCTGACTTGCGGAGGCATCCTCGTCGATATCGGCGGCAAGCTGCGCCATGGTCGCCAGCATCTTGCGCGCCGCATCCACCACCAGATGCCCCACGGGCGTCAGCCGCATCCCGCGCGAATGGCGTTCAAACAAGGTCACGCCCAACTCATGTTCCAACTGCGCAATCTTGCGGCTCAGGCTGGAGGCGGTCAGATCGACAATATGCGCCGCCGCCAAGGTTGACCCGTGATCCGCCACCAACACCAGATAGCGCAACACCTCCAGCGGCATCCGAGGCAAGGCCCCCACAATTTTTGACCGCCCCATGGATTGCTCCCTGCTGTGCAAGATGCGCAAAGCTGCCTATTCAATCACGGCATTGTCAAGCCGCCATGACTGGCCCAGACATGTACATATGACAAAGCGCGGCCACTGGCTTCAGGGGCAAAGGCCGCAGTGAAGGACGGTTTTGACAAGGTCGTGTCTCGAATGTGGTGGAAATTCTCTGGCGGCGATCTCCGAGCATTGGGATTTGGACCTGATCAG
>Ga0209702_10007387_pt1 | contig 13474 bp, 11 predicted proteins | sample FRY01_FD_187210 | JGI IMG/M metagenome (GOLD analysis project Ga0209702, IMG submission 187210) | Freshwater microbial communities from Lake Fryxell liftoff mats and glacier meltwater in Antarctica - FRY-01 (SPAdes) (version 2) | ecosystem: Environmental > Aquatic > Freshwater > Ice > Glacier... | reverse complement strand
GAGACCGGTCATGGTCTCGCGAACCTGAGCAGGCTCGCATGACCGGGGCAGCGTCTCAGATCGAGTACTACGCCCGCGCGTTGCGCGCCCCGAGGATCAGCGACGCGTTCCGACGCCTGGGCGACCAAGCCCGCGACGCGGGCTGGTCACACGAGGAATACCTCGCCGCGGTCCTCTCCCGGGAGGTCTCCGAACGGGAAGCCTCCGGCGCCGCCCTGCGGATCAAAGCGGCCCGGTTCCCCGGGCACAAGACCTTGGAGGACTTCAACTTCGATTACCAACCCTCCGCAGACCGGAACCTGATCGCGCACCTGGGCACCAGTGTCTTCGCCACCGAGGGCAAGAACGTCGTCCTCCTCGGGCCTCCAGGCACGGGGAAGACCCACCTCGCCGTCGCGTTGGGCGTTCAGGCCGCCAAACACGGTCACCGAGTCCTGTTCGACACCGCGACCGGGTGGGTCGCCCGCCTCCAAGAAGCCCATTCGCGCGGGAAACTCGCCACAGAGTTGGCCCGGCTGCGCCGCTACAGCGTGTTGATCTGCGACGAAGTCGGCTACATCCCATTCGATCAAGACGCCGCGAACCTGTTCTTCCAGCTCGTCGCGTCCCGCTACGAACACGCGTCGCTAATCATGACGAGCAACCTCTCCTTCGGGCTCTGGGGTGAAGTCTTCGGCGACCCCACCGTCGCGTCCGCGATGATCGACCGCATCGTGCACCACGCCGACGTCCTCAGCCTCACAGGCGCCAGTTACAGACTCAAAAGCCACCAACCCGCCGCTGATACGGCATAGTAGAGAACACGAATAGTGGTCCTGTTTTCAAACGGCACTATTGGCCCTGTTTTGGGTCGGCGTTAACACAAAGGGCTGCTCGTAGATTCGCCACGTGGCGGCGTTGCTCGCGGTCCGGTGCGAGCCACTGCCTAGTGGTGTGTGACGAACACAAAATGCTTCGAGCCCCTCGGTACTCAACCCGCGCTAGTTCTTGGGGTCAAGGTGTAGTGGTGTCGGTCAATCATCGATTAGATAAGAAACGGAACCGGCTAGGTCGATCTCGTCGGTCGAGGCGACGCTTTGAACCTTCACTGGTGCGCTATCTGCTGCGAGCAGAAAAGGCGCCCCCACGCAAACAGTCGCCATCTCGAGGTTGTCAGTTATTCACGTGAGTGCGCCCGACGAGTCCTCCGCCGCATCAGAGAAAAGAGCTTTGGACCCAAACCGCTAGTGCGCAGCCACAACCATTAGGGCTGGACGGTTTGCTTGGACCTGATGGAACGCGTTGTGCTCATTTGTATAGCCGAGCACCCATCCGTGCCTTCGATAGTGCGCACTCTCCTGGGATGCGCCTCTCGAGCGATGTCACGAGTTTCGCCATGTTGAATTTGCGCCAGTAATCGTGAACTCTCAGAGGTTGGGACCAGTCGAAGCGCATCGAAAGGCCGATGGCACAATCATTGTGCCATCGGCCAAGACGGTTTCCTCAGCTCTCAGAACCTGATGTTGAATTCACGTTCAGCGTCACCGAAGGCTTTGTCGAGGATACGGACCGCCTCATCAATCTGTTCCTTCTCAATGGTAAGCGGGGGGATCAACTGCATCCGGTTGTAGTAATACCCACCTTTCTCAAAAATCAAGCCGTCGCGCACGCACTGGTTCAGCACGAATGTTGTCGCTTCCGGTGCCGGCTCTTTGGTCTTGCGATCAAGAACCAGTTCCAGTCCGACGAAGAGACCTCGGGCGTCGATCCAGCCCAGCAGTGGGTGCTTCTCCTGAAGTCCGCGCAACCCGTCGAGGAAATAATCACCCATCTCCGCCGCGCGACCCACGATGTTGTCGCGTTCGTAGACATCTAGAGTGGCGTTGGCGGCAGCTGCGGCAAGGGGCGTGGCCGCAAAAGTTGCCACATGCGCACCCACACCCCATGAGGAGAGAATTTCACTCGGTCCAATGAGCGCCGAAATGGGAATACCTGAAGCAAGTCCCTTCGATGTAACCATCAAGTCAGGCACGACGCCTTCGTGCTCACTCGCCCACATGCGACCGGATCGGCCCATACCGGTCTGAATCTCATCGAATATTAATAGAATCCCAAATTCATCGCATAGTTCGCGAAGTCCGGCAAGATATCCATCGCCCGGAATAATGTAACCCGCGCTTCCCTGCATTGGCTCCATCACAATCGCCGCGACGTTGGAAACTCCGCGACCGTCGCCGAAGGGGGATTCTTTTCCGCGCATCAAACGCCGCACATACGCGACGCACGCCTCCGCATCCGTTTCTGGCGAGGCACCCAGTGCGCTGCGGTAAGGGTATGAGAAGGGGATTTTTCCCTGCGCCGTGTCATGGGGCCCCACAGGGTAGAAATAGCCCCACATGCCGCCCTTTGCGGTCATTCCCATGGTGCCATGACTGGTTCCGTGGTAAGCCCCATAGGCGGATAAAATTGTTGGAGCGCCCGTGTACCAGCGGGCCAGCTTCACAGCAAGTTCTATGGAGTCTGATCCTGTCACCCCAAAAGCGACTCGGCGGTCTCCGTGCCCCGGCACCAGGTCGACAAGTCTTTTAGCAAGGCGCTCTCGCGGCTCGTTGGGCATATCGAAGTAGTGGATCAGCTTCTCGGCCTGGTCGCTTATCGCTTTCCGCACGTCCGGATTACAGTGGCCGATGTTCGAGACTGAAAAGCCCGCGAGCATGTCGACGTAAGACTTCCCGTCCGCATCGAAAACGGTGGCGTTCTCTCCGCGGACAATCGCCGGCGGACACTCAAACAGGGCAAATCCGACTGAACCGGTGGACTCGTAGTTGACGTGATCTCGAAGAATCTGCTTGGACTTGGGCCCGTAGTGCGACGCTTCGACACGCGCCAGCAACTGCTCCGGCGTTGTATGCAGTAATTCGCGTTGCTGTCCAATTCGTTCCTTGAAAGGTAATGCCTTCATGACTGTTCCCTTCTTTGTGGTACCTCGCGGTGCCCTTGATTTTGGTTTGGATAGTGACGGCAAGAAATCATCGTCTCGCCCACTCGTTCGTCTCGGATTTTTTCTCCGCTCTAAACCGACGGCTCGGCCAGCTCGCACCAGTCAACTGCGAGGAGAGCAAACGCCTTCGTCGCGGTAATCAACTCTTCGATTAATGCGTACTCATCGTCAGCATGAGCCATTCGAACGTCGCCCGGGCCGTAGCTGATTGCCGGTATGCCGCTCTCGGTGAGGAACGTGGCGTCATACACAGCACAGAACCCATTAACGCTTGCTGGTCCGGCAAATTCCGTGCCAACAGCAGCCAATTCGTGTGCCCGCTCTAACGCGCGCGTGATATTTTCTGCAGCCAACCCCGGGTTGTTTGCCCGCCAGTTTTGCTTCCAGTTGACCACCGGAGGGTTGTCGCGCAGCCATGTGTCCGTCTGAGAGAATGCCTCCAAGTGTGCTTCAATCTCGGCTTTTACGGCTTCCGGGTCCTCGTTCGGCGGGTACCAAACCACGTAATCTATCGTGAGGTAGTCTGCGAGCATAAATGGAATCTGTGCATTGGCACCCTTGGTTCCGCCGATAATTGCTCCTGGAAGAAGTGAGAAGTGTCCAGCGTTGAACTCTGGATGCGTCTTTGTGAACACCCACTCCTGCTCCAACCTCCTTATCGCTTCGAAGATCATGACCCCCTTGTCTATCGCGTTCACGCCGATGTCGGGTCCCCCCCCGCCTGCATGAATGGACTGCCCGCGCATCGCCGCGTGAGTTCGCTTTCCTACAACCGTTATGTCGCACCAAAGCATCCCTGAAGAGAGCGGCGATATAGCCAGTGTGTCCGGTCCGCTGGGCTCACTTACTACCGCTGCATCAGCCCGATACCCCCGTTCGATAGCGGAGCTCACACCGGCCTCGTGATCCATGGTCTCTTCACCTACCGTGGCTTCCAGAATCAGGTCTCCCTTGAGTCGGATACCAAGTCGGCCAAGAGCTGCCAGAGCGTAGGCCTGCGCCACCAGACCAGCTTTCATGTCACTGGTTCCCCGTCCCCACACCCGGTCTGTATCAATGCGTCCAGAAAACGGGTCTCCGGACCGCCAATCTTCGGCCTGGCCTGGAGGGACAACGTCGACATGTCCGTTGTAGATCAAAGACTTTCCTCCGCCGGCTCCCCGATACACGGCGGCCACATTGGTGCGCTGCGGTTCAACCTCCCAGTAGTCCGGATCGGCTCCAGCTTCTTGATATATCTTCCCCAAGTACCGGGATACGTCGCCCTCATTACCCAGGAACTCCTCGTAGACCACTCCAGGAAACTTGGGACTAATGCTTCGAATTTTGACAATTTCTGAAAGCGTATTGACGATTTCGTCCCGCATGCCCTCAATCACTTCAACTATCCGGGTCTGCGTTGGTGTAATCGGTATTTCACCTGTAGTGCCTTCACGATCATTCATTGGGTCTCCTTCTTCTAGTTTCAACTGTTTCCCAAAAACCTCGGGTGGTTCAGTCCATGTAGGCGCCGCCGTTGACGGAGATTGACTCCCCGGTGATGAATTCTGCGTCATCAGAGAGCAAAAAGGCGACGACCTTTGCCACGTCTTCAGGGATCGAAATTCGTCCAAGGGGGGTCGCAGCTATATACCCCTCACCCACCTGCTTCGGTGTCAGCCCGTTGAGTTTTGCTTCCCAGGCAATCTCCCTCTGCTGCATGGGAGTGGAAACGTAGCCGGGGCACACACTGTTTACCGTTATTGAATACTTGGCAAGTTCGGCAGCCATGGCGCGACTTAAGCCGATGGTTGCAAACTTACTAGCCACATAATCGGCAAGATAAAGTACCCCGCCCATCTTCCCGGCCATAGATGAGATATTCACAATCCGACCGTGGCCCTGCTCCCGCATGACGCGGCCCGCGGCCTGCCCACAGTAAAAGACACCTTTCACGTTTACATCCATGGTTTCCGCCAACTGCCCCGCGGAAACGTCGAGGAACGGTGTCATGGTTGACACTCCCGCGTTATTGACCCAGCCGTCCAGCGTCCCTTGTTCGCCAAAAATTTCGAGGGCAAGGCCCATGGCCGCTTCTCGATCTGTGACATCTAGAGCCATGGGAATGGCACTTCCCCCGGTAGAAGCGATGTCGCCGGCGACAACTTCGGCCGCAGCCAGACCGCGCGCGGTCACAATCACTGTGTGTCCACGCGCGGCAAGTGTGCGCGCGATAGATGTTCCAATACCTGAGCCCGCGCCCGTGACGACTATGACTCCCATTTTGATTCAGTTCCCGCGACCAACACAGGGCGGACCGGTCTTGTGAGACTCCCAATATCCACGCCGAGGATGAGCACAGTCGATTGCCCAAAATTGGGCGACTGAATCGTCAGCAACATAAATCGATTCGAATCCGGCAATTGCACGCACTTCGAATCCTCTCGATCTGTCACGGGGTTGTTCGCTCTGTCAGAGTGTTGTCCTACAACATAGCATGATTCCCACGATAGAGAGCGCGCAATTCTAGCTTTTTTCGAAGAGGAGACGCTCCCTGGTCACGATTTCCATCGTTCTCGACCTTGGGAACTAGCGTGGGCCTCGCGCTCCACCGCAGTGTTGTCTGACATCACTGCTTCGTTGCAGCCCACCGGAATCCGCGATTCAGCCCGTCCGAAGAATTGTGAAAGAGTATCGCCCCTCAATAAAGTAGGTTCGAGAGTACGTAATAACCATGTCCTTCGCGTCATAATGAACCTGGTCGAGCAAGACGTACAGACTTTCGTGAGTGGCGTAGTCGCCCCAGCCAACATGCATTGAAGAGACGGCATGGATTTCCGCCAAACCGTGATGTGGCACGATTCCCGACTTCTCTCGGAGGAAGCTGAAGATTGAGCCGTCCAGGTCCTCCGGAACGAAGCCCTCGGGGAGAACACTGAGTGGCATCAGATCGTAAGAGTAGGCGACCACTTCGTCGTCGGCCAGTACCGAGCGTCTCAACTCCAGCGCCATCTCGTTCGGTGATAGGCCCATGCGCTCAGCCTCATCGGGCAGCAAGGGCCGAATTGTGCGGCTCTGATAATCCATGCTAGGCACGCGACCTGTCGCCCTAATCGACTCTGTGATTGAGTCCATCCGTTCGAGTCCAGCATGGATTGCGGAGCGCTCCACAGCGAATGTACCTACGCCATGTTGGGTGCGGATAAGCCCCTTCGCTCCAAGGGTTCGCAACGCGGCACGAATCGTGGGCCTCGAGACCCCAAATTGACTTCCAAGCTCCGCCTCGGAGGGGAGGCGGGAACCGGGTGGGTATTCCCCAGCTTCAAGCGCCTGTGACAACTTCCCCGAAACCCGCGATACCACTGAGCCATTGCCCGTCATTATTTCTCCTTAGGGTTCTCCACCTCACCCCCGTATGCAACCGTCAGTTACGGGTGAGTTGGCGGCTAGCTTCTTCTGCTACGGCACATGTTACATCAGGCCGCCTATCAAAGCCCGGATTCCCAACGCAAGCCTGATAACTTGTAAGGTCGTTGTTATCAAGACGTTCTCCTGAAGAAGAGTGGGGTCCTCGTCGTTAACACGTTATCGGTGTTTGATCATTCGGGAGCGGATCGATATTGAAAGACTTCTCAATTCTGGCCGGTCTCAAGCATTCATCGCCCGAAGGGTGAACTGTCATGTTTTCGCGATATCCCGAAAAATTGGACGCCGATCTGGGGCGCCCGAACGGGTCCATGCGAACGTGCGCCGGTCTTTGCGCTCCACACTTGACCCAAGGATGCCCTGCCAGAGGGTCTGTCTCACCTACCAGGCCCAACAGCAGGCCAACGCTCTCACACTGCGCTACTGTCAGCACGGCTAGTAGACAGTGCCGGATAAATTCCGATAATTTCGTGGGTCATGTGCTCTCTGGAATGCGTGAAGGGTTGACGTCAGAAAAAGATGCCAAACGGCTTCCCTCAGTCTGACCTGGTCTTTTTTGGAAACGCGGGCAGCGTGCGCGAGGTCGCACTTGTGGAAAGGCCCGAGGATTTACACGATGTGCCAGTGATACGTCGAGCACGTGAGGACACTCGACGACTCAATTATCTCTGTCAATCCCCGACCGTGGGCATTGCCGCACAGATCGCACCGGCAGTTTGGCGAGTGAAGAGAGTGCGGTCTTCTTCTTGCGAGGAATCTGGTGGGGGATGCAGGCTTGTCCCAGCGTGAGCTACACGGCTTCCGGGTTGGCTCTTCCGAGGCCGGTCAAGCATTCTCGGCGCCGTGTTTACCGGACGCGACATGGGGGACTCCAACATCGGCGACCAAACCTCGGCTCCGCGCATTAACAAACCTTGCTCGCCCGCCCTTGTCTCGCGCCTGGCCGAACAGGTGCCCGCCGCCAAAATTGCGGTCGTCGCCATCTTCACGGGCCGCCTCGGCCTGCGAGTGCGCACGCCTCAGCCCCTCTGGGTCGCGACGACCCCGTGACCACCAATTGCGCGGGAGGCGCCAGAACAGCCCAGCTTCTCTCCGCGATCGCACGTGGGTCGCCCCTCGAGCAGGCTGCTCGGCTAGCCGTCACCTGCTCCGGCGCGTTAAGGGGCGACGGGAGGACCTCGCGCACGACCATTCCTAATATGCCCCATTGCGACGGCGCCAATGGTGCCGCTCCCGGCACGGAGGCTTGGGATGTTCGCCGGTTTTCGGAATGTTGTCGACGCGATGGTGAGGCGAACCATGTCCAGCACAAGGGATGCTGCCGGACGCTGTGCTACTGACGGCCTATCGCGCGAACACCGACCCCGATGCATCAGAATCTGCGACGCACGACTCGACGGTTACCCGTTTGCCCGTGGCAATCGACTGACGGGCCGCGAGTGAGACCTCGAGTGCACGTATTGCCGACTCCGTGGCACTCAGACTGGGTTCCGACCCGTTATTGACACACTCGAGAAAGTACTCGACCTGAGCGGTATATGGGTCATCGTTATCAATCTCAACCGAGTGAAAACCACTGGCCCCGGACCGCGAGTAGAAATTGACACCGGATTCTTCCGCCGTAGGAGTGGCGGCCGAAAAATCGTAGTCTGCCACTCCCGCCGTTCCCAAAACTCCAATCGAACTCGCGAACGGCACACCCTTGGCTGTATCGGCGAAGCTCAACACCTGGCCCACCCCTCCCCCGCGATACTCGACGGTCGTTTCGATTGGCCCGAGTTCGCTCACGCTGACTGCTGAAACAGCCACGGGCTCACCAAGGAAGAGGTTGAGTTGGTCGTAGTCGTGAATGCTGAAGTCGACAACAACACCACCGGAACGGTCCTCGTCGTGCCACCACTGCGCCCAATCGGGTCGGTTGCTCAACCGGGAGCCACGCACCGACCGCACGGTCCCGAGATGCCCATCCCGGACGTCATCACGCAACAATTGGTAACCCTTGAAAAACCTAATGACCTGGGCGATCATCAGGATGGCGCCGCTATCCAGCGCTGCATCTCGGATCTCCAGGGCATCGCCAATTGTCAGGGCAATAGGCTTCCCAAGCAGCACGTTCTTGCCAGCACGCAAAGCGCGCACCGCGAGGTTCCGATGGCTATCGGTAGGGCTGCACACCGAAATCACGTCAATTTCTGGATCGTCCAGTACGAGGTCGAAATCGGTGACGAAGGTTGCCACTGGTGCGCCCTCAAGAGGCTCACCTGGGCGGGGCGTGCAGACGTACTTGATGCTGTCCGCGTAGCCTAGCTTCGCCCAAGAATCGGCGTGCGTCCGCGCCATAAAGCCCTGGCCGACGATCGCGACTGACGTCATCGTCGTTGCCTAGTCACCCTTTAGCGAGCGAACAACTTTTGCCGAGCGCAGGAGCGCATCATGCACCTCTTCGACAGATGCTGGCCCAGCTTCGGTGAACTCGATTTCGATGCTCAGCGGTGCTACGCAGTGCGTCTCTTCGAGAATAGAGAACACTCGGGGGAAGTCCGTGTCGCCATCACCAATCGCCGGAAAGTTCCAGTCCGCACTCGCGCCTGCCTTGTCTTTCAGGTGGATTCCAACTATTACGTCGGCGCTGTCCCGGAGGTCGTCGTAAGGTTGCGTGTCCGCATACATGATGACGTTGGCGGTGTCGTAGTTGAGCCCAAAATTAGTCGCGCCCACCTTGCCGATTAGTTCCTTGATCTGCGAGCCAGTCGCGTAGCTCGCCCCATGAGTCTCGACCGCGAGCTTAAGTCCGTGGCCGTCTGCCACGGCTGACAGATCTTTCAAAATCTGCACCAGCTCGGTTTCGTCTTCGATGACGTGCTCGTCGCCGTGGGTCTCACCGGTGCCGGTGACAACGTAAGACGCGCCCAGTCGGGCGGCCAAGCCGAAATTCTTTCGAAGATTCTCGCGACCATCCTCGGTCATGATGTTGGTGTGGCCGCACATGCCAAGCACCGCGATGTCGTTGTCGCTCAGGGTGGCCAGCATCTCAGCGACCTCTTCGTCCGTCATTTCCCAACGGGCGTGATCGGTGTAGCCACGCACCGCCGCAATCTCGATGAAATGAATGTCTGCCGCCCGTGCACCTTTTACAGCGTCCGCAAAATCGAAGCCGTGATAGGTGTTGCTGTTAAGACAAATCTTATTTCCCATGGGAATCTCCTTAATGGTTCCGCGCGTCCGAAGGAATTTGGTGCGCGATTCCGCTCGGGGATGGCCAAATCGCTAATTAACTAAGGTAACTAATTTATTGTGCGTATACAAGAGTTGGACCCCCGGTCAATAAAGCGGTCGCTGTAACGGGTTCTCCGCAACTGATGCGACGCATGAACCGCAGTCAAGTGCTCTCAACACTTCGAACACGCGGGCCGATGTCGCGTCCTCCGATCGGCAAGGCGACCGGGCGTTCCACCATCACCGTCGACGCGGTCACCACCGAGTCGCTCAATGAGAGTCGGGTAGTCGAAGCTCCCGAGCCTCCAACCGGCAGCCCCGGTCGACGAGCGCGCTTGCGTTCGTTTCGGGACGACTCAGCTCACGTCGCCGCAATCGACATCGGTGCGACGCGCAACCGTGTGGCGGTGTCCGACCTGTCCGGCACCCTTGTCGCACAAGAACAAGTCGATCTGATCGGCGTCACGTCAGGTGCCACGGTTCTGGAACTTGTGTGCGCTGCGCGGCGGCGCACCGTGGCCGCGGCCGGTCTTAGGAATGCAGAGTAACGGGCCCTGTGTATCGGTACGCCGGGCCTCGTTGATCCGATCACTCAGCGGGTGACCCTCGCACCTCAACTGCCCGATTGGGACTCCGTCGACTTGGTGAACGCGATGCAGTTCCTCGAAGACTGCCCCATCCGCGTCGACAACGAAGTGCACCTCGCTGAGGGCCGCAAGCCGGCTCTGGTCGTTCCCGCAGGACCCATGCCGCAGTATTATCCCGATGCGCGAATCATCAATGAGCGCCACATCTCGGTTCCGGATGTCACGTTCTTCGCGATGGACGAGTGGGCCATTGAGCTCGGCGAAAGTGCGCCGGGATCCTGGGAGGGGTCATTCCAGTTCCCGCTTCGCTCGCAGTTCTTTGATTGCATCGATTCCGAGTTGCTGCCACCGCAGACCCAACACAACTTCCCATCATCCGCAACAATCGATGACTACGGCAAGCGCAGTGCGGACGCTGGCGGAGCCGACGCCTGTTTTGGTGGAATCGGTTTGAACAGGCATATCGCCTTCTGGAAACCTCACCTGGGCCACGAGTTCGGTGGCAATCGTGCCGCCTACCGGACAACACGTTCCCTCCTTGTGAATCTTCATCCGCTAACCGGCGCCCAAAATGCGTTCACGTCGTTTGCTGGCGACTGGTCGAACGTGTTGCCACGACCTGTCAGAATCGGGCCTGCCGAGATCTTGGGGCCAAACGTCGCAGCTTTTGGCTCGACGGCGATCTCCGGTCAGGCGTGACTTGGCGGGGATTCATCGCCCGCTTGGTCGTGCGTGGGCCAGTGAATGAGTTCGCGCCCGGATCGCTCCTACAAACGGCTCGAAGTGACCTTACGGTCCGTGAGGCCATCGCTGCGCCGCGTGAGATCCTCATCAACTAGCCAGAGGGTCGCGGTGCCAAAGCGCCGGGGTCTCGCCCTCTTTTGTGGCCGGCCTCGAAGTCGGAAAGGCAACTCTCAAGTCGGCAAAGCTAATCGATGTAATCCAGGGTTTGGGGTTCAAAATGGAGCTACGCTGTCAATCGTCTGGCGGGCTCCGATGGTGACAAGATAATTCCTCGGAAATCCCAACACTGGGATGAGGGGACGCACTTCGAGGTCAAATCCTGACCGTCAAAGGGTAGGAGTAGGGTGGGGAAAACATGTCAGGCAATGCGAAAGCAATCCTCGGCTCGCTCCACTTCGATATTGTTGCCGGCCTCGCCGTAGCCATTGTCGCTTTGCCTTTGGCTTTGGGGTTTGGCGTCACCTCGGGCGCAGGAGCAGCAGCGGGTCTTGTGACGGCAATCGTCGCCGGTGCTGTAGCGGGGATTTTTGGGGGATCACGCTTCCAGGTGAGTGGCCCCACAGGCGCGATGGTTGTCGTCCTTGCTCCCATTCTGGCGACATTGGGAATGGCCAGTTTGCTCCCCATGGGAATCATTGCAGGAATTTTTCTCCTGGCTTTTGGCGCACTTCATCTCGGTCGATATGTCGAAAAAGTGCCGTGGCCCGTCATGGAGGGATTCACCCTAGGAATTGCCGTCGTCATTGCGCTACAACAAATTCCCTTGATTTTTAACATTGAGAGAGCCGAAGGAAGCGAAGTGCTTCTCGTGGCTTCGCGGACCGTATCTTCAGCCCTCTCGCAGCCTTTGGAATGGTGGTCTTTGGCCGTGGTGGCCGCAACTCTTGCCCTCAAAATCCTCTGGTCTGCGCTGAGACCGAGATGGACCTTCACTCGGTCTCTGCCCGCGAGCGCCGTCGCAACAATCATTGTTTCTGTGGCTGTAGCGATTGCACACCTTCCGGTTGCCACTATCGGCGAGATACCCCTCCCTTCCACGTTAACTTTCGGTGTGGAATGGGCTGAGCTGAAATGGGGGTCCTTGGTCTGGGCAGGCTTCATCGTCGCCGTCCTCGCCGCTGTTGAATCCTTGCTCTCTGCGCGCGTGGGAGACGCAATGGTCCATCGCAGAGATGGCGAGGTCCCCAGCCCTTATTCCCCCAACCGAGAACTGGTTGGCCAAGGTCTGGCGACCCTCGCCTCTGCGATCGCCGGTGGCATGCCAGCCACGGGTGCTATCGCTCGCACCGGGGTGAATGTCAACGCGGGGGCTCGAACTCGGGTGGCGGCTCTGATGCATTCTCTGGCTCTGCTCGTCTTTGTGGTGTTCTTGCCCCACCTGATTAGTCAGATACCTCTGGCGGTGCTCGCGGGGGTCCTCTTGGGCACATCGTGGCGAATAGCAAACCCTGGGAGTATCCGGGAATCCCTTCAGACGGTGTGGCCCGCGAGACTGAGCTATATCGTCACGGCGGTGTCTGTCGTTGCTGTCGACCTGATCTGGGGAATCGTGTTGGGTCTCTCGGTGCATGCGCTGGCAACGTACCTGGCATCCAAGAAAGCCACGAGGGCCTAGCCGGAGTTTTGTTTCAGCTAGCGCCGCGGAAATTACTTCTCTTTGAACAAAGGTAAGCCAAGCGCCAGATCGAATATTGTCGAGCCATCCGGTATCCCCGGAGCGGGCTCCGTGCGGAGACAGCAGTCCTTCCATCACGAAACCCTGCGCCCACCAGTAGCCAGGGTGCCTCCTGGTGGGTGACCGACACGCACAGCAGTCACCTTGCTCGATACTGCTGGAGGACGCAACGAAACAGGACTGGGCCTGCTTCCCGTAATCTGTGAGAGGCCACTGTGAGGATTCCCATTTTCGGCACAAGACAGCGCCTACGTACCTCGTTCCAAGAGACTTTGCACGATTGACGCGCGGCGGGCCAGAGTTACGATTTCTCACACCACGAAGGAAGAAATTATGTCGAAGGAGCGAAACCGCCTGGACCCGGCGTCACGTGCGCCTCTGGAGGAGCTTCTTTTAGCTTTCCCGGGCGGCTTCAACGCCATCCGCGATCTCCGGGAACGTCGAGCAGTGGTGAGCCAGTTCCTCGCGGAACCGGAACTTGATCCACGGGTGACACTGGAGGACCGGACCATCCCCGGCCCGGCCGGTGAGCAAAAGGTTCGCGTTTATCGACCGCGCAATGCCACGGGCGCACTACCTGGACTGATTTTTGTTCACGGTTGCGGGATGATTTTAGGAAGTGTCGAGGGACAAGCAGGCATCTCACAAATGTTGTGTGCCGAATCAGGTGCTGTCGTGGTGTCCGTGGACTATCGAAAAGCCCCTGAGAACCCTTACCCAGCTGGAATAGATGACTGCTATGTTAGCGGCCATGTCAAACTGCCCATAGGCGGCCACGGAACTGCCCACTGGTGGCCAGCAGAACTGCCCACTGGTGGCCAGCAGAACTGCCCACTTCTTTTTCGCCCGACCGCGTCGTAGGCGGTT
>Ga0209702_10007385_pt1 | contig 13474 bp, 26 predicted proteins | sample FRY01_FD_187210 | JGI IMG/M metagenome (GOLD analysis project Ga0209702, IMG submission 187210) | Freshwater microbial communities from Lake Fryxell liftoff mats and glacier meltwater in Antarctica - FRY-01 (SPAdes) (version 2) | ecosystem: Environmental > Aquatic > Freshwater > Ice > Glacier... | reverse complement strand
ATTATCAAACCGATAACACATATGAGTTCACCTAAAACATTAGAAGACTCCAGTGCTAAGATAATAGCACATGCTGATTATATATATGAGAAAATTGAAACTTATGGATTAGAATTTGATACTGAAATTGAAGCAAAGGCTAAGGATTTAGCGGTCATAAGGTATAATTATGAGTTTAATAAAGATAGGTAGATACTATCTTTATATAAATAATAGTATGAGATTAAATATAGTAACAAACTTTCAGATAATATCACAGGTAAAGAAGTCAAGACACTTTATTGTGAATTTAGGTATGGTACCTACGGTTGAAAAGAATGGATCAAGAAGTTATAACAATAGTGATACTTTCTCTTTCCATTATAATAAAATGTATAATACTACAATTTATGGACAAGGTAATGTCGGTGATATTAGATTTTATACTGATCATTATATAACCGATAAAGTTTTGGCTATATATTATGGTGATAACTTTGAAGAATTTATATTTAATTTAGATAATTCTATGATAGAATCAAAAGGTGTAGATTTCTATTTAGGTCATATCATAAAAGAAGTTGATATTAAATATGAAGAAAGGGTTAAGAATGATGAATTGAAGAAGTTAGAATCTAAACCTAAGGGCATTTCTGATAATATTTTATTAAATCCAGGATCTGTTTCATATGATGATTTAAAAGCTTATTTAGATAACGAAAGAAAAAATCGTCAATTATAAGCAATGCTAGAAAGTAGTTTATATATTTTAATTTGATCTTCTATATCAATGATATCAAAGTCATAACTATGTTGTATCTCATAATCTTCAAATATATTTAAAAATATCTTATTCTCCTCAGCTACCCATTCAATTGAATTTATATTTACAAAACTTAGTTCTATAGATATAACAAACTCTGATATACCAAGTCCTAATATCCTAATAATTTTGATTAAATCTTTTTTCATTTAATCTATATATTATTATAATTAATTTTAAAAATTAAAAACCTTTTTAATTTTTAAAATTTTATATATACGTTATAAAATTTTATATATATATTATGAGTAAAATGAAGAAGTATACCGACTATTTATCTACTAAGATAAATTTAGACTCATTTGAGTCTTTATTTGAATCAAAGATAGTATTATCTAAAAACTTTATATCAATATTAAATATTATGTCTGATGATAATATAGCTAAAGAGTTGATTAAAATTTCTAATACTGAAGTTGATGTAAATAAATATAACTATATAGATAGTATGAGTGATAGAGATCACTTATCATTTATATCAGATGATAAAGCTCAGAAGATTTTAAATGATACTAGGGAAATAATTTATAATGTTATTGATGGTGGTAAATATTTAACACATTCTGATAAAAATGACCAAGTATTTAAAAGACTTGGTTATGAAAAGGATGGTAGAGAAAATTGGGCACCACCAGTTGGTACAATAGTTAGTATTTTAAACGAAACTGATAGTAATTCAGGTAATAAAACTTATTGCTTAGTTAAACTTTCAGATGGTGATAAATTAGGAGTTATTAATAAAAGTGCTTTGTCGGAATTTGATGATTATAGATCAGGCGTTTGGAAAAAATCAAGAAATCCTATAAATGTGGGTAGATTGGTTCGTTCAATATTATTATCTATTAAATTTAGTTTTACTGATGTTGATTTAAATAAATTTGTTGATTTATATAAATCCAAACATGATTATATAAATAATCAGAGTAGACTATTTGAAATAGTAACTGGTGATGAAATAAGACATTGGTATAATGGATCAAATTATTCAGGATTTGGTGGATCACTTTCTAATTCATGTATGAAAGGTCCTGAATGTCAGAATTATTTATATATTTATAGTATGAACGATGTTAGAATGTTGGTTCTTTTTACTGATGATGATAAAAAAACTATAAGAGGTCGAGCGATTATTTGGAATGCTACTATAGATGATACTAATGTAACATTTATGGATAGAATATACACAAACGATGATTGTGATATAAACCTATTTAAATCATTTGCCGAAGATAGTGGATGGTATAATAAAATGGAACAAGATATGGAAACAGACTTTACTATTCAATTTGGTTCTAAAACTATTAATAATCCGGAAATAAAGGTATCATTGAAAAATATTGATTATGGTCAATATCCATATATGGACACTATGTGTTATTTTTATTACGAATCTGGTTTATTAACTAATTTCAACACTGGAGATGATGATTATAAAGAGTTAAGAGACACATCTGGTGGTTTTGAGGTTCATGATTATTATGATGATGATGATGATTATTAATAGAAATAATTAATAATTGATTTCCAATCTGGATATTCATCACTACCAAATATCAATAATTTCCCTTCAAATTCTTTTTGACCACATTCCGTTTTATCATCAATTAAGAAGTCTCCTTTTAATAAAGATTTATCCGTAGATAATATCAATCTTTCAACCCATTCTGGTCCAATATAATTGGATATCCAAAATGCTTTCTCAGTATAGCAATTTATATTCATTGTTGATGGTCTTGATAAGAACCAAACATCATGATCTATTGACAATCTCTTTATTGATTCAATAGCATCATCTAATGGTTCTAAATCTATAAAGAATCCCCATTGTGATTGTGGATATGGTTGTGAAGGATTTCTTAATTTACACTCTTTAGACTTCTTTGTAAATTTACAAATAGTGTCATCCATGTCTATATAAACTCTCTTTCTCATATATTATCTTTTAATTCCAACATAAATTTAAAGTGTTCTAATAATTCTGTGTTGTATTCAGAAAAAGCCCCATTTCTTAATTCGTCAAATGTAACCCATTCAACAGATCCTGCTTCTGTAGTATTTATCTCACCACTATAATCAGTTACAAGGAAAACAAATGGTAGGAACTCAGAACCTTCTCTAAAAAAGAATGGTTTAGCTGAATGTATATCTAATCCGGTTTCTTCTTTAACTTCTCTTATAAGAGCATCGTATAACATTTCACCATCATCTACTTTACCACCTGGTAGTCCAAATTTAGTAAGATCATCTTTTCTAGATACTCCTAATACCTTTTTCTTATCCTTACTAAACATAAGTGCTGTTACTACTAGTTTTAATCTATTTTCCATCTTTAAATATTTTAGCAAATTCACCATTTTTACAAACAACTATTAATTTCGAAGTCGTTCCATTAACAAGTAATAAAATACCATTATGCGCAAGTCCGAATCGATCATTTCCCGTCACTACATGGTTAGAAGTTCCTCCTATATTATGGTTACATATTTCAGTGCCTATTTTGAATAATCTAATAGATTTTTCTTTCAACTCTACCATTTCAGAATATTTAAAATCTCTCATTATTATTTATTTTATAATACAAATATAATAAAAAAATAAGATCCAAACTAATTATAGAGTGGATCTTATTTATTATTTAAACACTTTTTTTATCATCAACAACTTCTTCAAAGTCCGCATCTTCGACAACATTATCAGTATTGGTTTCGTTACTTTCATTTGTTTTATTATCTTGTTCTTGATATAACCTAGTACTAATTGTATTCCAAGTTGAATTTAATTTTTCACTAGTCTCATCAATTTTATTAATATCTTGTTGAGAATGTGATTCTTTAAGTAAATCTAAATCCACTCTAAGTAATTCCCTATCTTCTTGGGTTAACTTATCATCAAATTCTTTCATTTGTTTTTCGGTATTGAAAATTAAAGAATCTGCTCCATTAAGTTTATCAACTTTATCTTTTTCAAGTTTATCAGATTCAGCATTTGCCTCAGCTTCCATTTTCATTTTCTCAATTTCTTCTTTTGTTAATTGAGACCCACCTTCAATTCTGATATTATTCTCTTTACCAGTAGCTTTATCTTTAGCGGTTACAGATAATATACCATTAGAATCAATATCTAATGATATTTCTACTTGTGGAACGCCTCTTGGAGCCGACATAATACCATCTAAGTGAAATCTACCTAATGATCGATTATCTTTAGCCATTGTTCTCTCACCTTGTAAAACATGTACTTCTACTGAAAGTTGGTTATCAGATGCTGTTGAAAATGTTTCACTTTTTGTAGTCGGTATAGTTGTATTAGATTCGATTAGTTTATTGAATACACCACCCATTGTTTCAATTCCAAGTGATAGAGGATTAACATCTAATAAAAGAACATCTGTAATAACACCACTTAACACTGCTCCTTGAATGGCTGCTCCTAAGGCAACTACTTCATCAGGATTAACCGATTTATTGGCTTTTTTACCAATATATTTCTCAATAGCTTCTTGTAGAGCTGGGATTCTAGTAGACCCACCTACAAGTATAACCTCATCAATATCGGATGGTTCTAAGTTAGCATTTTTAAGAGCACTTTTCGCACAATTTATAGCTCTTTCAACTAAATCCGAAGTAATTTGTTCAAATTTAGATTTTGATAACTTCTTAACAAAGTGTAAAGGTAAATTATCTCTTGAAGAGATATAAGGTAAATTAATTTCACTCTCAGAAGTAGATGATAATTCAACTTTAGCTTTCTCAGCGGCTTCTTTTAATCTTTGTAGAGAAATTGGATCTTTTGATAGATCTATGCTATATTCATTTTTAAATTCATCAACCATCCAATTGATAATAGCATTATCAAAGTCATCACCACCTAAGTGAGTATCACCATCTGTTGATTTAACTTCAAAAACACCATCAGCAATTTCCAAAACAGATACATCATGAGTACCACCACCACAATCAAATACTAAAACTATTGAGTCTTCATCTTTTCGATCAGCTCCATATGCTAAAGCTGCTGCTGTTGGTTCGTTTATAATTCTTTCAACTTTCAATCCAGCGATCTCACCAGCTTCAATAGTTGCTGTTCTTTCAGCATCACCGAAATAAGCAGGTACTGTTATAACCGCTCTTGTTACTTCATATCCTAAATAATCTTCGGCAGTTTTTTTCATTTTTTGTAGAATGATTGCTGACAATTCTTGTGGTGTATATTCTCTACCATCTATGTTAACAACTGGAACATTTGATTTAGATTTCTTTACTTCATAAGGAACTCTTGTTGCTTCATCAATACAAACTGAATAGTCTTTACCAATAAACCTCTTGATAGAAGATATTGTATTTTTTGGATTCGTAACTGCTTGTCTTTTAGCTGGCTCACCAACCTTTCTTTCAGTTCCATTGAATGATAAAACTGAGGGAGTTGTTCTTTTACCCTCTGAATTTGTGATAACTACTGGTTCTCCACCCTCAACTACAGCAACACAGGAATTTGATGTTCCTAAGTCAATTCCGATTATTACATCTTTTTTACTCATATATAATTTATTTTTATTTACTTATTTCAATTTATGTGCCAAAATTATTTAACTGACATAATGACAGGTTTCTTAATATTGTACATAGTTTATTTTATATTAACTAATTTTTATAAGTTTGACCTAATATTATCTATTTTATTTAAAAACTCTCTAGATTGCGTCAATCTTAAATTTTGTTTTCTAACCCATTCAATTGCTAAGTCATAGACATCTTTATCTTTAGACATTGACATAACATTTGAAAAGTTTGGATCTTTTCCATATTTTAAACCATATGATTTTCTCATTAACGGATAATTTAAATTATCTGGATCTTTATTAAGTTTAAGGAATATGTTATAAGATTTTTTAATATCTAAAACCTTTTCATTGATAGCGTATTTTACGGATATTATAATTCTATTTATTCTTTCATGAACATCAACTTGATCTTCTGGTACTTGACCTAATATATCATCTATATTATCATCTAATATATAACCAACTATTATATTTTCTCTATATAAATCATCTGTCAATAAACCATGTAGATCCATATACCAAGATGTTTTTATCTTCATAAATATATCAGATTCAATTACCCATCCTTCTATATCCTCTGATATCTTTGATAATTCCATCAATTCTTCTAATTTATAATCAAAAGATTTAGCAATTTTAACATCACCTATTTCTTTTTTAAAATCATTAAGGTTTAAATACTCACCAGTATCATTATCTCTCAATCTAAGTAATATTAATTCTTCAACATTATATTTTAAAACAATTTTATTAAATGGTGAAACATATTCAAATATAGCAACATAATTATTATCAAGTGACCAATCTACAAACCTTCTAACATTTATATCATTATTATATAACCTATTAGCACCAATTGCTTGATCCGATTCAATAGACATTTTAGACTTACCCAAAACCCGACCACTTGGTAATCTTATAAATGATGCTACTGATCCATCCTCTTTATTATAAACAGACTTTATTTTATAATCACATACTAATGAATATTGAGTTTCTGTAACTTGGTTTAAATTAAAGAATTTATGTAATAATAAATGTCTTTTAAATAAAGATCCATCCTCATTAAAAATAAATGTAAGACCTCTCATTTCGAAAGCCTTATTATCTATAAAGTCGTTATAAGTAGCTATTCTATAGTTAAATATTGATATTTTAAATGTATCAATTACAATCTTAGTCTCATAGAAAGATGAATCATCAACATTTGTTAAATTCACACATTCTTCATATGATAATAAATTATATTTTTTCATTTTTCATTATTTTAAACAAATATAAGATATTTTTTTAAAATATACAACATGATTAAAAAGTATAATGTGTTTATTAAAGAAAATATGGATATGGATAAGTCCATAATTAATAAGAAAGTATCAGAATTTAAAAAATTAAAAACTTTATTATCAAAGAATATCGGGTATATTGGTAAGTTTACTGAATATTTAATGAATGAAAATATACCATATGAAGAATTAGAGAACCTTTATACTAACTTACTAAAATTATCAAAAAGGCAACAAAAACTTGACATATAAACTAAAGGGTAAAAAAGTGACTTTTAAGATTTATAATTCTTCTTTGAAATCTATAAGAAAGTATGGATTATATCGATATTATGACCAAAGTGATAATAATAAGAGAGTAGTAGATTTACTTGAAAAGTTCCCACAACTTATAAAAGATAATTCTGTTAAATCAGATGGTGATATATCAATAATAATAACATAATAGATTAAGATAATCCGATTAAAGCACTCTCATATTGTTTATCTGATAAAACTTTAACAATTTTACCATTGTGATCAATCTTATTAGCATATTTACCCTTTAATGTTTTCTGTAATGAAATTAAGAAAACATTATGACCTTTATATGATCTAATATCTTTATTTATTTTCAATTTTTCTTCTATTGTCATTATCATTTTTTTAAATATTATAATCCAATCTCTTCTAATATATAGTTCCTATTATATAATAACCATTCAGTTTGATTAACTGAATAGCCATTTATATAATAAGATTTAGATGGTATTTCATTAATATTGATATGCTCACCATGTAATTCATGATCTAAATAATTACATTTAGATGTTATCTCACCATTCTCTAAGAATCTAATATATTTACCATTTAAGTGACCATTTAAGTAGTTTCTTTTAGAATATACTTCACCACTTGGATAGTATTCTATATGTTCACCATCTTTCATTATTATCAAATATAGTTTTAGTAATAATGTAAATACTTGGAGATCCTATCTCACCAAATTCCTTTAATATCTCTTCCATTTTAATATTTTCTATATTATATCACATTAAATTAATGAAGTTTATATAATTATACCAATTGATTCTAATTTAAGGTTCCTATTATAAGATATCCAGTTTGATTCATTGGATAAATCACCATCTATATAATAATATTTAAATCTAATTTCACCTCCATCATAATATCTAATATATTCACCATGTAATTTACCATTTATGTAATAATGTTCAGATCTTAAATTACCACTTTTATAATAAGCAATATATTTACCATTTTCTTTACCATTTAAGTAATTACATTTAGATAATATCTCACCACTTTCATAATATTCTAAATTTTCACTATTTCCATTTAAGTAATTAAATTTAAAATCCACTTCACCACTTTTATAGTAATGAGTATATTCACCTGATATTAAACCATCTAAGTAATCTACCTCAGTTAATATCTCACCACTTTTATAATAAGCGATATATTTACCATTTTCTTTACCATTTAAGTAATTACATTTAGATAGTATCTCACCACTATTATAATATTTTATATGTTGTTCATCTTTTATCATATACAATTTTCTTCATAATATTAACTATCTTTAACTTGATCATTAAGTTGTGTTAAAATTTCAGTAATACTTTTAATCATTTCTATGGATTCATATTTACAAGGTGTTATTTCATAAGAATTTGTATGTGGAAACTTTCTATCATAATCTCTTAATTCTTTTCTTGACATATTTTCCTTATCATTAACATCCATTCTTATAACTTTTTTCATATCCGGAAATCCTTCTATATCCAAGTCATAATATTCATAACTAGAACTACTCTCAATACTTATTTTTGTTTTCTCACCAAATGATCCAATTGATGAACATTGAATATGAAATCTATTATCAAAACTAATCTTAATATCATTAATAGGTAATTCAATTCTTTCAACTACTTTTTTATTACTATTTTCCGAATCCCAAGAATGATATGAAACTTCAAATTCAAAACTCTTACCAATAAAAACCTTACCAATCTCGCTACTAAGTTCTTCGAGAGCTATTTCACCTTCGTCAATATCAAATTTAAGATCTCCATCATCAGATATATAACTATTAGATTTATTATCTTCTTTATCACTCATCTCATCTAACCAATCACTAATCTCTAAACACTTAGATAAATATTCATCATATTCAACTTTTGTTATCTTAGTAACTTCTTTATCAGCACTATCAAAGTTTCTCAAATCATCAATTTCCAATCTACTTAATGTAAATGATAATGACATATCATTAAGACTAATCCAAAAGTAGTTATCTTTAATACTAACCGATGGTCTATCTATAAGTGATGAATTCTTTTTATTCTTTATCTTTAAAAATGATTTATAAATAATATTAAATTTTTCTTTATTATTCTTTTTGGATGAGAATCCAAAAAATCCTTCATTCAACTCACTATATTTTTTTAAATATTTCATTAATTATATATTAAATTAAATCTTTCACAAACCTAACAATTTTAATTTAATATTCCTATCATATGAAATATATTCCGATTCACTAACCTCATAACCGAATAAGTAGTAATATTCATCTGATATCTCACCATTTCTAAGGTAATAAATATATTCACCATGTTCATTACCATGTAAGTAATTTATCTTAGATTCTATTTCACCACTTTCATAGTAAACAATACAAACACCATTTAGTTTACTATCTACGAAATATCTACTACATGATATCTCACCACTTTTAAAGTAATTAATACACTCACCCTGTATTTTACCTTTTAAGTAATTACATTTATATGATATTTCACCACTAAGAGAGTAAGCAATATATTCACCATGTAATTTACCATCTAAGTAATTTCCTTTATAAACTATTTTATTAATATCATAATATTCTATATGTTCACCATCTTTCATAACCCCAATAAATCTAATTTTAAATTCCGATTATAAGAAATCCAGTTCAATTCACTAACATAATCACCATTAATATAATAGGATTTATAGTATAACTTACCATTCTCATAGTATCCAATAGATTCTCCATGTAGTTTACCACTTATAACGAATAATTTAGGTTTCTTATCAGTATTATAATAGTTACATTCCAATCCACTAAAATAATTATCATTGATTTTATTTAATATATATGAGACCCCAATCACTTTTGATTTAGATTTATATATACGTTTAAGTTTACCATCTATAAAATTAGATTTACATGAGATCAAACCACTATGATAATAACTAATATATTCACCATTACCATCTATGTAATTTATCTTATATTTTATTAAACCATTATCATAATATTCAATTTGTTTAATATTTTTCATAAACCCAACAATTCTAATTTCTTATTCCTGTTATAAGAAGTCCAGTAAATTTCACTAACCTCAATATCATAAATATAATAACATTTATTTGTTATCTCATTATCATTATCAATATCATAACAAATACATTCACCATTTTTTTTATCATCTAAGTAATTTTGTTTATATGATATATTACCACTTTCATAGTAAGTAATAAATTCATCATTTAATTTACCATTAATATAATAAGATTTATAATATATTAAACCATTTTTATAGTAAAAAATATATTCACCATCTAATTTACCATCTATACAATTATATTTAGAGTATATTTCACCATTCTCATAATATTCTATATGTTCACCATCTGTCATAATCCAAGTAATTCTAATTTTAAATTCCTATTATAAGAGACCCATTCAAATTCACTAACCTTAATATTATTTATATAATATTTCATAAATAAGATCAAACCACTTTTAAAGTAATTAATAGATTCACCATTTTTTCTACCATCTTTATAATTTATAATAGATGAGATCTCCCCAGTTTCATAGTAATAAATACATTCACCATTATTTATACCACATAAGTAATTTATCCTAGATAATATACCACCACTATGATAATATTCAATATGTTCACCATCTGTCATAATCCAAGTAATTCTAATTTCGTATTCCTATTATAAGAAATCCATTCAAATTCACTAACCAATTTATCATTTATGTAATAATATTTAAAAGATATTTCACCACTATTAAAGTATCCGATTTGTTCTCCATTTCTTTCACCAATTCTATAGTAATAAATATATTCACCATTTATTTTGCCATCTAAGTACCAACATTTATACTCGATCTCACCACTATTAAAGTATCCGATTTGTTCTCCATCTTTCATAATCCTAACAATTCTAATGTTAAATTCCTATTATAAGAAATCCATTCAAATTCACTAACCAATTTATCATTTATGTAATAATATTTAAAAGATATTTCACCACTATAATAGTAACAAGTATATTCACCATGTAAATAACCATCTATATAATTCATCTTATATGAGATCTCACCACTTCTATAGTAATAAATATATTCACCATTTATTTTGCCATCTAAGTACCAACATTTAGATAATATCTCACCACTATTAAAGTATCCGATTTGTTCTCCATCTTTCATAATCCTAACAATTCTAATGTTAAATTCCTATTATAAGAAATCCATTCAAATTCACTAACAAATTTACCATAAATGTAATAAGATTTATATGATATCTCACCACTATAATAGTAACAAGTATATTCACCATGTAAATAACCATCTATATAATTCATCTTATATGAGATCTCACCACTTTTAAAGTGTCTAATATATTCACCTTGTCTTTTTCCATCTATGTAAAAAAATTTATAGTTTATCTAACCACTATAATAATATCCTATATGTTCACCATCTGTCATAATCCCAATAAATCTAATTTTAAATTACGATTATATTCCAATTCAGTAACCATTTCACCACTTATGTGATAATATTTAGATATTATATTACCACTAATATAATAATAAATAGATTCACCATGTACCTCATCATCTATGTAATTACATTTATACTTGATCACACCACTTATAAAGTACTGAATATATTCACCATTTCTTTTACCATCTAAGTAATTACATTTATACTTGATCACACCACTGATATAATATTCTATATATTCTCCATCTGTCATAATCCTAACAATTCTAATTTATTATTTCGATTATAGGAAATCCATTCAAATTCAGTAACTGATTTATCATTTATGTGATAATATTTATACTTGATCACACCACTTATAAAGTACTGAATATATTCACCATGTTTTTCACCACTTATATAATTACATTTAGTGTATATCCCACCACTTTCATAGTAATAAATACATTCACCAATTGGTTTACCATCTAAGTAATTATATTTAGATTCTATCTCACCACTTTCATAGTATACAATACATTTACCATTTAGTTCACCATTCATATAATTACATTTACACTGGATCTCACCACTTGGATAATACTCTATATATTCTACATCTTTCATAATCCTAACAATTCTAATTTATTATTTCGATTATATGAAATCCAATCAGATTCAATAACTAATTTATCATTTATGTGATAAGATTTAGATTCTAACTCACCACTTTTATAGTAATGAATATATTCACCATGTCTTTTACCTACTAAGTAATTACACTTAGATAAAATCTCACCACTTATAAAGTAACTAATATATTCACCATTTAATTTACCATCTAAATAATTACATTTGGATCTTATCTCACCACTTCTATAGTAACTAATATATTCACCATGTCTTTTACCATTTAAGTAAATACATTTATACATGATCTCACCACTTAAATAATATTCTATATGTTCAACATCTATCATAATCCAATCAGTTCTAATTTAATATTACGATCATAAGATAACCATTCCAATTCAGTAACTGATTCACCATATAAGTACCAACACTTATATAATACCACACCATTTATATTGTACCTAGTTAATTCACCATGTAGATTATCATCTAAGTAGTTTCTACTAGATGATATCTCACCACATGGAAAGTAATAAATAGATTCACCATGTAATTTACCATCTAAGTAGTTTATCTTAGATGAGATCTCACCACTTGTATAGTAATAAATTTTATAGTTTATCACTCCACTTTCATAATATTCTATGAGTTCTCCATTCTTCATAATCCTAACAATTTCAATTTAATATTCCTATTATAAGAAATCCATTCCAATTCAGTAACTGATTCACCATATAAGTACCAATATTTATATGAGATCTCACCACTTGAATAATATCCAATATATTCACCATGTAATTTACCATCTAAGTAGTTTATCTTAGATGAGATCTCACCAATTGTATAGTAATAAATATATTCACCATGTAATTTACCATCTAAGTAATTTATCTTAGAGTATATCTCACCACTTGTGTAATATTCTATATGTTCACCATCTTTCATAATCCTAATAATTCCAATTTAGTATTCCTATTATAAGAAATCCAAAATAATTCATTAACTTTTTTACCATTTATGTGATAATATTTAATCATTATCTCACCACTTTCATAGTAATAAATAGATTCACCATGTCTTTTACCATTTATGTAAAAACATTTAAAATTTATCTCACCCGTAACATAATATTCTATATGTTCACCATGTAATTTACCATCTAAGTAATTATACTTATATTTTATCTCACCACTAATATAGTAACTAATTAATTCATCCTGTAATTTACCATCTAAGTACAAACATTTATGTAAGATCTCACCACTTAAATAATAATCTATATGTTCCCCATCTTTCATAATCCTAACAATTCTAATTTCAAATTCCGATTATATGAAACCCACTCTGATTCAATAACCGATTTACCATCTATGTAATAATATTTATATGAGATCTCATCACTTAAATAGTAT
>Ga0209702_10007383_pt1 | contig 13477 bp, 3 predicted proteins | sample FRY01_FD_187210 | JGI IMG/M metagenome (GOLD analysis project Ga0209702, IMG submission 187210) | Freshwater microbial communities from Lake Fryxell liftoff mats and glacier meltwater in Antarctica - FRY-01 (SPAdes) (version 2) | ecosystem: Environmental > Aquatic > Freshwater > Ice > Glacier... | reverse complement strand
TTTCGGAGAGAACCCTATGAAACGGCCTGCGATTCTCGTTTTGGCTCTCAGCACACTCCTCCTCGGCTTTTTCGTCGCCGGCGGGCGCATGACCGCGCAGAGCGATGAACGCCCGGCCTTTGTCCCCGGCCAGGTCATCGTCCGCTTCCAGCCCGGCGTCACCCGCGAGCAGATTTCCGACTTCTACGCCCAATACGGGCTGGCCGAGAAGGGCAATCTGGACCGGGACCCCACGGACACGGACGAGGGGATGCGTCTGGCCGCCGCCCCGGTGGACATCGACGACCGGCTCATCGAACTGCTGGAAAACGACCCGAAAGTGGTCTACGCCGAGCCGAACTATCTGCTTCAGATTAATGCACCGCTGTTTAGCGGACTGCTGTCCAGCGAGCCGCCGCCCAGCGATCCCCTCTTCGAGAAGCTGTGGGCGCTGCACAACACCGGGCAGACCGGCGGCACAGCCGATGCGGACATCGACGCGCTGGAAGCCTGGGAGATCAACAAAGGCAGCCGGGAGATTATCGTCGCCATCATCGACACGGGCATCGACTATACCCACGAGGACCTGGCATCCCAAATGTGGGTCAACCCCAAAGAGTGTCCCAAAGGGCTGGGCAAATGTGAGGCTGATGGCAAAGACGACGACAACAACGGCTTTGTGGACGACTTTTACGGCATCAATACAATCGACGACAGCGGCGACCCGATGGACGACTTCGGCCACGGCAGCCACGTGGCGGGCACGATCGGCGCAGCCAACAATAAAGTGGGCGTCGTCGGTATCAACTGGAATGTGCGCTTTGTGGGCTGCAAATTCCTCAGCGCCTTTGGCAGCGGCACGACGGCCAATGCGGTGCGCTGCTTCAATTACATCCACGACCTGAAGAACAAACAGAAGCAGAATATCCTCGTCACCAACAACAGTTGGGGCGGCGGCGGCTTCTCCCAGGCGCTGATGGATGCGATGGGCGCGCCCGGCTCGCCCCTGCACATCTGCTCCGCGGGCAATTCCAACACCGACAGCCGCTCCTATCCCGGCGCGTATGAACTGCCCAATATAATTTCCGTGGCCGCCACGGATCACGAGGATAAGTACGCCAGCTTCTCCAACTACGGCGCGGACTGGGTGGACCTGGCCGCCCCCGGCGTGGATATCCTCTCCACCGTGCCCACAGGCCGCTGCGCGATGTGCGATCCCTCCGGCTACCGGGCGGCCAACGGCACGTCGATGGCTTCGCCCCACGTCTCCGGCGCGGCCGCGCTGATCTGGGCCGAGTTTGGCAGCAACCTGAGCAACGAACAGGTCAAACAGCGCATCGTCTCTGGCGTGGATTCCCTGAAGGATCGCTCCAAACAGACCAAAACCAACGGGCGGCTCAATGTTCTGAATGTGCTGGAACGGGACAATACGCCTCCGGCTGCCGTGGCCGATCTGACCCCCGGCGGCGTGCTGCTCACCAAAATTCTGCTCAACTGGAGCGCCAGCGGGGATGACGGCGTGGAGGGCAAAGCCACCGGCTATGACATCCGCTACTCCCAGGCCCCCATCTCCGACGCCAACTTTGAACTGGCGAACCGGGTTCCCGATGCGCCCGAACCCCAGGCCGCCGGCTTCCGGGAGTCGCTGCTGGTGGGCGGGCTGACCCCCAACACCACCTACTATTTCGCCCTCAAAGTGGCGGACAATGTGGGCAATCTCTCCGAACTCTCCAACGTCGTCCTGGCCCGCACATCTTCCGGCACAATCGTCTTTGAGGACGATATGGAGGGGGGCGACGCCAACTGGACTACCGACGACAAAAAGAGCCTCTGGCATCTCTCCAACCTGCGCTTCAACAGCCCGGCCACGGCCTGGTATTACGGGCGGGACAAAGAGCGCAACTACGACACCGGCGACGCCAACAGCGGCACTGTTACCTCCAAACCCATCGAAATCACCGGCGCGGACGAGGCTCTGCTCTCCTTCTACGAGTGGAGCGCGGTTCAGTTCAACGAGCGCTTTGACCGCACCCGTGTCCAGGTCAGCACCGACGGCAAGAGTTGGGAGACGGTCTTCGAATCCCACGGCACTGACGACGAATGGCGCAGACGGGAGGTCAGTCTGACCGACTTCCTGGACGGCAGCGGTTCGGTGCAGGTGCGCTTCTGGTTTGATACGATCACCAGCAGCTTCAACGAATACGAAGGCTGGTATGTGGACGACGTGCAGGTCTTGACCGCCAAACTGGCCCTGCCCGGCAAAGAGCGGACAGCCCCCAATCTGGTCATCCAGACGCTGAACATCGGCTTCAACCCGCCCAGCCCGGTAGACGGCGACGCTGTGACCGTCAACGCCACGATTCTGAACAATGGCAGCGCCGACGCCCGCGCCGTGATGGTCCAGTTTGTGGACGCCACCGGCGAGACGCCCATCCCCATCGGCCCGCCCCAGACGGTGGCGGAAGTGGCCGCGGGCAGCAGCGGCATTGCCCGCATCAGCTACGACACTACCGGTCTCTGCTCTCCCCCCAATGTGGGGGGAGTTGGAGGGGGGTCGTGCGAGCGCAAAATTCAGGTGATCGTCGATCCCAACAATTTCATCCCCGAAAGTAACGAGGCGGACAACCGGGCCACCCGTTCCCTGACCGTCACCCCTGCGCCCGCGCCCAATCTGACCGTCAGTTCCAGCAACATCGGCTTCGACCCGGCCCCGGCCCCCAGCGGCGCGCAGGTGACCGTCTACGCTACGATTCTCAACAGCGGCGACGCAGACGCGGACGATGTGGTGGTGCAGTTCTTCGACGCCACCGCCAGCAGCCAGACGACACCGGTGGGCGAACCCCAGCGCATCGACCGCATCCCCGCCGGGGGCAGCGGACGGGTGCAGGTGACATTTGACACCAGCGGCTTTGACGCAGACCGGCGTATCAAAGTAGTGGCCGACCCCAACAATTTCATCGCCGAGTCCAAAGAGAGCGACAACGAAACCACCAAAACCCTGGACATCGAGCCGCCCGCCGCACCCAATCTGACTTTGCCCACGGGCAATGTGGGCGTCAGCCCGCTTCTCCCCAGCGAAGGGGACGAAGTGCGCCTGACCGCCACCGTCCTCAACCGGGGCAGCGTGGACGCCACGGATGTGCTTGTGCAATTCCTGGACGCCACCACCAGCCCGGCTCTCCCCATCGGCCAGCAGCAGACAATCGCCAGCATCCCCGCCGGCAGCAGCGGCGTGGCCGAAGTGATTTACGACACTACAAACGCCTGCTCTCCCCCCAATGTGGGGGGAGGTGGAGGGGGGTGCGATCGCAAGCTGGAAGTGGTGGTCGATCCCCACAATTTTATTGCGGAGACCAGCGAGAGCGACAACAAATCCCGCCTGACTGTGGCGGTGACGCCCCTCTCCGCACCCAACCTGACCGCCCTGGCCGCCAACATCGGCTTCGATCCGGCCACGCCCACCGCGGGCGACAGTGTGACTTTGCGGGCGACGATTCTCAACCGGGGGCAGTCCGACGCAACGGTTGTGGAAGTGCAGTTTGTGGAGATAACCGACGGCGGCGCGACACCCATCGGCGAGCGGATTGTCCTGCCCCGTGTGCGGGCGGGCAGCAGCAGCCTGGCCGAGACGACGTATGACACGACCGGCTTCTGCCTCTCTCCCCCTGGTACGGGGGGAGTCGGAGGGGGGTGTCGGCGCACGCTTCAGGTGGTGGTCGATCCGGGCAACTTTGTGGCCGAGACCGACGAGACCGACAACGCGGCTTCGTCTTCCCTGACCGTCGAGCCGCCGCCCACACCCAATCTGGTGATGCTGGCGGGCAATATCGCGCTCCATCCGCCCACGCCCACCGGCGGCAGCGGGGTGAGCATCAGCGCGGTGGTGCTGAACAACGGCACAGCCGCGGCCCGCAGCGTGCAGGTCCTCTTTATGGACGTGACAGGCGGCGAAGCCACACCGATTGGCACAGCCCAAAGTATCGCGCTGATTGCGGTCGGCGGCAGCGCCCAGGCTCAGGTCAGTTACGATCTGCCCGACGGGGCGCGCAACCGCAAAATTCAGGTGATGGTGGACGCCAACAACCAGATTCGGGAGATCAGCGAGAACGACAATACGGCCACGAAACTGATTGAAGTCAGCGCGGGCGTGATGCCCAATCTGGTGGTGCTGGACGCAGCCATCGGTTTCAACCCCTCTGCGCCCCACGTGGAGCAGCCGGTCAGCCTCAGCGCGGTGATTCTCAACAGCGGCGACGCCGACGCGGCGGATGTGATTGTCCAGTTCGAGGATGTGACCGCCGGACGACCCGTCCCCATCGGCCAGCCGCAGACAGTTGCCAGCATCCCCGCGGGGGGCAGCGCCACAATCCAGACGGAATTCACCCCCACCGGTCCTGCCGGCGAAGTGAAGATTCGGGTGGTGGCCGATCCGGGCAACTTTATTGCCGAGAGCGACGAAATCGACAACAAAGGCAACCGCAGCCTGACCGTTGCTCTCGCGCCCATGCCCAATCTGAGCATTGCGGTCGCCAACATCGGCTTCGACCCCTCTGCGCCGGTGGAGGGCACGCCGGTGACGCTGGTGGCGACGGTGCTTAACACCGGCGATGCGGACGCCCAGAATGTGCTGGTTCAGTTCAGCGACACGACCCTTCGACAGGCTCAGGGCAACGCCGACAGCGGCCAGCGTCCCATCGGCGAGATGCAGACGATTGCGCGCATCCCTGCCGGGGGCAGCGGCACGGCGCAGGTGACGTATGAAACCGCAAATCGGGACGGGGAACGCAAGATTAAAGTGGCCGTCGATCCCCACGCGGTGGTGCGGGAGAGCGACGAGACCGACAATACCGCCACCCGCGCCCTGCAAGTGACGGCGACGGCTGCGCCCAATCTGACGATCCCGGCGGAGAATATCGGCTTTGCCCCCTCGACCCTTCGTCAAGCTCAGGACGCCGCAGGCTCAGGGCAGCGCCCGGCTGCGGTCATCGACGGCGGCAGCGTGACCATTCGGGTCACTGTACGCAATGACGGCACAGCCCCGGCCAGCGGTGTGGTGGTCCAATTCCTGGATGTGACAGAGAAAGACGCCCGGCCCATCGGCTCCAATCAGACGATTGACGCAATCCCCGCTGGCGGCAGCGGCACGGCCCAGGTGGTCTACGAGACACCCCCCTCCGGCTCCCCCCAATGTGGGGGGAGTGGTGGGGGGTGCGAACGGAAGATCGAAGTGGTGGCCGACCGCAACAATCTGATCGCCGAGAGCAACGAAAAGGACAACAGCGCCCAGGCCAAATTCACCGTCGGCGTGGCGGCCCTGCCCAATCTTTCCATCAAAACCGACAACATCGGCTTCAACCCGGAGGTGCCAGCCAGCGGGGAGCAGGTGACAATCGTCGCCACGATTCTCAACGACGGCGGCGCAGATGCGGGCGAAGTGATCGTCCAGTTTGTGGATGGCAGCACCGGCGGCACGCCCATCGGCCAGCCGCAGACGATTGACAGCATCCCCGCGGGCGGCAGCGCGTCGGCCCAAGTGACTTTCGACACCAGCGGGCGCACGGGCGACCAGCGGGTGTCGGTTGTGGTCGATCCCAACAATTTCGTGGCCGAGACGAAAGAGAGCGACAACAGCACATCCAAGACGCTGAAGATGCAGACCGAACCGATCCCCAACCTTAAGCTCAGTTCGTCGGATGTAGCGGTGATTCCGGCCAACCCGCAACTGGGCGACAGCGTGACAATCCACGCGCTGGTTGTCAACGACGGCACGGCCACGGCCAGGGAGGTGGTGGTCCAGTTTATCGACGCCACTTCTTCCTCCTCGCCCCTGCCCATCGGCCAACCGGTGACGATTGACCGCATCCCCGCGGGCGGCAGCGCGGGCGTGCAGATGACATACGACACAGTCGGTGGCGCGGACAAACGCTCGATTCAAATTATTGCTGACCCCAATAATTTTATTCTGGAACGCAGCGAGAGCGACAACAAAGCCACAAAGAGCCTGACGCTGGCTGGGGCGGCTGCGGCCAATCTGGTGGTGCAGCAGCGCAATGTGGGCTTCCACCCGGCTGCGCCCCAGGACGGAGACCGGGTGACGATCAGCGCGGTCGTCCTGAATGACGGGGGCGAGGAGGCGCGGGATGTGGCCGTCCAGTTCCTGGACATCACCAGCGCCGACGCTCTGCCCATCGGCCAGCCGCAAGTCATCGGCGTCATCCCGCCGGGAGCCAGCGCCGAAGTGCAGGTGAGCTACGGCACCCTCGGCCAGTCCGGGGTGCGCCGTCTGCAAGTGACGGCTGATCCCAACAACTTTGTGCCGGAGAGCGACAAGAGCGACAACAAAGCCATCGTCAATCTGACAGTGGCCGCACCCGAAGCGCCCAATCTGGCCGTGCTGGCGGGCAATGTGAAGTTCGACCCGGAGACGGCGGAGATCGGCGGACGGGTTGCCGTCTACGCCACGATTCTCAATACGGGCAACGCGGACGCCCACGACCTGATTGTGCTGGTGCAGGATGTGACTGACAGCAGCCGACCCCAGCCCGTTGGCAGCGAGCAGATTATTGACCTGATCCGGGCGGGGGAGAGCGGGACTGTGCGGGTGGTCTTCGATAATACGGAGATTGCGGGCAGCCGGATTATCCGGGTCATCGCCGACCCCACGGACGCCATCAGCGAAAGCAACGAGCAGGACAACCGCATCACAAAGAGTCTGGCCATCAAACCGCCCGCCCTGGCCGATCTGGTGGTGACGGAGAGCGACATCGCCTTCGACCCCAGCAGCCCGGTGGTGGGCGACAGTGTGCGGGTCACTGTCACTGTTGCCAACAAAGGCACAGCCGACGCCACGGATGTGGTGGTGGCGCTGGCCGACCTGAGCGGTGGGGGCGCTATCGGCCAGCCGGTGACGATTGCCAGCATCCCTGTGGGTGGCAGCGGAACAGCCGGGTTCAGCTATGACACGACGGACAAAGCGGGCGACCGGCGCATCCAGGCCGTAGCCGATCCCGCCGACGACATCCACGAAAGTGACGAAGAGAACAACCGGGCCGTGAAAATACTGAAGGTGCGTTCGCTGGAGGAGAGGCCGCCCGCCCAGCCTAATCTGGTGGTCACGGCCAGCAATATCGAATTCGACCCGGCCAGCCCGACCGCGGGGGAGACGGTGACAATCACACTCAGCTTGCGCAACGACGGCACGGCAGATGTGACCGACCCGCTGGTGCGCTTTGAGGATGCCACGGGCGACGAGCCGGAGCTGATCGGTGATGTGACAATCAGCGGCACGCTGAAGGCGGGCAGCAGCGGGGATGCGGTGATCTTCTACGATACGACTGGCAAGGAGGGTTCGGTCAAAATTCAGGTCACGGCTGACCCGGACGGGGCCATCGACGAATCCAACGAAGACGACAACCAGGCCAGCAAAACGCTGACTGTCGGGGCAGCCTCGGCCAGCACAGACAGCCAGGGGTTGGCCGCCCAGCCCAATCTGGTGGCCGAGGATGTGGCGGTGAGTTTAGCCTCCGCCGCGTCAAATCAACTGGTGCGGGTGACGGCGACTGTGCAAAATCGGGGGCAGACTCCGGCCCAGGCCATTACCGTCCACGTGATGGATGTGAGCAGCGGCAGCCCGGTGGCCGTGGGCGGGCCTGTGACACTGGCCCGCCTGGCCGCGGGGGAGCGCGCGTCTGTGCGGGTGCTATTCAACGCGGCAGCCAGCAACGGCGCGCTTTCTTTTCAGGTGGTGGTTGATCCCGACAACGCCATCGCCGAGGGCAACGAGAGCGACAATCGGGCGGATGTGGCGGTGCTGGTGAGTGAGTTGGTGGTGGGGCGGTAACGCCTTGTGCCACATTCCTTGTGCCCACGTACCCGCGAGGGGACGCAGTTATTTCTACGATCCACCCAAAGAGTCCTTATGCCCTTTCATCTCGACGAATCTGACATCCGCAGCCTCTACACCGACGGGGACGCGGCCCACGACTTTGACCACATCCTGCGGGTGACCCGGCTGGGCGAGCGCATTGCCACAGCGGAAGACGCGGATGTGGCAGTGGTGGCCGCGGCGGCACTGCTCCACGACGTGCCGGTGCGCGGGGCTGGCCGCAAGGGCCATCACCTGGCCGCGGCGGACTTTGCGGGGGACTATCTGACAGAGCGGGGAATGTCCGTGGCCCAGGTGGAGAATGTGGTTCACTGCATTCGATCTCACCGCTTCCGGGATCAGTCCATCCAACCGGAGACGCTGGAGGCGAAGTGTCTCTACGATGCGGACAAACTGGACAGCATCGGCGCGATTGGGGTGGCGCGGGCTTTTGCCCACAGCGGCAGTTACGACAGCCGCCTTTGGCATCAGCCAGTGGCCGCCGCGCCGCCGGACGACGCCAAACCGACCGGCGCTGACTACACACCGGTCCACGAGTTTGTCTACAAATTGCAGCGTCTGTTGCCCACCCTGCACACGGCTACAGCGCGGGCCATCGGCCAGCAGCGCCACGATTTTATGTGCGCCTTCTTCGCCCAGTTGGACGAGGAGATGCTGGGGCGAAGGTAGAAAAATAGAACTGAGCTATCCACAGGTGACACAGATTTGTACAGATTTGTACAGATTTTTGAATGTGCCTCTCTCATCTCTGTTTCTACTCTTTTCTGGAACAGCCCAATACCAACCCCTTTTACCCGCCGGTAGGAACCAATCGGTGGGTTCTTTACGTTCCAGTGGGGTGATTATAGGGTAGAATAGACCTGTGCCCAATGGCATTGACGCTCTGTGAAACCAGTAACGAGGCGCTATGAATATCCATACATTTCCTCTCTTTGCAAAGGCGAAAAGACGACACCCTTCTCCGCGTTGGCTCGTATGGCTGGTCATTTGTGCGCTCTTTTCTGTAGCTCCCGACGCTGGTGGACTGCACGCCGCGGCCAGTGACCCAACCGGTGATCCATCCCCAGCAGCCACCGCCGCGGACTTTGCGCCGGGGGAGGTGTTGGTGGGTGTTCACCGGGATGCCGCCCTTTTTGCCAAAGGGGGCGACGCAACAGCCGGAAATCTGGACGAATTATCCGTCTGGGCTGGGGTCTCGTTGTTGGGGGTGGACGAATTGACGATCACCGATGCGGCGGATGCGCCCATTTTCCTGCGCCTGCGGGTGAAACCGGGCGACGAGATGGCGACAATAGCACAATTGCAGAAGATGTCTGCCGTCGCCTTTGCCGAGCCGAATTGGATCGTCCACGCCGCGCTGGGTAGTGCCGAAGAATCGCCCACGCCTGTGCTGCCCAGCGACCCGCTCTTTCGGGCCAACCAATGGGGAATGCAGCGGATTGGCGCGCCGCGGGCCTGGGCCATCAGCCAGGGATCGACAATTCAGGTAGCTATTGTGGACAGCGGCATCGATTTCAATCATCCGGAATTTGCCGGGCGCATTCTGCCGGGCAAGAATTACATAACCCCCGGCGCACCACCCCAGGACACCGCTGGACACGGAACCCACATAGCAGGCATTATCGGGGCGGGGCTGAACAATGGCGTAGGGGTGGTGGGGTTGGCGCCCCACGTGATTATTGACCCGCGCAAAACCCTGAACAGCTTCGGTGTCGGAACAGTTGCCGATGTCGCCCTCTCTATCCGGGAAGCCGCTGACGCAGGCGCGAAGATTATCAATTTAAGTGTAACCATCGGCGCACCGAGTATTGCGCTGGAGACAGCGGTCAATTATGCCGTGGCGAAGGGAATTCTGCTGGTGGCCGCGGCGGGTAATAATGCGCCGAATCCGGTCTTTTGGCCGGCTGCCTATGCGGGCGTGTTGGCAGTAGCGGCGACAGACCGTTCGGATCAACGCACTTATTACAGCAATACAGGTGCGGTGGACTTGGCTGCACCGGGCGGGTTGTCCAGCCAGCTCATTTACAGTACCTGGCCCACGGGGATCAAAGGCTGTATAGACACACCAACCGGCTATTGTACAGCCTTTGGCACGAGTATGTCTGCGGCTTATGTCAGCGGTGTGGCCGCGCTGGTTTGGGGGATGCGTCCGGAACTCACATTGATTCAGATACGCAATCTGCTGTTAGAGACAGCCCGACGCACAGGCGCGCCCAGCACAGATTTGGGCGCGGGACGGCTGGATGCACAGGCGGCTGTGCGCCAGGCGCTGTTGAGTGATATCCAGCTTTCGCGCACGCAGATCAGCGGCCTGAGGCTGGAGGATTCTCCAGCCTATACCGAAACACTGACGCTGGAAAACCCCAGTGGGGAGCTGATTCTTTGGGAGGCATCGGTCATCAGTGGCAGCGAGTGGCTGACTCTGCAACCAGCCGCCAGCAACAGCGTTCGCTATGGCGAACCTGCCCGGCTTTCGGTGACAATTTCGCCCACACTGCTCTCGGCCAATGACTATACGGGTTCTCTGCGGATTGTGGGCACGCGGGGCAACAACTCTCAGATCAGCCTGACCGTTCCGGTCGAGCTGCACATCCGCTCTATTCTACACACGGCCTATCTGACTTCGATTGTGCGGACAACGGCTGACTACGACTGGCAGGTGGCCGATGGAGAGGGCAAACAGTCTGTGCAATTGAGCAACGACAGCAGTATCGGTCTGCTGCTGCCTTTCACATACACTGTGGAATCCCAAGCGGTGACGAGTGTTCGGCTCTACGCCGACGGGTTTCTCGCGTTTCCGGCCAGCGAAAGTGTCAATGGGCTGCCCGTTGCCTGCACGCCCGACGAGTCGCCCGCCCAGCAGGCCATCTACGGTTGGTGGAGCGATCTGAACCCATCGCTGGGTGGCAGTGTGAGCACCTTTACCAGTACGGCTGGCGCCTTTGTGGCGGAGTTTCTCGCTGTTCCTCTGGCCTCGTCCACCGACCAGCGGGTGAGCTTTCAGATCGCGCTCTACGCCGACGGGCGGGTGAAGCTGAGCTATGCGGCTCTGCCCGAAGCAGTGGGCGGTCTGCCTGTGCAGGCTGTGGCCGTGGGGATGGAAGTCAACGGCGGGCTGCTATCGACGCGCAGCGCCTGCCGACAGGGAAGGAGAGTTCTGGGCGCGCTGCCTGTGGCGGGCGAAACGATTACGATCGTACCGTCGGATTGGCGCTGAGGCCGTTCCCGAAAGATAATTCAACCACTGATAGCACAGATTTTCACAGACGAATTCAGAGAAAAACAGCCCAGGAGGATTTCTATCGTGTCCAATACATCAACTTTACCCACAAGACTGGACCCGGCGGTTGTCGCGGCTATCCGTCAGGCCATCGATCCCCAGCGGCTGGCCGAGACGGCCCTGGCGCTGATTGCTGTGCCCAGCCCCACCCGCAGCGCGGGCCAAGTGGCGAATCGTCTGGCCGAACTGCTGGCGGCCGAGGGCTTTGCTGTGGATCGCCCTGTGGCCGACTGGCCCGAAGCGCCCGCTGTGGTTGTGCGTCTGGACAGCGGAGAAGCGGGACGCACCCTCCAGTTCGACGGCCATCTGGATACGGTTCACCTGCCCTTTGTGCCGCCCCGCCAGGAGAACGGCTATCTCTACGGCTCCGGCGCGTCGGATATGAAAGGGGGGATCGCGGCTTTTGTCGAGGCTCTGCGCGTCCTGCGCGACACAGGCGCGCTGAAAAGTGGCAGTGTGCTGCTCACGGCTCACGACCACCACGAAGGGCCGTGGGGGGATCGCCGTCAGGTGCAGGCGTTGATTCGGGAAGGGTATGTGGGCGACGGCGTGCTATTGCCCGAATATCTGGCCGATCCCCTGCCTGTGGCCGCGCGGGGGATGGCGATCTTCGAGATACGCATCCGGCGGGATGGGGAGCCGGTCCACGAAGTGCTGCGCCCGGACGGTCTGCCCGATGTGCTGGGCGCGGGCGTACTGCTGGTGCGCCGTTTGCAGGAATTGCACGCAGCACTCGGCAACATCACCCACCCCATCGCCGGGCAGGATTCAATTTTCGTGGGGCAATTCCAATGTGGGGAAATCTTCAATCAGGCCGCTGTTCTCTGCACAATTAAGGGCACCCGGCGCTGGGTGACGCCCAACGCTGCGGCAGAAGTACAGGCCGAATTCGCCGCGCTACTGGCGAAAGTGGCTGTCGAAACCGCCACGTCAATCGACTTCGACTTTGAGGTGCAGGGGGAAGCTTATGCGATTGACAGCGGCGATCCCCTGCTGGCTGCCTTCCAAAGCGCCCACACAGCCACCAGCGGTGCGCCCCTGGCACTGGGCCGCAAGCCCTTCGTGGACGACGGCAACACCTTCACTGCCCTGGCTGGTATCACCCCGCTCAGCCACGGCCCCGCAGCCACGGGCGCGCATACGCTGAACGAAGAGGTCTCCCTGGCCGAGCTGGTGCGGGTGGCCCAGGTTTATGCGTTGACGGCGCTGGCGTATTGTGGGGGAAATATAGGGTAGAATCAACAGGCAGTGAACCGAGTGAAACGAGAAACGAGAAACGTGAGAGAGGCCGATTGCTCTCACGTTTCTCGTTTCTCGTTTTCAGTGCCAAAAGAGATCGGATTCAAGCCGATCTCTTATTCTACGCTACCCTATTTCGGCAGCGCGGCCTGATACGCGGCGATCATCCGATCCTGCAAGGCATCCAACGCCTCGTCCACCACCTGGCGGGACGGGTCCTCGTCGAACCAGGCCAGTACTTCCCGCGCTCCGTGGGAGAAGGGAATCGTGCAGGCAAAGTCCGGCACGAGCCGCTTGATTTTCGTGTTGTCAAAAACCACACTGGTCGCTTTGTCCCCCAGCAGCCCCGCGCCCCAGCGCTCATCCCAGGCGTTGATATAGTCCGACGCCATATGCACGATCTGCGCCTTCACCCCCGCGGCGTCGGCCAGAATCTCCGCAATCTGATTCCAGTTCAACACTTCATCCGAAGTGATGTGAAAGCTGTCGCCGATGGCGTGGCTGTTGCCCAGCAACGGCACAAAACCTTTGGCAAAATCCCGGTGATGGGTGAGGGTCCACAAAGAAGTGCCGTCGCCGTGGACGATGACCGGCTTGCCCTGGCGCATCCGGTGAATGTGCGTGTAGCCGCCCTGAAACGGCAGCATTGTGCGGTCGTAGGTGTGGCTGGGGCGCACGATTGTGATGGGGAATTTTTCTTCCCGATAGGCCCGCATCAGCCGCTCTTCGCAGGCGATTTTGTTCTGGGAATAGAGCCAATAGGGATTGTCCAGCGGCGTGGATTCGGTGATGGGCAGGTGCGCGGGCGGCGTCTGGTAGGCCGAGGCCGAACTGATGAAGACGTATTGACCGGTGCGCCCCCGAAAAAGGGCCAGGTCGCTTTCGATCTGATCCGGTGTGAAGACGATCCAATTGACCACCGCGTCGAAGTGGTGATCGCCCAACGCTGCCTTCGCCGACTCCGGGTTGCGGATGTCGCCGGTCAGAACTGTCACGCCGGCAGGCACGGGCCGGTCGGTCTGGCCCCGGTTGAGGAAGTAGAGATCGACGCCCCGCTCCACGGCCAGCGCCGAACAGGCGGAGCTGATTTTGCC
>Ga0209702_10007381_pt1 | contig 13478 bp, 11 predicted proteins | sample FRY01_FD_187210 | JGI IMG/M metagenome (GOLD analysis project Ga0209702, IMG submission 187210) | Freshwater microbial communities from Lake Fryxell liftoff mats and glacier meltwater in Antarctica - FRY-01 (SPAdes) (version 2) | ecosystem: Environmental > Aquatic > Freshwater > Ice > Glacier... | reverse complement strand
CCAAATATTCCAAGCAATCTAAATCCGTCTTGAATCTATCAGTAAACTCTAAAATGCTTTCTCCTGTAAACTTTTCCATAGCTAAAATTTTCAGTCACCAAGGTAAGTATTTATTTGTTCACCTCAAAAAAAGAAATTGCAGGAGCATTAATTAATATTGGTAACGTATATTATAATCAATATGACGCTGATAATGCGTTGATTTATTACAAAAAAAGCGAAAAAATTTGTTATGAAATTAATGATTCTAAAAATCTTGGATTGCTGTATAACAATATAGGAACTGTTTATATCGAAGATAAAAAAAACACTGTTAATGGGCTGAGGTATTTGAAAAAAGCATTAGAAATAAAGATTAAAGAAAACAATACGAACGATGTAATTTTTCAACACACCAATCTTGCGGATTTTTATGCCAATTCGAACGATTTTACTAATGCAGAATATCATTTGAAAATTGCTGAAAAAATGGCATTGAAATCAAGAGATAAAATTGAACTAAAACAAATATATTCGATTTATTCCAATTTGTACATCAAAAAAAATGATTTTAAAAATGCACTATTAAATTTTAAGCTGCATACGAAATACAAAGATTCCATTTTAAATATTGAAAGTTTAAAATCTGTCAAAGAACTCGAAACTAAATATCAAACTGCTAAAAAAGAAAAAATAATTTTACAACAAAAAACTGAAGCCAAACAAAAAAACAATGTTCTATTTATAATATCATTAATAGCGTTTTTTATTGCTATGATAGGAATTTTAATCTACCGTCAACAAAAGCTAAAAAATAACCAACAAAAACAGGAGTTTGAATTAAAATCGGCTATTTCTACGATAGAAAATCAAAGCAAATTGCAAGAACAAAGGCTGAATATTTCTCGAGATTTGCACGATAATATAGGCGCACAATTAACTTTTATTATATCATCGGTTGATAATATCAAATATGCGTTTGAAATCGATAATCCAAAATTAGACAATAAATTAACTACTATTTCCAGTTTTGCCAAAGAAACAATCGTAGAACTTCGGGACACCATTTGGGCGATGAATAGCAACGAAATATCCTATGAAGATTTGGAAATTAGGATTAATAATTATATCGAAAAAGCCAAGGAAGCCAAAAACCAAATCAGTTTTTCTTTTGTCATTGATCCTGTTTTGAAAACTCAAAAATTGACTTCTATTCAAGGAATGAATATTTACAGGACCATTCAGGAAGCGGTAAACAATTCCATAAAATATGCTGATGCCACCGTTATTTCTATAAATGTAAAAACGGATAGCGTCCAAACAAAAATAATAATTCAAGACAACGGAATCGGTTTTGATCAAGCTACCATCCAAAAAGGAAATGGCTTACAAAATATGCAAAAACGCATTGAAGATATCGGCGGAAAATTTAATCTTGCTTCTTCCAAGGATGGAACTAAAATTGAGATTCTGCTATAGATTTATATAGTGCTCAAAGTTTCTTTGAGTGCGAAACAGAATAAAATACGGCAAATTACGTATTTTTTTCAACCAAAAAAAAATCAACCTTTGAGTTTCAAAACTAATTGCGATGCGGTACAAATTTTGGATGGTTGTAATAGCAATACTAATGGTTTTGGCATTACATATTTTTTATTTAATAGCATATTGATTCCTAAGCAATGGTTTTTAAATAAAAGGCAACAACTTTCTGTTTTATTGTAAATTAGGCTTGTTAAAAAAATGGGAATTAAAGTAATTCTTCAAAATTTGAAAAAAGATGAATATAAAAATAGCAATCGTAGATGACAATTCGTTTTTGATAAAAGCGGTTCAAGAAAAACTTTCTTTTTTTGAGGATTTTTCTATAAAATTTACAGCGATAAATGGTCTTGATTTAATCGAAAAATTAGAGAAAAATCACAATATCGATTTGATTTTAATGGATATAGAAATGCCAAAAATGAACGGAATTGACGCCACTTGTTTTGTAAAACAGAAATATCCACAAATAAAAATCATAATGCTCACGGTTTTTGACAATGATGAAAACATTTTTAATGCTATAAAAGCCGGAGCCGACGGCTATTTGCTCAAAGAAGTAAACCCAAAAGATTTAAACCAAGGGATTATCGAAACTATGAATGGCGGAGCCACAATGACACCATCTATAGCTATGAAAACCCTAAAACTATTCCGGAATCCAGCTGCTTTCGAATTCATTTCCGATAAAGAAGAATACAATTTAACACCACGCGAAATCGAAGTTTTAGAACAATTGAGCAAAGGATTAAAATACAATGCCATAGCCGAAAACTTGTTTCTCTCGGCTGGAACGGTGCGCAAGCACGTCGAAAATATTTACAGCAAACTCCAAGTGCATAATAAACTAGAAGCTATTCAGAAAGCAAAAAACAATAAACTGATTTAATTATAACGCGGTTACTCTTGTTGGGATTTTTAAGTTTTTCAATTTTCAAAAAATACGCTAAACAGCGTATTTTTTTGTGTCTATAATTAACCCAAATTTGCTCCATACTCTTAAATGCTTAAATTATGAAAAAAATAATTACTTTGATTTTGCTTTTAACTATTGTAAACGCAAATGCACAAATCGGTGGAGGCTGGGATTGGGCTTTCAATACGGGTTCACTAGGTGGTACCACATTCAAACACCTGAAATATACTTCCGATGGCTCTGAAATTTTAATGGGTGGTCAAGCATTAGCAGCTGCTTATTTTGGTTCTACTACTTTAACAGCACCAAAGCAATTAAGTTATCCAGGGAATATTAAATTTTTTGGAAAAATAAATTCAGCTACAGGTGCTCCTACAATTATTCGTTCGTTCAACAACATTCCTATTAATTTTGATTGTATCACTACAGATGATGCTGGTAATTTTTATATTGGTGGAGCTAATGTTGGCGTAACCGATTTCGACTTTGGAAACGGTGTGATAGTTCCTGGTTCCACCTTTAAAATGGGAGTTATTGCAAAATTCGATGCAGCTGGAACGGCACTTTGGGCAAAAACTTTTTCAATGGGAACATTAGGAAGTGCCAGTACTCAAATTTTTAAATTAGCAGTTTCTAATGCCGGTAATGTGTTCTTTTGGGGTTGGAATCACGGTGCAGCGAACTATCCTTTGTATAAATTAGATTCAAATGGAAACACCTTATGGTTCAAAAATGCAACAGGAATAGGCATTGGAACCAGTAATAACTTAGATTATATAAGAGACAAGTTCATTGACAACGACGAGAACGTTCATCTCTTTGTTTTTGGAACGGGTGCAGGAGGATTTACTTTTGACGGAATTGCGCATCCTGGTGGAGATCCCACTTATGGATATTCTACTTTAATATCACTAAACTCATCTGGTACGGTAACAAATGCAAAAACATTTAATGGTGGAGCTTCTCATTTTCAAGTAAACAGGACGAATGGAAATTTAGTGTTTAATTGGAGTCAAGGTTCTGCAAATCCAGGAGCATTTCAAAATTTACCACATCCTTTGGCGGCTGTTAATGCTTATTATGCAAATACTTTCACAGGAATGATGGAAACTGATAAAAATCTAAATTTCATTAAAGCCAAAGATTATTCAACAATTATAGACAATCCTTTTCAAGTCAGTGGAAATTATGATAAATTTTTATCGTTACCCAATGGCAAATTGCTTATTGTGACAAAGTTTTATAAAGATGCTGCTTACTATGCAGGCGTAAATTCAGGTTATCCAGCTGATGCTACTAATTATGCCAGTGCCATCATAGAAACAGATACTAATTGGAATATGGATAAATTTATTTCAGGAGGAAAAGCAGGAGATGCAGATCAAACTTATATTACAGCTTATAACGACACCTATCTTTTAGGCGCAGAATTTTCGGCTGTTGCAGCTGGTGGAACAACTACTAATTTGCCAACCACCTCATTTGGAACAGTAAATTTAACAGGATTTAATGCAGCAGCAGATATGACAACTGCTTATGGTTTTTATTCCACTAATTCGGGGCTTCGCAAAGATGTTGCCATAGTACAATGTAAATCAGTAAATTTTCCTAGTATTGCATCCACAACTTGGTTAGGAACAACTAATAATTGGAACACCCCAAGCAATTGGAGTAATGGTGTACCATCCAATACTATGAAAGCCGTTTTTGATACTCCAACAACTAATTATCCAACAGTTTCAACTACTCCAACGGCAGCAACATTACAAATTAATTCGGGTGTAACACTGACCTTGCCCACCACTTTAGCATTAGTTGGCGGTATTAAAAATGATGGCACAATTGTTCTTAATAATGCTGGATTTTTTCAAGGTTTAGGGTCAAAAGAGTGGAAAGGAACTGGAAGTGTAAATTTTACTGGGACTAATGTATCTTTTTTCTATGGAAATGCATTTTCCAATTCGATTGTTTTGAATACTAATCTCACTACTTTTTACAATATGAATATTCCATCCATTACATTCAATTCAGGAAAAGTAAATATGAATGCCAAAAAAGTAAGCATTACAAATCCTTCGCCAACAGCTATTTCTGGAGTTTCTGCTACTAGCTATTTTTATGGAGGAACTTTAGAACGCGCAATTAATTCGACTGGCGTTTATGAATTTCCTCTTGGAGCATTTTCAGATTCTCAATCGGCTTCGATAACCGCCAATAACTTAGTTGGACTAACTAAAATTGCTACAACTTTCAACTCGGGAGCCATTACAGGAACTGTGCCGAATGTCTCATTTGGCGGAACCACTATTTCTACAGCATTAAATGGCGGCTGGTATTCCATAACACCCAATTCACAGCCTACATCGGGTACTTATGATATGACTTTAGCACTAAAAGGAGCTTCAAATTCAGTTGTTGATCTTGAAAAATATACTATTATAAAAAGAGATAATAGCACTAGTGCTTGGACTGTTCAGGGTTTAGCAACTTTAGCTACCAGTAATTCTGGAACTATTACAGCAAAAAACACTGGTTTAACTTCTTTCTCTGATTTTGCAATAGGAATAGGAACTCAAAAAATTACGCTAGGGACATTTGATTTTGAAAAACAAAGTCTAAAACTAAAACTCTATCCCAATCCAACGACTTCAAGTTTAAACTTAAATCTCCCAAATGCAATTGAAAACGGAAATTTAAAAATAATTTCAGTTACAGGACAAACCGTTTTAGAAAAACAAAATCTAACGGGTACTGATTTTAATTTGGATGTTTCGTGCTTAAATCAAGGAATATATATGGTACAATTAGCGAATGGCGATCAGGTTTTTAATTCAAAATTCATCAAAAGATAGTACGTTTTTGGGTAAGAACCATACCGATTTATTGGGATGGTTTTTTTATTGAAGTAAGTTTTTTCTATCTTCGTGCCAAATAAAAGGCTATGACTAAGATAACGTCTAATACACCAACCAATAAAAGTTTTTCTGAAACATTTATGCAATTTCTAACTGAATCTCGAAAATGGATTTTTGTGGTTTTGCTTGCTATAATTGTTTATTTGGGGTATCAATTATTGACCAAAAACGACGAAAATTCTACAGTTGAATATGATACTAATTTGATTCAACTACAAATAAAAAACGTGGGGAAACTGGTTGTTACCGAAGGTCATTTTGCTGAAGTGCTTACGTATAAAAGCCAGAATAAATATTTGATGAATATGGTTTCTTTCGACAAGAAAGCTATTGTCATCATTAATGCCGATGTAACGATAGCTTACGATTTGCGGCAGATGAAATACGACATTGACGAAAAAAACAAGACCATCACTATTGTAAACATTCCAAAAGAAGAAATAAAAATAAGCCCAGAAATCAAGTATTATGATGTGGAGCAAAGTCAAATGAATCCTTTTACAGGCGATGATTACAACAAAGTCAATAAAATTGTTCGCGCTAATTTAGCCAAGAAAATCGAAAAATCCTCCTTGAAATCAAACGCTAAAAACAGATTGATTTCTGAGCTTTCAAAAATCTTGATATTGACCAGTTCGATGGGATGGAAATTGCAATACGAAGGGGAAATTATAAAAAATGAAACAGATTTTAGCCAAAAATTAAAAGGATAATACCAGTTATAATTACTTTGTAGTCCGAAATGTTCTGTTGTAATGCCGATATAGTATGAAAACAGTCTAAATCATTAGACTATATTGAATACATAATCGGTATAAGTTTGGTTTTAACGTCTTGATTTTTACAAAGGGAAAAATAATATTTCGAGTTCATAAACAACAAAGCCGCAACATTTCTATTGCGGTTTTATTGTTTTGAAAGAATGCAATGCCGATTATTTTTTTAAAACCGGTGGGTATTGCATTAAAATTTTGGCTACAAATTCATTGATGACGATTTCCTTTTTAGATCGATCTTGGGTTAAATAACCAACTCCTTCGCCTTGCCAAACCAATTCATTTTTTCTGGTGTCTATAAAATCGATGAAAAGTGTTCCTTCAACCGAAGAGCTTACTAAAGGATAGCCTCCCCAAGGATTGCCAAAACCATAACCCCAACCGAAGCCCCAGCCCCAATTGTTATTGAATTGGTTAACGTTGACTTCTTCCCTTTCTTTAGTAAAAATATTGACTAATATGTCAGGATTTCCGCTTTTTATCATCCCTTTTTGGCCAAGTTCGTAGTCAATGGCTTTGAGAATTCGTTTTTTGTCAAGCTCTGAAATTTGTACTTTATCTATGCTTTTTTTATGAAAAGCGTATGTATTATATTGGCTAAAATCGGCGTCTTTTTCAAAATCAGAATATACAGTTATGGAACTACAAGAACTTAAAGTAATAAGTAAAACTATGGCGATGGTTTTAATTGCTTTCATTTTTTTGAAATTTATAAGGTTAGGTTTTAAAGTTAAAAAGGCGTTTGAGAATATATTTTTCGAACGCTAAACTCTATAATAATTTTTCATCTACTATATTTGGAATAGTAACTTTCAACAAAGGTTGCGATTCCATTGCTCTTTTTATGGCAAAAATGGCGCCTTCGTTTCGGGCCCAACTCCTTCTGGAAATTCCATTGTTTACATCCCAGAAAAGCATTGATTCTATGCGTTTTGAAACCTCTTTTGTACCATCAAGAACCATACCAAATCCGCCGTTTATAACTTCGCCCCAACCTACGCCTCCACCGTTGTGAATGGAGACCCAAGTAGCACCACGAAAACTGTCGCCAATGACGTTTTGGATTGCCATATCGGCAGTAAAACGGGAACCATCATATATGTTTGAAGTTTCTCTGTATGGAGAATCTGTGCCTGAAACATCGTGATGGTCACGGCCTAAAACTACGGTTCCAATTTCGTTTTTGGCAATAGCCTGATTAAAGGCTTCGGCAATTTTCATTCTCCCTTCGGCATCGGCATAGAGAATTCTGGCTTGCGATCCCACAACCAATTTATTTGCCTGAGCGCCTTTTATCCAATGAATATTGTCCTGCATTTGCTGCTGAATTTCAGGTGGAGAATTTTTTTTCATTTCTTCCAAAACTTCGCAAGCAATGGTATCTGTTTTTTGTAAATCTGCTGGATTCCCTGAAGCACAAACCCATCGAAAGGGGCCAAATCCATAATCAAAACACATTGGACCCATAATATCTTGCACATAACTTGGATATCTAAAATCGATTCCGTTTTGACCCATAACATCAGCACCAGCACGAGAAGCTTCTAGTAGAAAAGCATTCCCATAATCAAAAAAATAAGTTCCTTTTGCGGTGTGTTTATTGATGGTATTGGTATGGCGACGCAAGGTTTCTTGCACTTTTTCCTTGAATAAATCAGGATCATTTGCCATCATTTCGTTGGCTTCTTCAAACGAAATCCCAACAGGATAATAGCCTCCCGCCCAAGGATTGTGTAGCGAAGTTTGGTCGGATCCCAAATCGATATGCATATTTTCGTCGTCAAATTTTTCCCAAACATCCACTACATTTCCTAGATATCCTATGGAAACGATTTCTTTATTGGCTATGGCCAAAGCGACTCTTTTAACCAATTCAGGAAGGTCTTCGATAACTTCGTTAATCCAACCTTGGCTATGCCGAATTTGTGTAATTTTTGGATTTATCTCGGCACAAACCGTAATACAACCTGCAATATTTCCGGCTTTTGGTTGTGCGCCAGACATTCCACCCAATCCTGAAGTGACAAATAATCCACCATTTGGAGATTTATTTATTTTTCTAAAACCGTTCAAAACGGTAATTGTGGTTCCGTGAACAATGCCTTGCGGGCCAATATACATATAACTTCCGGCAGTCATTTGACCGTATTGTGAAACACCAAGCGCATTAAATTTTTCCCAATCATCGGGTTTCGAATAGTTGGGAATCACCATTCCGTTAGTCACCACAACTCTTGGAGCTTCTTTGTGAGAAGGAAACAATCCCATTGGGTGACCGGAATAAATCGTTAGTGTTTGTTCTTCGGTCATTTCTGATAAATACTGCATCGTCAATAAATATTGTGCCCAGTTTTGAAAAACGGCTCCATTTCCTCCATACGTAATCAATTCGTGAGGATGTTGTGCCACGGCATAATCTAGATTATTTTGGATCATTAGCATAATCGCTTTTGCCTGATTGCATTTTCCAGGATATTCATTTATTGGTCGGGCAAACATTTTGTAATCAGGACGAAAACGGTACATATAAATCCGTCCATAAGTATTTAATTCTTTGGAGAATTCTTTTATTAATTCAGGGTGATGTAGAGGTTTAAAGTAGCGAAGGGCATTGCGAAGTGCCAATTTTTTCTCCTCGGTCGAAAGAATTTCTTTTCGTTTTGGAGCATGATTTATTTCTAAATCAAAAGATTTCGGTTGAGGCAAAACATTTGGAATTCCTTCTACTATTTGTTCTTTGAAAGTCATTTGTTTAATTGTATATTGTAATTTGTGTACTGCAAATTGATTTTTTTGTCTACAATTTACAGTATACATTATACAGATTTAATTGGATTTTTTTATCTGCCAACTGCTCCCGATTGCTATTGGGATAAATGCTGCCTATTTTTTAATAGTTCCTGTTTTCTTGTCAAATCCATACGGACAATGTCGACAACCACTTTTACAACAATAGCCCTTTTTTAAATGGTACTTTTCGGTGAAGCATTTGTAACCTTCGGGCGTATAATAAAAATCTTCACCTTCAATTAATTTATTTTCATTACTTTGTTCGTTCATAGCTACAAATTTATAAACTTTATAACGAATGTTTCTTATAGTTACCAAATATTTAATTCCCAAAGGATTTCGCGGTTTTACTGCGTTCCCGTTTGTGTTTGCACAATATAAATTAGACAAAGAAAATGCTGTTTTTGTAAATCACGAAAAAATTCATTTGCGGCAGCAATTGGAATTATTGATAATTCCTTTTTTCATTTTGTATTTTCTGGAGTTTTTGGTACGTTTGATACAACATCGAAATAGGGATTTAGCGTATAGAAACATTAGTTTTGAGCGTGAGGCTTACGCCAAAGAAAAAGACTTTGACTACTTAAAGCAAAGGAATTTTTGGAATTTTTTGAGGTATATTTAGAATTTGTTATAAAGCTAAAGTAGGATTGATTAAGTATAACTAAAATTTTGATAGCACCTGTAAGTGCCTTAAAAAATTGTAAATCAGTATTTTTAAGAAAAAAGTTACATAAAATTAGATAGAAATTATGAAGCTAATTTTTCAAAATTGTGTAATGAGATGTCCTTTTAGCTTGCATATCTTGATTGCAAATAATTAGGATTAATGATGAAACCCCAACGCTAATTTCTTATATCCACAGCCAAACAAAAAATCACATTCAAAAATAACTGCTAATCGCAGCAGCGGAATTTACATTGTGAAATTATCCGTAAATGACAATATTGAAAAATGACAAAAAATAATCGTTAAAAACTAGTCCAAGCCCTCTTATATATTGTCTAAAACTTTTCGCAACCTTTATTTCATCAAACCACAATAAATAATTCAATCCTTTTCTGTCGTATATTTGTGTCAAATTTTATTTGTTTTGAAAGAAATACCAACTCAAAAAATACAATTGTCCACAAATAAAGTTTCCGTTTTCATAAGACGGGAAGATCTCATTCATCCATTTATTTCAGGAAATAAATTCCGAAAGTTAAAATACAATTTGCTTCAAGCAAAATCCGAAAATGAGGAAACGCTACTTACTTTTGGCGGAGCATTTTCAAACCATATTGCTGCAACCGCATTTGCTGGGAAAGAACACGGTTTCAAAACTATCGGAATCATTCGTGGAGACGAATTGAGAGATAAAATCCAAGTGAATCCAACCCTGAAATTTGCACAAGAATGTGGAATGCAGTTCAAGTTTATTACTCGCGAAGCGTATCGCCACAAAACCGAAGCTGAATTTATAGCAGATTTAAAACAAGAATTCGGCAATTTTTATCTAGTTCCTGAAGGCGGAACCAATGAATTTGCCATAAAAGGCTGCGAAGAAATTCTAACTGATGAAGATACACAATTTGATTATGTTTGCTGCTCCATTGGAACAGGAGGAACTATTTCCGGGCTAATAAACAGTATTTTGCCACACCAGAAAGTTTTAGGATTTCCTGCATTGAAAGGTGATTTTTTACAAAATGAAATTCGTAAATTTGCACGAAATGAGAACTGGGAATTAATAACTGATTATCATTTTGGCGGTTACGGAAAAGTGAAACCAGAATTAATTACCTTTATTAACTCGTTTTATGTGGAAAATAAGATTCCTTTGGATCCCATTTATACGGGGAAGATGGTTTTTGGCGTTATAGATTTGATTGAAAAGAATTATTTTCCCGAGAATTCAAAAATTTTACTCATTCATACCGGAGGACTCCAAGGAATTCAGGGAATGAATTTGAAACTAAAAGCAAAAAAATTGCAAACAATTGATATCGATGTTTAAAAAAAGCTTCCTTCTATTTATTCTAATCACATTAGCAAGTTGCAATGCATCAAAATCGATGATTGTAACCAAGAAAACTGTTTCTCAAAAACCAAGAAACGAAGTAGTTCAAAATGCCAAAAAATCAAATACAGCTACAAAATCGTCGTCACAAGTAAAATACAAACCAGTTTCGGAAGTAATAGCATCAACATCAAAAACGGTCGTGACCAGCGATTTAATCAATGGATATATTTTTCATTACAAAGAAATTGCGATGAGTAATATGAGGATTTATGGCATTCCAGCAAGTATTATTTTGGCTCAAGGAATATTGGAATCTGGAGCAGGAAATGGAAATTTAGCTGTAAATGCAAACAATCATTTTGGGATAAAATGCTACACGGATTGGACTGGAGAATCGGTAAGACACGACGACGATTCCATTCAGGAATGTTTTCGAAAATACAATAATCCTGAAGAATCATTCAAAGATCATGCAAGTATTTTAACCAAAAGAAAAAGATATGCCTCTTTGTTTAATTTGCCAAATGGCGATTACAAAGCTTGGGCAAAAGGCTTAAGAGCTGCCGGATATGCAACAGATCCAAAATATCCAGATAAATTAATTTCCTATATCGAGCGTTTTAATTTGCATCAATATGACCGTCAAGTTTTAAAAGATGGGGATGATTCAATTGTAAAGCAATTAACAGCTAAACCAACATTGGAGACTAAAAAAATAAGGGATTCAAATATAACTTTATACGAAGTGCAAAAAAGTGACACCCTGTATTCCATCTCGAAAAAGTTCAATGTATCAGTAGAAGAATTACAACAAAAAAACAGTCTCACTAATAATTCAATTTCGATAGGGCAGAAGTTGAAGGTTAATTAAGTCCTTTAACGAGAATAGAATAAAGAAAATAGAGAAAAGAAAAAATGTGTTTTGGGATTTATATTTCAATAACTTAAAACCCAAAACCCAAAACCTAAAACCTAAAACCTAAAACCCAAAACCTAAAACCCAAAACCTAAAAAAATCAAAACCTAAAATGATATATCAAAGAAGTAGTCACCTTTTTGCTGAAGCTGAAAAAGTAATTCCCGGAGGTGTAAATTCACCAGTTCGTGCCTTCAAAGCCGTGGGCGGAACGCCAATTTTTGTCAAAAGTGCCAAAGGTGCTTATTTATTTGACGAAGACGGAAACAAATTAATAGATTACATCAATTCTTGGGGGCCAATGATTTTGGGTCACGCTTATCAACCCGTTGTAGATGCCATAATCGAAAAGGCCAAAATGGGAACTTCCTTCGGAATGCCAACCGAATTAGAAACTCAAATTGCCGCCTTGGCAGTTGCTATGGTGCCAAATATCGATAAAATAAGATTTGTAAATTCTGGAACCGAAGCCTGTATGAGCGCCATTCGTTTGGCTCGTGGATTTGCCAAAAAAGACAAAATAATCAAGTTTGCCGGTTGCTACCACGGACATTCCGATTCGTTTTTGATACAAGCGGGAAGCGGCGCCATTACTTTTGGTTCTCCAAATAGTCCTGGCGTAACAGCTGGAACGGCTAAGGACACTTTGCTGGCAAAATACAATGATTTAGAAAATGTGGCGACTTTAATTCAAGCCAATAAAAATGAAATTGCTGCCATAATTGTGGAGCCAGTGGCAGGAAATATGGGTTGTATTCCACCCAATAAAGGTTTTCTAGAAGGCTTGCGCCAATTGTGTACAGATAACAATATTCTCCTAATTTTTGATGAAGTGATGACAGGATTCAGACTCGCCAGAGGTGGAGTTCAAGAATTGTTGAACATCAAAGCTGATATTGTTTGTTTCGGAAAAGTGATTGGTGGCGGTTTGCCTGTTGGTGCTTTTGCTGCTCGAGCTGAAATTATGAATTATTTAGCACCACTTGGCCCTGTTTATCAAGCGGGAACTTTGTCTGGAAATCCGTTGGCTATGGCAGCAGGATTGACAATGTTGCAAGCATTGGACAATGATCGAGAAATTTTCAAAAGATTGGATGAAAAAACAGCTTACTTAGCAGCAGGAATCGACAGAGTTCTTAAAGCAAACAAAGTAGATTTTACCATCAACAGAATTGGTTCAATGATTTCCGTTCATTTTGCTGCAACTCCTGTTTTCGATTTTCAAAGCGCGGCAAAAGGCGATAATGAAACCTTCAAAAAATTCTTCCACGGATTGTTAAATGAAGGAATTTATATTGCGCCATCGGCTTATGAAACTTGGTTTATCACGGACGCGCTTACTTATGAAGACTTGGATTTTACCATTCAAGTCGTGGATAAAGTTTCAAAAACATTTTAGTATTACACATAAAAAAACTTCCGGAAACCACCCCGGAAGTTTTAACAACTAACCAATTATTCTAACTTTTTTTAACCTCTTCTTTGTTGTTTTCCTTGTTGCGGTACTTTACGGGTCACATAAATTTTCTGGGGATTAACTAAAAAGTTTTTCCATTCTAAACAGAAAGAATTTCACATCTACGACACCTCTTTGATTTGCTCTAAAGAGTTTTACTTTTGAATTAAAAGATTCAGCGT
>Ga0209702_10007380_pt1 | contig 13478 bp, 10 predicted proteins | sample FRY01_FD_187210 | JGI IMG/M metagenome (GOLD analysis project Ga0209702, IMG submission 187210) | Freshwater microbial communities from Lake Fryxell liftoff mats and glacier meltwater in Antarctica - FRY-01 (SPAdes) (version 2) | ecosystem: Environmental > Aquatic > Freshwater > Ice > Glacier... | reverse complement strand
GCTTATTTTGATACCTTTAAATAAACAAAACAAACTTTCGCATATACACCTATTTTTGGGTGGCTTTGCGAAAGTTTGTTTCGGGTATATACAAGTTATAAGCAAGCCTAAAAGACGACAGTGCATCAACAAACAGACGACTAAAAACATAAACAAATTAACAAAGACAAACCATTTTGACAGGTGACCAAAAACATAGAAACGATATAACAAACGGACAGCAACTTAACCGACTCGCTGACCAGCCCTATGTTTTTTATTTTTTTCCCCACCGCACTTTTTTAAAAACAATTTTAGCCAGCCGCACAAGTGGCACATTTGGTTTTGCCCCGACACACAAAGCCAACGCTTCGGCAAAACCAAAAGAGCCACTTTTTAGCGAACGCACTGCGAGAAATCGTACTTTAGTGAACTTGGTTTTCAGTTTAAATTCAATGAATATAAGATGGCAAAAACAGTAGTAGAAGCATTTAATAAATTTATGGCTGACACAGTCAATCTAGACCCTGACAGAACAAAAAGGGCTCGGGGAAGTCGTGATTGGCTTGTTGGACAAATTGGAGCTTTTCCTGATGACGATACTAAGTTTCCAAACATTTATACAGAGAAGAATATTTTCTATGGCTCATTTTCGAGAAGGACAAAGAAACGACCGCTTGATGACATCGATATAATGATATGTTTGAAGGCTGACGGTTGCTCTTACAATGAGTACACGGACAAAATTGAAATAACCGCACCCGATACTGCAACTCGTTTTAAGGACTTTAAAAACGAAGGGACGAACATCCTTAATTCCAGAAAAGTTATAAATGCTTTTATTGCTAAGCTGACTGGAATACCACAGTATAAAAAAGCTGAAATAAAAAGAAATTTAGAAGCAGCCACTCTCAATCTTGAATCGTATGATTGGGTGTTTGATATTGTTCCGTGTTTCTTTACAACAGAGGATGCAAACAAACGAACTTATTACATTATCCCTGATGGCAATGGTAACTGGAAGAAAACCGACCCTAGAATTGACAGCGATAGACTTACTAAATTGAATACAGCACACGAAGGAAATTTACTGAATGTAATTAGAGCTATTAAATATTGGAACACTCGGCCAACGATGCCTACGATGGGTTCATATTTATTGGAAAATATGATACTTGATTACTATGAAGAACAAACAGCAGTAGCCTCTAAATATGTCGATATTGAAATTGTGAAAATTCTACTAGAAATTCACAGGAGAGTTTCCAATCCAGTAAATGACCCTAAAGGTATTCAAGGGAACTTGAATGCACTAAGTGCAGAAGATAAAAAGAAAATAAAAGACAGAGCCTATCAAGATTATTCAAAGGCATTTGATGCAAGGCAATTAGAAAATGCAAAAAACGAAAAAGAATCAATAGGTAAATGGATTGAAATTTTTGGAGACAAATTCCCAAAGTATGATTGAAATTGGTAAACATATTATACAAGAGCAGGATTCTGAAACAAGCATTAAATACTTGGCAGCACAGAAACAACTTTATATTAACGGAAAAGCAACTTTTGCTTTTCAGGTTTTAATTGCTGTTCCAATTCCAATAATTATTTCAATCGTTACTCCGCTTCTTAGCAAACCTGAACAAAGTATAATTTGGATTTTTGTTTTGTACAGCATCATTGCTACATTCTTGGAATTTTTCTGCGAAGACAGGGCTATGAAACTGAAAAAATTGGCTGCTTCTATTCAAGAAAAATTTGACACCAACGTTTTGCTTATTGACTGGAATAAAACGCTTTTACCGAGCAAACCCGATGACGGTTTAATTCTTCGCTATTACAATAAATACATCAAAAAACACAAACTCGACAAACTTTATGGTTGGTATTCAAATGAAGTTATTCCAGTCAAAACAAATATAGCAACACTTCTCTGCCAACGTACAAATTGCAGTTACGATTTTACTTTAAGAAAAAGATACACAAATACAATTTTGCTACTTGCCGCTTCAACATTCTTTATTTTGCTCATTATTGCAGGACAGTTTGGAATAACAGTACCTTCATTTATTTCGAGTGTTTTATTTCCATCGTTACCCGTTTTTGTTTTAGCATACAAACAAATTTCCAGTAACAATGAAGCAATTGAAAATTTAAAAGAGTTGAAAGAATTAATCGAAACTGAATTAGAAAAAATAAGCATCAACGATAATGTTGACAGCCATTTGATAAGGCAAATACAAGATAAAATATATTTAAAGAGAATCAACAGCCCACTTTTACCAGAATGGGCTTACGACTTTTTAAGACAAAACCTTGAAGACGAAATGCATTTTTCAATGAAGGAAAAGGTAAAAGAATTAACGAAATAAAAAGACAAAGAATTTATGGCAATCAAAAAATCAGAATTATACAGTTCCCTTTGGGCGAGTTGTGACGAGTTAAGGGGCGGAATGGACCCCAGCCAATACAAGGATTATATTCTTGTGTTGTTGTTTGTGAAATATGTGTCCGACAAATATGCTGGTGATGCAGACGCAATTATTGAAATACCCGAAGGTGGTAGTTTCAAAGATATGCAAGCGTTGAAAGGCAATAAAGACATTGGCAATCAAATCAACATCATTATTGGGGTTTTGGCTGATGCGAATGATTTAAAAGGTGTGATTGATGTTGCCGACTTTGCTGACGATGATAAATTGGGCAAAGGCAAAGAAATGGTGGACAAACTTACCAACCTTATTTCCATTTTTGAAAATCCTTCCCTTGACTTCAGTAAAAACAGAGCAGGTGGCGATGATATTTTAGGCGATGCATTTGAATACCTGATGAAAAACTTTGCTACCGAAAGCGGTAAAAGCAAAGGACAATTTTACACACCAAGCGAAGTAAGCCGAGTAATGGCAAAAGTGTTGAGCATTCACGATGCCACCAACAAAACCACTTTTTACGACCCTACCTGCGGTTCGGGTTCTTTATTGTTAAAAGCATTGGATGAAGCCGATGGCAAAGGCACTATTTACGGACAAGAGAAAGATGTAGCAACAGCTGCTCTTGCTCGTATGAACATGATTTTGCACGGACAAGAAGCCATTGAAATACACCGAGGACAAAGCACCCTTTCCGACCCGTTTTTTAAAGACAGCAACGGGCATTTAAAAACCTTCGATTTTGTAGTTGCTAATCCTCCTTTTTCTTCGGTCAATTGGGCTTCTGGATTTAATCCGCAAGACGACCTTTTTGGTCGCTTTGAAAAAGATGAAATTGAAAGTTCAAAAACAGGCAAAGCAACTTATAAAACACCACCCGATAAAAATGGCGATTATGCTTTTTTGCTGCACATTCTCAAATCTTTAAAAAGCAAAGGTAAAGGTGCTTGTATTTTGCCACACGGTGTTTTGTTCAGAGGAAATGCCGAAGCCGAAATACGCAAAAGCCTTATTGAACGTGGCTACATCAAAGGCATTATTGGTTTGCCTGCCAACTTGTTTTACGGCACGGGCATTCCTGCTTGCATCATTGTAATGGACAAAGAAGGTGCTGAAGAGCGCAAGCATATTTTTATGGTTGATGCCAGCAAAGGCTATATTAAAGACGGAAACAAAAACCGTTTGCGTGAGCAGGACATTCATAAAATTGTGGACATTTTTAATAAACAAACCGAGCTACCAAAGTTTAGTCGCTTAGTAAGTTTAGAAGAAATAAGCGACCCGAAAAACGATTTCAACCTGAACATTCCAAGATATATCGACAGCCAAGAAGCAGAAGACATTCAAGATATTGCAGCACATTTATTGGGCGATATTCCCAATGCAGATATTGACGCACTGCAAGAATATTGGACGGCTTATCCTTCGATTAGACAACATTTATTTAAAGACGGTCGCAAAACTTATTCTCAAGTAGCCGTTGACCATACGCAACTAAAAAACGAAATTTTTTCGCATCCCGAATTTGTAGGCTTTAGTGCTGAAATGGATACTTTATTTACCGATTGGAAAACACGAAACACCAAAACGCTGAAAGCATTAACCATTGGCATAAAACCCAAGCAAACTATTTACCGAATTTCAGAAGATGTACTTGCTACCTACATAGGCAAAGCCTTGATGGACAAATACGATGTGTATCAACATTTGATGAATTACTGGAATGATGTAATGCAAGACGATTGTTATTTGATAGCCGTTGATGGATGGAAAGCAGAATTAAGCATCATCAAACAAACCAAATCTGCTACTGTTTGGGATTGCGATTTAGTGCCAAAAACATTGGTGGTTAACCGCTATTTTTTAACTGAGAAAAAGGCGTTTGAAAAATTAGAAAGCGATAAAGAAGCCATAGCAACACAGATAACCGAACTGGAAGAAGAACATAATACCGAAGATGGCTATTTTACCGACTTGGACAAAGTAAATAAAGCCAATGTGCAAAAGCGATTGAAAGAATTGCTGGCAATAAAACCAAAAGCTAAAAAACAAAATTTGGCTATTGCAGCCGAACCCGAAGCAGTTTATGGAGAACAAGCAATATTGGAGCTATATCTAAAACTTTTGGACGACCAAACCGAAGGCAACAAAAAGATAAAAGAAGCCATTGCCGACCTTGTCAAAAAAGTAATTGAACGCTATAAAACATTAACCGAAACCGAAATTAAACAATTGGTGGTAGATGATAAATGGATGGCAAGCATAGAACGCAGTGTAAAAACCGAAATGGAACGCATTAGCCAACGCCTGACCCAACGCATAAAAGAGCTGGCAGAACGCTACGAAACACCCTTGCCGAAGCAAACGATAGAAGTTGCCGAGTTTGAAGAAAAAGTAAATGCTCACCTTCAAAAAATGGGATTTGTATGGAACTAAAAACAGGTTATAAACAAACAGAAATTGGGGTAATTCCAAGTGATTGGGATTTGAAAAGTGTTGGGGAAATTTTTACTTTTTATTCAACTTCTAATTTTTCAAAAGCTGAAATGACAGTTTTTGGAGATGTTGGTTGCGTTCATTATGGACTTATACACGCAATTGAAAATTCACATTATTCCTTATCAGAGGGAACTAAGTATTATGTAACAAAAGAACAAGCAAAATATGAAACCATAAAAGAAGGGGATGTAATTATGGTAGATGCTTCTGAGGATTTGGTTGGGCTAAATAAATCTGTTGAAGTTTTTAATTTAAGAGGAAAAGAATTTATTGCTGGACTTCACACGTTTCTTTTACGAGATAATAGCTTGAATTATGTTGTTAAATTCAGAGGACTAATATTAAATTCAACTGCTGTAAAAAAGCAAATGTTGAAGTTAGCTGTGGGAATGAAGGTGTTTGGGGTTTCAAAAACGCAATTACAAAATATTTTAATATCAGTTCCGCCACTCACCGAACAAACTCTTATAGCCACCGCCCTATCCGATGCCGATGCCTTGATAAGCAGTTTAGAAAAACTCATTGCCAAAAAACGCAACATCAAACAAGGAGCAATGCAAAAATTGCTGCAACCGAAAGAGGGCTGGGAAGTGAAGAAGTTGGGGGAGGTTGCGGAGATTGTCGGTGGAGGAACACCAAGTAGTTTCATTTCAAGTTATTGGAATGGTAAAATTAATTGGTTCACGCCAACAGAAATTGGTGAAAACAAATACACATTTGAGAGTGCTCGTAAAATAACTAAAGAAGGTTTTATAAATTGTTCAGGAAAAATGTTGCCAGTTGGTTCAATTCTTTTAACTACGAGAGCGGGAATTGGAGATTTAAGTATTTTAATGATGGAAGGATGCACTAATCAGGGTTTTCAATCCTTGATAGCTAAAGAAGGCTATTACAATGAATATCTTTATTATTTGGTTCAAACTTTGAAAAACGTTTTAATTCAAAATGCAAGTGGGAGCACCTTTTTGGAGATAAGTCCTAATAAAATTAAGCAAATTGAAATTTCGATACCATCATTTGAAGAACAAAACGAAATCGCTACCATTCTTTCCGATATGGATGAAGAAATAACCGCCTTAGAAACCAAATTGGAGAAATACAAAAAGGTAAAATTGGGGATGATGCAAAATTTATTAACGGGTAAAATAAGATTGGTGTAAGATGGAATTTAAAAACATAGGCGACTTAGTAAATAAAATAAATACTTCACTTGGTGAGTTCTGCAATGAATTTGGCAGAAAACGTAAAGAACTTGCAGGATTGGGTAAAGTTCCCAAGCGTGGCATTTTATTTACCTATGACACCACCAAAAAGAATGATTGGTCTATAAATGAAGGAGGCGGAACGGAATTGCAATATCACATTGCATTTGATACTGATGAGTTAGAAATTAGGTATGGTTTAGGTTTCAATACGCAATATGTGCCATTTGCCAACCAAATGAGTACGGTTGACTATATGCAACCTTTTATGAATGGTTTTTTAAACCACGAAAAAAGAATAAGACAACTTTTGCCTGATTACGATTTTGTGTATGGTAATATTGAACAACTGAAACAACCTAAAGACGACCAATATACTTTGTTTGGAAAAACTGTTAGTGCAGAAGAAAAAACAGATGGCTATTTTATTGAAGACAGCGTTTATGAAGGCATTATCGAAGATTTAAAAAAGCAATTTGAACCTTATCAAATCATATTTACCGAAAAAAAGAACTTTAAAAAAGTAGCAATGAATATTCAAAATAGCATAAACATACTCACGCAAAAAGGGCAAATCATTTTACAGGGACCTCCAGGAACAGGTAAAACCTATACAGCCAAAGATATTGCTGAGCAAATACTTTTTTCAAAAGTTACAGAAGACAAAAAGCAACAAAAAACTTTTCTCGAAAGCACCGAGCAGTTTAAACTCATTCAGTTTCATCCAGCATATTCTTATGAAGATTTTGTAAGAGGAATTGTAGCTGAAAGCAAAGGCACTCAAATAGATTACGTTACAAAAGATAAGGTTTTAGCGAAGTTTGCAAAAGAAGCGTACAAAAATTGGAAAGCATCTACTGAACCTAAAGAAAAAGTAGCCCGAGAAACCTGGGTGCAAGAAACTTTAGAAGACTTCAAAGATTTTCTTTCCGAAGAAATTGAGGATAAGGAAGAAAAATTGATGATTACAGGTAAAGTTTACATAAACCGTATCACTGAAAACAGTATTCGCTACAATTCCGATGCTTGGGGGGTAGATGGCGGTGTGCCTGTTTCCGATATAGTTAAAATGTATTTGGCATATACTACCACAAGAAGGCAAATTAAAGACAATCCTGAATTGACTAAAACCGCTAAAAGTTTATCAACTTATTGGCTAGAAATCCTTAAACTGTTCAAAAAATACATTGCTGATAATAATTTAAAGCCAATTGAAACTACAGCCGAGATTGCAGAGAAGAAATACGTCTTAATCATTGATGAAATTAATCGTGCCAACTTACCTGCTGTATTAGGCGAATTGATTTATGCTTTAGAATATCGAGGAGAAAAGGTGGAAAGTATGTACCCAATAGATGATGACAGCACACTCATTATACCCCCTAATTTATACATCATTGGCACGATGAATACTTCCGACAGAAGTGTAGGACATATTGATTACGCCATTCGCAGACGCTTCGCATTTATAGATGTTTTACCTAAAGTATTGGCAGGAGATAACTTTGAATTGGAATTATTCAAACAAGTGTCTGCCCTATTTATCCAAAACTTTGATGAGTATGTTCAAGATAATACTGTTGAATTAAAATTATCGGAGCATTTATCGGAAGAATTTAGACCCGAAGATGTTTGGTTGGGTCATAGCTATTTTATCAAAGGTGAAGGAAATTTTTCGTTACGGAAAAAATATGAAATCGTTCCTATTCTGAAAGAATATGTAAAAGACGGAATACTAAAACAAAGTGCTGAACCTATAATTAATACTTTGTAAATAATGATAGTACTAAGCGAACAATATGGTTATAAAAACCCAAGGTCAATAGATGATATTGAACGCTTTGCAGCTGCATTAAAAAATAGGGCATATAGGAAAACCATTCAAGGAAAAAAGAATAACGCAAACTGTTTTGATATTCTTTACATTGAAAACGAAACTAATCCCTATCGATTTGAAACCTCCTATTTTGTAGGCGTTGATTGGATTGTAGAAAACGAATTGCCTATTTATGTAAAACCAAAACTGGATGATGACATTTCGGAAGTGAATTATGTAAAAATGCTTTTTGATGTTTTAAAAGAGCCTGAAAACTATAATCACTTAGACCAACTTTGCGAAATTAATTTTGAAAAACCGAGCATTGCCATAGAGCAAAAGCAAGATTTATTAACGCCTTTGCTTCTTATCCAATACATCAACCTCTTGAAAAAAATTGTTCAGAAAGGATTAAAGAAATCATATTACTCTGTAACCAAAAATCTGAACGCGAAAGTCAAAGGCAAAATATTGATAAATGAAACCATCAAGAAAAACCATTTCAATAATAAGATGCTTTATAGCTATTGCCAATATTCGGAGTTTGGCATCAATAGCATTGAAAACAAAGTTTTGAAAAAGGCATTGGCATTTTCTATTGCATCAATGCAAAATTTTAAAGGAATTGAAATTTCAGCTTTAAACGGTTTGGTTAATTATATTCAACCAGCATTTGTAAATGTAGATAACGAAGTAAATATTGAAGAACTTAAAAGTATTAAACCAAATAAACTCTACAAGGAATATGAGCAGGCATTGAAATTTGCCAAGCATATATTGAAACGATACGGTTATAATATCTCAACGGCTAACTCGACTATCATAAAAACACCGCCATTCTGGATTGATATGAGTAAACTGTTTGAGTTGTATGTTTTTTCAAAATTGAAAGAACGATTTCCACAGCATGAGGAAGTCACTTATCATAAATACTTTAATTTTCTTCAACCTGATTTTATTATTAAATCAAAGGACAAACTGACTAAAATGGTGGTTGATGCCAAATACAAACCTCAATATCAAAACGGCAATATCAACACAGAAGACATAAGGCAGATTAGTGGTTATGCAAGGCTAAATAAGGTATATATTTTTTTAGATTTTGAGGATGATAAAATAATTGATTGCCTTGTTGTCTACTCCAATCAAACAGCAAACAGAAAAGATTTTAAAGGCGACAATTTTAAAATTGAAGAAGAAAAAGAATACAACAGGTTTTTCAAAATCGGGATTGAATTACCCGTAAAAACATAAATAGATATGAGCAAAGTGGGACAAATAGAGCGTGCAACCCAAAGCCGCATTGTGCAATTGTTTCAAGAGCAATTGCAGTATCGCTATTTGGGTAATTTGGAAAAAGAAGAAGAAAACAGCAACGTAAATGAAGCTTTGCTCACGGCATATTTAACCAAAAAAGGACACAGTGCTTCACTCATCAGCAAAGCCCTGTTTGAGTTTAAGAAGATAGTAACTATCAATACCAACGATGATTTATATCAAGCCAACAAAAATGTATATGCAGCCCTTCGTTATGGCATCAATGTAAAAGAAGAAGCAGGGCAAAACAAAACCACCGTTCATTTAATTGATTGGGCAACTCCGCACGAAAATGATTTTGCTATTGCCGAAGAAGTAACCATAAAAGGGCAACACAACAAACGCCCCGATATTGTTATTTACATCAACGGCATTGCAGTTTGTGTATTTGAATTAAAGCGAAGCACGGTTTCCGTTTCAGAGGGCATTCGCCAAAACAACGACAATCAAAAACATCTTTTCATCAAACCATTTTACACCACCATTCAGTTGGTAATGGCCGGGCAAGATGTAGAAGGTTTGCGATATGCAGCCATTGATACAACTGAAAAATATTATTTGAAATGGAAAGAGGTAAGCGAAGAATTTAACCCAAACGATACGTACCTCTTAGAACTTACTAAGCCTATAAGAGAGCAAGCAAATAAAGCCGATAATTTGTTGGATAAGCATATTATTGAAATGCTTGGCAAAGAACGCTTGTTGGAAATATTGCACGATTTCGTAGTGTTTGACCGTGGACAAAAGAAATTTTGCAGACCCAATCAATACTTTGGTTTAAAAGCAGCACAAGAACATATTCGTAATAAGGAGGGCGGTATTATTTGGCATACACAAGGCAGCGGCAAGAGTTTAACAATGGTTTGGCTCACCAAATGGATACGAGAATACAATCCCAATGCAAGAGTGCTTATCATTACCGACCGTGATGAACTAGACAAACAAATTGAGAAAGTTTTTAAAGGCGTTGACGAACACATTGTAAGAACAAAAAGCGGAGCCGATTTAATTGAAAAACTAAATGCAACCACACCTTGGTTGATGTGTTCTCTCATTCACAAATTTGGTAACAAAGAAGAAGCCGATTACGACAGTTATTTGGAAGAACTAAAAAACGCTTTGCCCAAAGACTTTAAACCCAAAGGCGACTTTTATGTATTTGTAGATGAATGTCACCGAACACAAAGCGGAGATTTGAACAAAGCAATGCGACAATTACTAGGCGAAAAAGCTTTGTTTATTGGTTTTACAGGAACGCCCATAATGCAAGCCGATAAAAAGCGAAGCATTGAAATTTTTGGCAAATACATACACACTTACAAATTTGATGAAGCAGTAAAAGACGGTGTTGTATTGGATTTACGGTATGAAGCTCGTGACATAGAACAAAAAATAACTTCGTTAGATAAGATTGATGCTTGGTTTGATAGCAAAACAAAAGGCTTAACAGATTTTGCCAAAACCGAACTCAAACAGAAATGGGGAACAATGAAAAAAGTGTTCAGTTCGGTTGGACGCTTACAAAAAATTGTTGCCGATATTTTGTTGGATATGGAAACCCGTGAACGTTTACAAAACGGCAGAGGCAACGCAATTTTGGTGTCAGGCAGTATTTATAATGCTTGTAGATATTATCAATTGTTTCAAGAAGCAGGTTTTAAAAAATGTGCTATTGTTACTTCATTTGCCCCAAGTTATGCAGATATAAAAGGTGAAGGAGAAGGTCATACTGAAAAATTAATGCAGTATGAAATCTATCAAAAAATGCTTAATGGCAAAACTTCAGAAGATTTTGAAGACGAAGCAAAAAAACGTTTCATTGACGAACCGGCACAAATGAAATTGTTGATTGTGGTGGATAAACTACTTACAGGTTTTGATGCACCAAGTGCAACCTTTCTTTACATTGATAAAAGTATGAGAGACCACGGTTTGTTTCAGGCAATTTGTCGAGTAAACCGTTTGGATGGAGACGATAAAGATTATGGTTATATTATTGACTACAAAGATTTATTCGGCAGTTTAGAAAACGCATATAAAGATTTTACATCCAAAGCATTTGAAGATTATGACAAATCGGATGTAGAAGGTTTGTTAAGCGACCGTTTGGCAAAAGGCAAAGAACGTTTGGATGATGCTTTAGAGACCATCAAAGCCTTATGCGAACCTGTTGCACCGCCCAAAGGCACACAACAATACATTGCATATTTCTGTGGTAACCCACAGTTGAAAGAAGATTTAAAAGACAGCGAACCCAAACGAGTAGCATTGTACAAAGCAGTTATTTCATTAATTCGTGCCTATGCCAACATTGCCGATGAAATGGAGGAAGCAGGTTATAAACCAAACGAAATTGAAAATATTAAAAATGATTTGAAGCATTTTGAAAGTGTTCGCAAAGAAACTCAATTGGCCAGTGGCGATTGGGTTGATTTAAAACAATACGAACCTGCAATGCGACATTTGATAGATAGCTACATTGCAGCAGAAGAAAGTGAAAAAATTTCAGCTTTTGATGATTTTAGTTTGGTGGAATTACTTGTTAAAGACGGCAAAGGTGCATTGGACAAATTGCCCGACAACATTAAGAAAAACAAAGAAGCAATGGCAGAAACCATTGAAAATAATTTGCGGAAAGTTATCATTGAAGAAAGTCCGACCAACCCGATTTACTACGAAAAGATGAGTGTGTTGCTGGATGAATTAATTAAGCTACGCAACGAGGAAGCAGCAGAATACGAAAAGTATTTAGAGGAGATAGTTAAGTTGGCAGTAAAAGTGAAGAAGCCTGAAACAAGTAATGAATATCCATCGAGCATCAACACGCAAGCCAAGCGGGCATTGTATGACAATTTAGAAAAAGATGAACCTTTGACAATCGCAATGGACAGTGCGGTAATCTATGGCAAACACGATGATTGGGAAGGAACTTTATCCAAAGAAAAACATTTGAAAAACAAAGTGGTAAAACCTGTATTGGAAGAATATAAAAAGCCAGAAAAATTAGACCCTATTTTTGAAATCATTAAACAGCAAAAGGAATACAAGTAAGTAATGGAAGAAGTAAAAATTCTAAATATCACTTCTCAACTTTCTATTGATGTTGTTCGCAAAGACATCAAGAATATGCACTTGGCAGTTTATCCGCCAACGGGCAGAGTTCGTATTGCAGCACCATTGCGTATTGATGACGAAGCAGTAAGACTTTTTGCAATTTCAAAAATTGCTTGGATAAGAAAACACCAACGGAATTTTCTTGCACAAGACCGCCAACCACCAAGACAATTTAAAGAAAGAGAGAGTCATTACTTTTTAGGCAAACGGTATTTGTTGAGAATAATTGAAGAAGAAGCACCAGCAAAAGTAGTTTTCAAAACCAAAACATATATTGACCTTTATATACGACCAGAAAGTACAATTGAACATCGACATATTATCATAAATGAATGGTATCGGACAGAGTTAAAAAAACTCATTCAGCCTATCATAGACAAATGGGAAAAACAAATTGGCGTAACGGTTGACGACTGGCAAGTAAAGCAAATGAAAACCAAATGGGGTACTTGCAACATTGATAAAAAAAGAATTTGGATAAATCTTGAACTTGCAAAAAAGCCTTTACATTGTTTAGAATATATTGTGGTCCACGAAATGATACACTTTTTAGAGAGACATCACAACGACCGTTTCCTGACCTTGATGGAAAAGTATATGCCACAATGGAAGTTTTATAAGGAAGAATTAAATCGTTTACCTGTAAGCCACGGAGAATGGACATACTAACAAATAGCCCACGCATTTTGCAAGCACATTGCCAAAGCCGCACAAGCCAATACGCAGTCCAAAGCTTTGTCAAAGAGCTTGCAAAGCCAACGCAAGACAAAATTGTTTTTAAAAAATTTCCCGACCCTTCAAAAAAAATAAAAAACGCAACGCACAGCCGGCACTCAATGACACAGAAACTCAATATTGACAACGGCTTGCAAGGACGGAGGACAGAAGGCCAGCTTATAACAGCACCTACAAAAAATTGGCGGTTCAGTGCTTCGTATGACAGTTTTGTGGTACAACAAACATTCGTTCTTCGTATGAACATTTGTGGTAAAAATCGCCAACTTCTTGTAGCTGCAAACCGTTAGCGGTCAGGCAACAAACGACTGCGATAATAAAAACGAGTTAACAAAAAAAAGTAAACCATATGGAATTCATCAACTTCAATTCTCTTATTGGGAGACAAAA
>Ga0209702_10007379_pt1 | contig 13479 bp, 12 predicted proteins | sample FRY01_FD_187210 | JGI IMG/M metagenome (GOLD analysis project Ga0209702, IMG submission 187210) | Freshwater microbial communities from Lake Fryxell liftoff mats and glacier meltwater in Antarctica - FRY-01 (SPAdes) (version 2) | ecosystem: Environmental > Aquatic > Freshwater > Ice > Glacier... | reverse complement strand
CGGTGTAAAGAGCGACCATAGTATCCTCAGCGAACCGCCAAGTACGTGAACCGTACGCTTGGTGGTGTGAGAGGCGAACTCCGCTCCTAATTTGGGGCGGAGCCGTCTACTCGATTACCTGCTGCCGTTCTGTCAGTCGTTATGTCCATAGTTTTATTACAGCTAATAAACTTAAAATAATAGTCAGTCCACCAATAACCCAAATAGAAACTTTAATTGTTTTGTTTTCAGCTTCAATTACTTGTTTTAGCTCTTTAGTGTTTTTAGCAAACTCTATTTCAAAAATCTGTTTGATTTGATTTCTTTCATTCTCAATTAATTGTTTGATTTGAGATTTATTGTCGTCAAGTTGAATTTTAATTGTACCCGCAAGGTCTTTATAAAATTCCTTGTTCTCTTTGCTTATTTGGTCTGTCTTTTTATCGACAAGATTATGGATTTCGGAAATAGATTTTTCAATGCCCTTGTTAATACTTTCAAGTGCTTTGCTATTCTGGTCAAACTGTTGGCTTATTTTATCATAGGAAACTGTAAGTCCTTGCAATTTCTGATAAGCATCTGAAACGGCTTTAAGTTTTTCAACTTCTTTGTCGAAGTCTTCCAATGTTGTATTAAATTTCTGTAAGTTGCTCATATAGTAAAGTATTGAGTTTTTTTAGTTCCGTTAATTTTTGAGAGTAAACATCATTGAGTAAATATGCCAAATCATAATATTCTGCAAGTTGTTCCAATTTCTCAGGATAGAATTTTGAGATTGATTGGTACAACTCCATTTTTTGATCTTCGTTTAGGGTTTTCCCTAAAATCATAAGTCTGTTTAAGAAATCATCTTGCTCACTTTTTGAAAAGGTTTGTTTAATAGTTTCTAAAGCACTTTCAAAACGCTCTTTTCCGTCACTATCTTGGTATTGATTGAGTGCCAAACGAACAAAACCGCTTAAAAAATTTAATCCTAAATTGTTACGATAACTTTCTAAAAAACGACTTATATTATCTCTTAATCTCTCAAATTTTAATTTTTTTTCATTCAAGCCAACAATTTCAGGAATATAGATTTTGTTTTTTTCCTTTAAGCCATTAACAATTTTGTCAGTTTCTTCATAATAGAAAAATGCTTCAAACCAATTTTCATACTTATTTGGATTTTCGCCAATATCTTGAAGAATAAAAGTAGTGTCGGAAAAAATAAAATAGTTATCTATTCTTCTTTTAAATTCTTCGCTATTAAATTCTTCATTACTTATAAATTCATTACACCAGTCCGAAAGTGTTTTTAATGATTGCTTACGGCTATAGGAAATATTTTCAAAAGTCCAATTCAAGAGATACCAAACTGATTTTTCTAATATGGTTGATTTTTGAATTTTTGATATTTCTGTTTCTACATCTGTGTTCGGTTCGTATTTTGTGATATAATTTGAAACGCTTTTTGTAATTGACGTTTCATTTTGTGTTTTGAATTGAACTTCAAAATGGTCAATAAAATTGGTTGTCCAGTCGGAAACAATACCCAATAAACTTAAACGATAGATTGCCTTTTGTAAAGTATCATTGTTTATTTTCAATTTTGAATAAGCATCATTCCAAAATATTCTGACTTTGGTTTCCGCTTTGAAATAAACATTAACCACTCCTAAAATTATTTTAAAATCTTCATCAATGTCGTTTTGTCCTTGCGTGAATAGAAAAACTTGCTTAAAAATGTCTCGACCACCAAAACCAACTTCATTGCTAATTTCTTTCATTTCAGCAAAAGATGTGTTCTTATGAAATAAGCGTTCAACTCTTTCGATGTCGTGAGTTTCTGGCGAATAAAGAACATAGCATTTGCCTGTTTTTGATTTGTTTTCTTCTTTGCTTTTGTCCCATCTTCCTGCTCTTCCTGCTTCCTGGTATAGGGCTTCTACTGAACTAGGTAAACCATAATGAAAAGTGTAAAAAATATTTTGCTTGTCGATACCCATTCCAAATGCTTTTGTAGCAACCAAAATTTGGTATTTGTCTTTTTTGAAATCTTTTTGAACTGTTAAACGATAAGTTTTGAATTCATCATTTGTCATTACATTTTCAGTTCCTATTCTTTGTCCTTGTTCATTATATACAGCTCTTGTTGGAATGCTCCCTGCATACCAACTTACTTTATTTTGATATAGGGTATTAAGTGTATTTGAAACTGAAAAACAACCAAAAGAACCATTTACGTTTGGTGTAAATACTAAACCTGCTTTTTCGTTTGTTTCGATGAAATTTTCTGTATTGTGAAGTTCGTTTAAAAGAACTTGTATTTGTTGAGTTTTGTTTCCATTGTCGTTGATTACTTCAAATTGTAATTCCTTACGACTATAATCTAAAAGCGATTTTATATTTTCATCTTCAAGTCTTTGTTTTCTTCTTGAAAATTCAATTTTAATGTCTTTTAAAACATTGACTGATGCAGTTGCAGTAAGTCCAATAAATTTAATTTTTCCATCTCCTTTTTCATCTTTGGGGCTTAAATTGTCAATTGTTTTTGCTAAATTTAAATATGAAGTTCTAAAATCGTGTCCCCATTCTGATAAGCAATGCACTTCATCAACTACGGCATAAGCAATTGAAAAATTGGCAACAATTGATGTTATTTTTTCTCGAAATGATGGAATTTGAAATTTCTCTGGTGAAATCCAAACAAATAAATATCGCCCTTGCTCAAAGTCAATTTCAATTTGTCTTCTTTCGATTGCGTCTATATCACTTGTTATGAAGTTAACATTTGTAACAAGCATATTTACCAAATTTTCGTTTTGGTCGTACATCAATGATTTAATAGGACAAACCACAAAATTTATGCTTGGTTGCAATAAGCAAGGAAGTTGATAACATAATGATTTTCCACCACCAGTAGGCAAAAGCCCAATAGTATCTTTTCTGTTTAATGCGTTTGAAATAATTGGAAATTGTCCTTCTCTGAATTTTGGTTTATCAAAGATGTTATCTAAAAAGAATTCTAAAACGCCTTTGTCTTCGTCAGTAACATTGTAATTTATTGGTTCGGCTGCGCTAACTCTGAAATAGTTCTTGTCTTTGACAATATCAAAATAATCAGTGCGTAAATAAATTACATCAGGATTTAGTTTGTTTTCATCTGTATATCTCTTGAATAATGAAAAGTCAATATTTATGGCTTTTGTAGTTGCAACAAAATCACTTTTCTTGTTGGTAATGTTGATAGTGAAATTTGGCTTTTCAAAATTCGTTTTGTTTTTTAGTTGATACAAATTGTCTAACCAAATAAGCAAGTCATTAATTGCCAATTCTGGAAACTCGCCCAAATCTTCGTTTGAAAGAATATTGAAATTCCAATTTTCAGTAAAACTTAAATAGTTGTAAGTAAGTAACTCAATAAGTAGAATTTGAAAACGAATTATTGCCGTAGGCAATAATTTCGTTTTTATTTCTGTTTCACTTATTTTGTTTTCTTCTATTTTCTCACAAGCCTTTTTATAATATGTGAAGAGGTTTTCAAATCTTGGTTGTCCTAAATGTTCTAAAATTGTATTTACTTTTTCCTTGTAACTGCCGTTCCGAAGTTCAATTGTATCAATTCTAATTGTTGTAATTCCTTGTCCTACAAGATAATTATCTCTTGTGGCATCTAAAACTCTTCCAACTTCATCAGTTTTGTGTTGTTGTCCGTCAATTTCAATAACAAGTTTTGCTTGTGGTAAATAAAAATCAACTTGTTGATTGATAAAGGTTTCATTGCCTTCTCCAACAATGTCATTTATTGCAATTTCGGGTAAAATCAAAGATTGAACAAACGCATATTCTCCAAATTCATTTGGAATTATTATTTCAAAAAAATCTTTTGCTGGAAAATAGTTTCTGTCTTTGTCGCCTTTAATGGTGTTGTACCAAATTGGTGTCTGTTTGGTAGCAAATAAAAACCGTTCTTCAAAGTTGTCAAGTTTGTGAATTTCTCCTAATGAAGTTTGTAAGTTTTTGGAAAGTGTTGTTGGAAAACCACGTTGCAAAATATTCTTTATAACATATAGCAGTGGCAATAAATCCGATTTTGTCGAATTTTCCACCAAGTTTTGAATTACAAAATTCGGGTTTGTATATGTATAATTAGCCGTATATTTTTTCATTCACTTTTCTGTCGGTTTATTCGTCTGTGTCGGTTCTTACGCTTGCACCTAACTCGTAAATATACGCAGATCGGTCATTGCATATTAATATATAAACACCTTACTATCAACTAATTAGTTTTTGAATACAAGGATTACCAAACTCAGGTGGAACACAAGATATATATGGAATACGAACCTTATTCATAGGTTGTCGAGTGGGCTTTTTACTTTCTTGGTATCTCGGTCTGTAACCTTGGCGTAGATGAGGGTGGTTCTAATATCTGAGGGTTTAAGCAGTAGCATCCGTATCAAAACTTTCGCTTTTCCTACTCCTCTTCCTTCTTCTTCCTTTTCCCTGTTCTTGGAAAATGCTGTTTTAGGTCGTTATAAATTTCGCTGCTGCCGGGTACGTTTTGGTGGGTTGCCGTTTCAACGCTGCGGTACACTACTCGGGTAGCTGCATACACTTCATTTTGCAAGGCAAGTATAGTGCTTTGCAAGCCATCGCTCAAAATATCTAACTGTGCTTTTATAGCTTTCAGCTTGTCGCATAATTCCTGATCGGCATGGGTGCCGTTTATATCAAGGTACGAGGGTACATATTGCGGATGGTGTTGGCTGTAGGTAAGTGTTTTTTTGTTAAATGATTTTATATGGGCTCCCTGCCGAGCATATTTTTTCCGCTCCTTCATAGTAAGGTTTATTAAAAAGGGAAGCTTTAATTTGCTCTGGTCTATATGGTTTAAGATATCAAGCAGGTCGGCATCGGTAAGGGTGGCGTTTATGTTTTCGTATGGCATTTTTATTAGATTTAATAAAGTTTTATTAAATTTAATAAAAGATTATTAAATTTAATAAAACTTTATTAGTTTCTTATAAAACTTTATTAAATTTAATAAAAGATTGCTGGTTTTAACAAAAGATTGCTGGTTTTAATAAAAGATTGCTGGTTTTAATAAAGTTTTATTAATTCTAATAAATTCTGATGTTTTTACCTGTTTTTGGTAGTGCCAAAAAAAGCTCCCTTACCCGCAGGCAAGGGAGCTTTTTGGTTTTCCTTAACCAATAGCTTAAGGTGTTGGTGTAGTTGGTGTAGGTGCAGGTGTAGGTGTAGGTGTTATTGTTCCGCCATCGGGCTGGTTGGGCAAATCATAATGCACATCTAGCATAGCTTTTACACCCGCAGCACCCGGCACATTTTGCTCGGCAGCGCCATCCACATTTTTCTTAAACGCTTTTACATAATTGGTCAATACCTCAGAGCCGCGCGCCATTTTGGTATGCTGCACCGATAGCAGCAGCGGAGCCAGTATAGCTTCTATGTCAGCCTGCTGGTGTGAAGCCTCAAAATCTTCCTCCGCAGCCGGAAGGCTTACGAAGTTGGGCACCAGCGTAGGGTTGTTAGTAGATAAAGTCAGAGCCTCCGCAGCCAAACTCAAGCGTTTGTCGCCCATTTTGTACATGTCCTTAATGTCATCGGGCGTAAGATTGACCAGAAAAGGTGCCAACGCATTGCGTGCATTGGTTAAATCGGTAATAATTATGGCCAGCGCAGCTGCCGGAATTGTACCTGTTAAATTAGTGTAGGGCATTTTCCTTCTTTTTTTAGTGAATTAATTTTATAAATGGAATGAATGAATGGTCGAGAATTATGCCGATTCTGAAAACTAGTTGGCTAATTCGGAAGTGCAAATCGGAATGCAACACGGAGATGCATGCTTTATTATGAGATGCATGCAATGCGTCTCTACGGTGTAAACGTAAACTCTCCCGGAATAACGCCCACCTCAAACGTATCGACTGCCGCACCTGTGGCGGTGTAGAGGTGGCTTGGAAAATATAACGTTCTTTACTTACGAAAAATAGGGTTTAACACCTTCGGACTTTCGCTACACACTAAGTTTGGTTGAATGAGTTGGAGTTTCGGATTATTGCAAACCCCTATTTATTTGTAGGCAATGTTGGAGAAAGTATTCTAACGTGATGTCCCGTCAGAGAACTACTTTTTTCGGTTCGTTGGCAAAATAATACCGTGTGTCAAAAATAGAACAAGAAAGGAATTGCACTTCCAAATAGGTTTTTGGAAGGATTTCCATGGAGAATCTGTTAAAAAAACCTATTAATACGATGATTGTATATTTAAACGCTGTCTACTGACGTTGAGTTTGTCAATTGTTGATATATTTCGACAATAATAAAACGAATAGACGACTATGGCTAAGAAAACGAAGTCTGAAGAGATTCTTGAAAAAGTAAAATTTAAGTTCAAGTTTGATAAGAGCTATAACCCAACATATATAAATGGTGCTTTTGGCGGTATTACTCCCAAAGGAGAGATAGCCATGAACTTCTTCTTGGAAAGACATGCAATTCCAAATGAACAAACGTATTTAGTTACAGATGAAGGGACTTTAGGGGAAGAGGTAAAGGAAGAAAGAAAACCAGATGACCATAAAATAAGTTTCGTTAGATACGTTGAAACAGGGGTTGTTTTTGACTACAGGACGGCTAAGGAATTACAGATTTGGCTAAACGATAAAATTGCTCAAATTGAAGAAGGGATTGAGAAATGATAATTGAGACTGCAACTATAACGGATTCTAAGGGGAGAAAAAACGATTTATCGAAAGTCCGTTCATCGATGGGGAATACGCGTTATGGACAAAAATCGGTGTCTGTTTTTGTGTCACATGGTGGCGGAAGTGTTTATGCGACTAACAAGAAAAACAGATTCTACGCAGGTAGTACGCCATGTCTGTATAATCTAGTATCTACAAGGACGAGAGCAACAGATAGAGGAGGAGTACAGTCGGTTATTTACGGGGTCGATTTTGACATTAGGGAAAATGCTATGAATAGTAACAAGAAAAAGGTTTTGTCTTTTAAATCATTACCAACTAATTGGAATTTACATGGGGCATCCCCAGTTAGTGAAATGGTTGTTAATAAAGCGTGTCAATTATTATTGCTACTTGGTGTTTATCAACCTCAAGTTTTCCCTACAGCAAGAAACACCGTTCAGTTTGAGTATGAAACTGATAAAGGGTATTTAGAGTTTGAAATTTCCGAAGACTCTATTCAGTATTTTAAAGAGTTGGGAGAATTAGAGGAAGAAGGCAGTGTTGAAAGCATGGACGAAGTGAAAAATCTTGTTCATCAGTTTTATGCATGAAACTGAAATAAAGGACGAGGAATTTCTATATAGGGTTGTTAAGGTCAATCCTAATTTATGGAAAGAAGAAGAAAAACGACCGTCATCGGCATCGTTTAAAGATTCATTTGGCGTTTCTGTTGACCGACAAGGCGGTAGAACTAAAGAAAAAGTAATATTTGATTTTATAGAGCGATTTGGTCAGGATGAAATTAAGGCCGTCATCAGAGTAACTGCTGGTTTTTGCAGGGACAAAGGAGCGTTTATTAAGAATGACATAAACGATGATGGCTCTAACGATAATCACGCGTTAATACTTAGGAGCGAAAATGAGATAACGCTTACAAGTAGTGTCGCAAGAGCGCTTTCAAAGGAAAGTGAAATTGTACACATGAATAGTGATCTCTAACTGATCACAAGCTGGCTTTTTATATTGCGTCTCTTCGCGGAGTTTTATTTTTACAATTCCCATTTTTCCACGTTTCCCCTTGTAGGTTTCCTCGGACTGTCCGAATATTTTCTCCAACTGCTTGTGTAACGCTTGCAGCGGTTGTTTTAGAAAAAAAAGAGGCGCAAATTTTGAGAATGGAAGCATTCTATTGGCGATTTGTACGGGTGGTTTAAGAAGGAGAATTTGCTTGCGCGATAAGCTGAGTTTATAGATTGCGTGCGTTAGGGGTGGAAGCGGCATCCTTTTCTTTCCCTCATTCTTAGCTTTCGACTTGGCTCAGGCAACGGCAGGGAAAGAAAAGATATAGCGGACGACCCGACCGCCAAGCACTTGGTTTCGACTTTGCTCTACCACATTTGCATGGCGGAAACGCCCAAATTCGGAAATGAACATCTTGGTGTTGAATACGAACGCGTTTTGCTCTGATGTGCCGCGTGCGCACGGGTAACTTTGAGCCAATCTAATCGGACATTTTATGTACTCTACTTCTAAGAAATTATTTTTCGTTTCGCTTTCGGCAATTCTTCTTTCGTCTTGTGTGGCGGAAAAACGTTTTCAGGATGAGGTATCGGCACGGGCCAAGGCAGAGGAGGAGCGGGCCCGATTGAAATCGGAGAATATTGATTTGAAGGCGACTGAGGCGGATTTGGGGATCAAAATGACTGATTATGAGCGGCAATTGGAGCATTTGCGCAAGGATACTACGGTGCTGTCTTCTACCATGGCGCGGCTTACCACCAACTATGATAAGCTGAATGAAACGTACGATAAGTTGCTAGAGCAGATGGGCAAACTTCGTGAGGGAAATGTTGAGGACACCAAAAAGCTTACGAAGGAATTGCAGGATGCGCGCAAGGATATTCAGACCCGTGAGGATGAATTGCACAAATTGGAGTTGGCGTTGGCCAGCCGCGAAGGAAACCTAGAAGCGACCCGTTCTGAGTTGGATAGGTCTAAGGCCGAATTGGAGGATAAGCGGCTGCAATTGATGGTTCGTTCTAAGCGAATTAGCGATTTGGAAGGTGTGCTTGCCAGAAAGGACAGCGCGGTGGTTGCGTTGAAAAACAATATTGCCAATGCGTTGCTTGGTTTTGCCGATCAAGGGTTGACGGTTGAGCAGAAAAACGGAAAGGTTTACGTTTCGCTAGAGGAAAAATTGCTGTTTCAATCGGGCAGTTGGGTGGTTGACACGAAAGGAAAAGATGCGTTAATCAAACTCGGAAAGGTGCTTCAAACGCAGCCTGAAGTGGGAATTCTTGTAGAAGGTCATACGGATAATGTGCCGTACAAAGGCAGCGGTGCTATTGAAGATAACTGGGATCTTTCTGTAAAACGTGCCACGGCCATTGTGAAGATTTTGACGGCCAATAGCTCTATCAATCCTGCTCAACTTTCAGCTTCTGGACGCTCTGAATATTTTCCGTTGGATGCTGCAAACACCAAAGAGGCGAAGGCCAAAAATCGGAGAACGGAAATCATCATTACGCCAAAACTGAACGAGTTGTTTAAGATTTTGGAGGGGAATTGAAAGAAACCAACTTAGTGGATGGGAGGCTTATTTTATAAAGCTGAATTTTTTGTTTTGATACCGCTCCAATTTTACCAGAGCATGGTAATTGGTCAGCATTTTCAGAGGATTTTCTTCCACCACCGAATTAGCCAACCATAATGGAATGTTGCCCCCTGGTTCGCCATGAAAAAAATACTCCAAGCTAGTATGAGTTGCATCAATTCGCTTGAAAGTCCATGTCCCTCCGCCCTTTTGAAGTCTTATAATCCCATCTTGAACTGGATAGGCATCTGGTTTCATTTTGGCATCAACAAGTAGTGTTTTTGCAACAGCATCATATTTGTACACCAATAGAAACGAACCATCCCGATCAGTTACTGGCCAAGGTGCATCCATCTCCAAATAATGAATTTGGTCGTTTTCAGTCTGCGAAATTTTCTTCGCCACTTTGGTATCTGGAAAAAGTTCGGTTAGATGGTCTATGTCGCGTAAAACCGCTGCACACGTTTCCAAACTCGCATTGAAAATGGTGGTAGCCTTGATGGCTTTTAGACCCGAACCTTCTACATGTTTGGTGTACACTTTTATTCCTTCTTTGTCTTTTTTTAACTCCCATCCACCATCATGAAATGGAAATGTTGACAGCAGAAGGAGGCTAACTAGTATTTTCATTGATTCATAATATAGCGTTCGATTTCAAAGGGAAAGTTGGCATATTCCAAGCCATGAATTTTTGTTGCGATTGATTCGGCAGAATCTTTTTCGCTCAACTCGCATTTGGCCTGAAAAAGAATGCGACCCTTGTCGTACTTCTGGTTAACCAAATGGATGGTAATTCCCGATTCTGTTTCACCTGCTTCCTTCACTGCTCGATGCACGTTCATGCCGTACATTCCTTTTCCTCCAAATTTAGGAAGCAAGGCAGGATGAACATTGATGATGCGGTTTGAATACGCCTTAATCAGGTTTTCGGGCACCAACCACATGAACCCAGCAAGCACCACAAAGTCAATCTTCAAGTCTGCGAGTTTTTCAATTACACGATTCGAATCATAGAATTCATCTCGGTTAAAAACAAAGATGGGAACGCCTGCTTTTTGCGCTTTTTCAAGCACAGGCGCATCCTTTTTGTTGGATGCAACAAGAGAAACCTCTACGCTGGGGTGTCCCTCGAAATACTCGATTATCCTTGCGGCATTGGTGCCAGCGCCAGAAGCAAAAATGGCAATCCGTTTCATGCTGCAAAATTACGTACCACGCTAATGCGAATCCTTCTTGCAGCACCCGTGCAGATTATCATAGGCTTCTTTGGTTGCAGGGCTGTCATCTGCATCATAACCAACATCATTGATGGCAGTTTTAATGTCTTCAATTGTGGTTTTGTTCGTTTTGTAACTGACGGTTAGAACTGCGGTTTTTACATCGAGTTTTGCTGCTGTTACACCTTTGGTGAAGGCCATTTGCTTCTCGATAGTTTCCTTGCACATGTCGCATACGGCAGAGGTTTGAATTTCCACTGTTTCGATGGTTTTCTGAGCAAAAGCCGCGTTCAGCGAAAACGAAGCGAATAATATTAAAAGTGTTTTTCTCATTTTAGTTCAATGTTTAAAGTTCAGTGTAGTGGTTTGCGAGGGCAAAACCATTACTTTAATCTATATCGCAACCCTAAATACGGGTTTATTCCCATTTGAGGGCCCCAAATCAATGATGCATCAAAAAACTCGCCATAAGGGTCATTTGCTGCAATAATGGCGTTTTTTTGCCTGAAATTAGTCAAGTTTTCTGCTCCGACATAAAGGTCGAACCATTTAAATCGTTTTGTCACTTGCAAATTCATCATGGCATGCCAAGGCGATGAAGCTGGCAACTGATATTCTTCCGGGTTGCTTACTGTGGATGGAATCCGCGAAGGCCCGTTCACATTCATGCTCAGGTCAAATTGCCATTTATTGAAGTTGGTTGCATAACTCAAAGTAGTCAGGAATTTATGCTGCATCAGCAATGCTTTTGTTCGCATTTCGCCCCCAGTATGCATCCACACATCGTTCCATTTGTAGGCGACTTTTACCTCAAATCGTTTCACTGGTTCGTAGCTTATTTCGCTCTGCAAACTATTCGAATAGGAAGCTCCCTTCAGGTTGTAAACATTGATATTCTGCGTGCCAGCATCCAGATCGAGAATGACCTGATTCTCAAAATCGGTTCGGTAGAAACTGGCATACACCGAAGCGGGGTTGCCAAAAACACTGAATTGATGCGAAGCGCTTACGCCATAATTCCATGAAACTTCGGGATTTAACGATTCGAGCACATTTACCTGTCTCGAACTGGCCATGAGCGAACTGTTTTCTGCAAAGACATTTGAAGTTCGATAGCCTCTTCCTCCTGTGAGGCGAAGCACCGTTTTGTCGGTTGGATTATATTTCATGTGCAAGCGCGGTGTGTAAAACCAACCGAATTTTGAATTGTAATCGGCTCTAAAACCTCCCACTACTGAGAACATCTCCTTAATTACGTACGTGTATTCTGCGTAAGCACCCGGCACCAACTCTTGTCTACCGAACGTGCTGTCGTTAAAGGCTTCGCGATAATCATCCATATTGAAATTAAGTCCGGCTTTCAGCGTGTGTTTATCTTGATTGAATCGCTTGAGGAAGATTAAATTGCTGTTAACCGTTTTCTGAACGCCATCATAACTCTTGAATCCGAAATAGGAGTGCTGATCGTGATAACGCCAATTGGTGATAAGTGCAACACTGAAATCATCCACATTCGGAACGATATAGCCTGTTTTGGTGTGAATATTAGCCAAGCGATTGGTGATGCGAATGCCATAAGGCAAGTCTGATCGTATGCCTTCGGAAGGTTTAAAACCCAGTTGTCCACCAATTTTATCGTCATACAATCCGTGGAGTACCAACTGAAATTCCAAGCGTTTAAGCGTGAATAACCAACGGTTAAATAAGTTGTATTGTTGAGAACGCGGCATATCCAAGAAGCCATCCTTGTTCATGTCATTTTCTCGAAAAACCGTGCTTGCGTGCGCATTGATATTCATGCCCACTTTCTCATTAAAAACATATCCTGATTGAATATTGGCTTCTACCCGTCCGCCCGCGCTTCCATATACATTTAAGAACAGTTTTTCCGCCTGATCGGGTTTGAAATATTCTAAATTAATCTGCCCGACCATGCTTTCGTAACCATTGGAAACCGATCCTGGCCCTTTGATAATCTGGATACTCTCAATCCAAGTTCCTGGAATAAAACCCATGCCGTAATTGGATGAAAGACCACGAATCAGCGGTACATTTTCGGCCTGAATTTGCGTGTAAACGCCATCTAAACCTAATAATTGAATCTTTTTGGCACCAGACACGGCATCTGTCATCACTACATCCACCGTAGCGTTGGTTTCAAAACTTTCAGACAGATTGCAGCAGGCTGCTTTACTCAATTCGTGGCTGCTAATATTCTCAGCAATTACAGGATCTAGCAGTTTAAAACTACTGCCGGCCTGACGTTCGGAAACGACCACTTCGCCTAATTGAACGGATTGTTTGAGATGAATTTCAATATCTTTTTTGTTATTCTTGACAAGTATGGTATCGGAACTAAAACCTACAAAACTCACCACCAACTTAGCAGGGAGTTTCTCAGGTGGAGCAATGATGAATTCGCCATTTACATCGGTGGCGGAACCGATTGTTGTTCCTAGCCAGAAAACGCTGGCTCCAATGAGCGGTTCATGGCCGCTTTCGCCCGCTTCGTAGACATGGCCTTGCAACGATTGTCCACGGACGTTTATTATGATAAGTGCTTGCATCAGCGCAAGCAGAATTAATTTTTTCATGATACAGTTTTGATGATTACTATAAAAGTGCGCTCCGCGTGAGTGGGAGCAATCAAAACTGTGGTATCAGATAAGGAAGGTTTGAATGAGAATGTGCCGTTCTACTGATGGCAGAATAACGGGGTCTTCAACCAGTTGAAGACTTTGTGTTTGCTCTGCTCTAAACGCAGGAAACAAATCGGTAAGCGAAACCAAACGGAATGTGGAAACAATTGGTGCTAAGGTTTTTTCCGAACTCGTGGCCGGAATTTCGTCCTTGAAATAGAACGAATCGTAATCACAGCAAGTTCGCTTTACTCCATTTTCTTCAGAACGGCTACAGCTATCAGAACAGGCATCAATGGCTTGGTTGATGGCCAATTTGTGTTCGCCACTCATGCCACAAACCATGTGGTCTACATAAAA
>Ga0209702_10007375_pt1 | contig 13489 bp, 12 predicted proteins | sample FRY01_FD_187210 | JGI IMG/M metagenome (GOLD analysis project Ga0209702, IMG submission 187210) | Freshwater microbial communities from Lake Fryxell liftoff mats and glacier meltwater in Antarctica - FRY-01 (SPAdes) (version 2) | ecosystem: Environmental > Aquatic > Freshwater > Ice > Glacier... | reverse complement strand
AGCCCGAAAGCAGGGGCTCAAGATCCTCGACACCCTGACCCAGCCCCCAGACGAGATCATCGCGCAACTCTAACGGCAGGCACCGTGCGCAACGTTGCCGATGCAGCGGGGTGCTTGGGAGTTACAGGTTTCCTGCATTGGAAGTCAGAAATCATTACCGAATTCGACCCGTTCGAAACCGGGCTTGGACGATTCGTGAGACTTGATAAGGGCGATTTCGTCGGCCGCGATGCCCTCGTGGAACGGCAGTCCAAAGGAGTGCGTCGCAAACTCGTGTCGCTGAAGGTCAACACAACGGAGGCCCCCGCACCGAAAGGCGCATCCCTCATGCATGGCGACCTCGTCGTTGGCACGGTCACGACTGGCGAGTGGGGCCACCGTGTCGACATGAACCTTGCCTATGCATTTGTCACTCCCGATGTCGCGCGTATGGGCCAGATTCTGGACATTGACCTCTGTGGACACCGGGTGCCTGCTCAGGTCATAGATTTCTCCCCTTATGATCCTGACCTGACTCGCGTTCGAAGCTAGATCAAAGGCGGCGTGGGTGGATTCCACCGGCTTCCAGGCTGGACTCCGAGTCCAAGGTATCCACCCCGTGACCTGCCCCTCGGTCATCCCTCGTTCATAACGAGAGTCCTTGGGGTTGTGCCCGCATGTAACCATCACCGGTGCCGTCGGCGTTCATCCCGCGCTGATGATAGAGCAGCGCATTCAACTCATGGTTGCCCATGATTGCCACGGTATACCCTCGGTCACAGATGGCGCGGGCGAGAGTGAGAACGGTGCGGTTTGCATGGCCCATGTCAATGAAATCGCCAAGGAAGGCCGCAATACTCCCTCCGGATTCGCCCAGATATCGCCTTCTTGGACAAAGCCAAGGGTCGACAGTGCCTGGGTCAGGCGGTCGATGTCAGCGTGAATATCGGGGATGATGTCATAGGCCTGTGTCATGCGAAATGACCCCAGAAGCCCGACTTGCGGCCATGGTCACGTCGCAGGCGCGCAACGTAAGTGGGATGCGGCTCGAAGGTTTTGTAATCGTCGATCTGCTCCGCCAGCACATTGCATTCGGCCAAGTGCCGCGCCGCATGTTGATAGCGGCTCGATTTCCCGGCGTGCAGCGTGAAATCGATCATCGCCCGCAGCGCGAGCGTTGCGGCCAGCGGATAGCGCGTGGACAGGGCCTCGGCGGCGGGGGTGAGGATTTCATAGTGATCGCCATTCAATTCGCTGAACCGCTGCTGCACCAGCTGTGCCGCCCGGTCCAGAGCGGGCCAGTGGACCAGGAACTGCAGCGCCGAGAGGGCGGAAGGGTAGGCCATGGCATAGGCCATCGCCTCGTCCTCGGCCGCCACGTCGTCGAAATCCGCTAGGCGCTTGAGATAGGCGCGCAGGTGATCTGCGGCGAGGCCGCGCTGAAAGCATTCCAGCCGGAACGCTTGCGCCTCATCCCCCCGGCCAAGCGCCTCGAGCACATCCAGCCGGGCGGCCTGCCATTCCTCGGGGACCCATGCACGATCTCTGAATTCCGCCCGCTCGATAAACCCCAGCGCATCCTCTGCTCTGTCGGCCGCGAGCAACCGCGTGGCGATTTCAGCGGCGATCTTGGGCACCTTGCGCGTGGCAGGATCGTACTGGGCAATGAACGCGTCGACATCCCCCATCGCGTCGGCAATGTCCTTCAGCGCCATTCGCACCATGCTCTGGCGGGCCCGTTCTTCCATCTGGTGCGCATAGGTGGCGCCCCCGCTGCCATAGCCCACCACCTCCCAATCAGCCTTCGGTGGTACGGGAACCGGGGTCGCCGCCTGCGCCTCGATCCGCGCCTTGAGATGGGCAAGACCTTCGACCCCCAGCGCGGGCGTCAGGATAGCGATCAAGCCGTCGTACTGGCCGAAGCAGTTGTCGCGCAAGGCCTCGACTGCCGCATCGGCCAGCGCCTCGGGCGGCGTTCCGGCAGCCAATGCAATCTCGCCCAGCAGCGCACAAGCATCGTGAAACACGCCAATGACAATGCCGCTGCTGTCATCACAACGCTCGAACACCGGCCTGGCAACCTGCATGAAGCGCCAGGTCAGTACGAGCGCCTCGGTCGGGTCGGCGGGTGCGATCTGCTCGCGGATCGCGCGAAGCTGGCTTTCCAGATCGGTGACCAACGGCTTGCGGTTCTTCCAGTTCACAAAGCTGCGCGCCCGCGCAATGCCGGTCAGCCGTTTGGCCACCTCGCGGCCGGCTTCCTTCGGGCTCTGCGCCCCCGCGAGTTCCAGCCGCAGCCGCCGCTTGGCCACCGCAGAGCCGGTGCTGATCTCGATCAGCAGTTCGGCCAGACGGGCAGCACCCAGCGTCTCGAGGTTCTTGGCATTCAGGGTGGTCTTCGCAGGCATGGAGGATCCGTATCGACATGGATGCAACGTAGCAGCTTCGGCGGTTGCCCATGCTTTTGCAAATGCGTTCTGACGCTTGAGCAAGGTTATCGCGTACACGACGCGCCTGGCTGCCCCTGCCGCGCCGAGAAGACGCTGCTCTGCTTATTCTCGCCCATGCGGCGCCAGACCAAATGAGCGCCGAATTTTGATTCCAGTTGGTTTGGGTGTCTTGGGTGATCTTCTCCTCATTATCCTTGGTGGAAGCGGCTGCTAAAGCCGTCCCTCGTTTCGCTGCTGAGCAAATCCAACGAACCAACTTGACCGACTAAGATCGAAGTGACATGTATTTTGTTGTCGCAAAGTACATATTGGGCAACAGGATGAACGAACACAGCACGAGTTCTTGGGAGCAGCGCGACAAGCAGAGCGTGTTCCATGGTTTCACTGATCTCGAGACGCTCAAACGCAATGGGCCGGTGGTCCTGACACATGGCGAAGGCATCCATGTCTTTGATGTGCAGGGCAGGAAATACATGGATGCCAATTCAGGCCTGTGGAACAACGTGGCCGGATTCAACCACGCTGGGCTGATCGAAGCGCTCTGTGAACAGGCGCGCAAATTCCCCGGTTATCACGCATTCTTTGGCCGGATCGCCGACACAACAGTCGCGCTGTCCGAGAAGCTGGTTCAGATAGCGCCATTTTCCAGTGGCAAAGTTTACTACACGAATTCGGGCTCCGAGGCGAATGACACCGTCGTCAAGATGCTGTGGATGTTGCACCGCCACAATGGACAGCCGCATCGCCGCAAGATCATCTCGCGGGTCAACGCCTATCATGGCGTGACGGTGGCAACGGCCTCGATGACGGGCAAGCCCTACAACGCGGTCTTTGGTCTGCCTTTGCCGGGGTTCCTGCATGCCGATTGCCCGCATTTCTGGCGCTATGGCTTGCCAGGCGAGACGGAGCTGACGTTTTCGCAGCGTCTGGCGCGCAATCTGGAAGAGATGATCGTGAGGGAGGGCCCCGATACCATCGCCGGCATGTTTGCCGAACCGGTGCAGGGTGCCGGGGGGGTCATACCGCCGTCCGAGGGCTATTTCGAGGCGATCCGGCCGATCCTGCGCAAATACGACATCCCGCTGATTGCCGATGAGGTGATCACTGGTTTCGGTCGCACTGGCGCGATGTGGGGCAGTGTGAAATACAATATGGAGCCGGATGCCATCGTGGCCTCGAAATGCATCACTGCGGGCTATTTTCCGATGGGTGCCGTCATCCTCGGTCCGGATCTGAGCGCGGCGATGACCCGGGTCTCCGAAGAGGCGGAGGAGTTTCCGCATGGGTTTACTGCCGGGGGCAATCCGCTTGGCAGTGCGGTGGCGCTGAAGGCGCTCGAGGTAATCGAAACCGAAGGATTGCTGGAGAATGTCAACCGGCTGAGCGCAAGGTTCATGGCAGGTTTGCAGGAGCTGGGGGAGCATAAATACGCGGGCGAGGCGCGCGGGGTCGGTTTCATGGGCGCTGTGGAACTGGTGGCCGACAAGACGACCAAGGCACCGCTGGATGGCAAATTGCAGATCCCGGAGCGCATCGCCAACAAGGCGCTGCAAAAGGGCTTGATCTGCCGGCCACTGGGGCAGGCCATCGTGCTTGGCCCGCCTTTCATCATGACCGAAGACGAGATGGATCAGATGTTCGCGATCCTCAAGGAGACGATGCGGGAGGTCTTTGAGGAGGTGGGACTCTGAGCATTCGATTCCATCTCAGGCGCTTTTTCCGGCCCGCCGCAGGATATCTGTCACCGCCTGCGCATCCAGTGTCCGGCAGACCCGGCCTGCGGGCTTGAAGGTGGTCATCTCCTGCGCGGATAGCATGGCGTTCAGGATAGCCTCGTCCGTGGCATCAACCACCGCCTCGTATGCGGCATCAAGCCCTTCGTCGTTCAGGTAGCGGAAGTCGAGTTCCGCACCATCGAGCTGCGGCAGGGGGCGCACATTCGCGGTGCTGAAAGCCAGAAAGATGTCGCCCGAACTGTTGCCCCCCGGCGTTCCCGAACGGCTGATGCCGATTGCGCCACGTCGGGCCAGCCGCGACAGTTGATCCGGGCGCAGCGGCGCATCGGTGGCGATGATGACGATGATCGAGCCGCGCTCTTGCCCAAAGAGCGCGCCGTCCCTGAGAACCGTGCCGACAGGTTCGCCCAGAATCGTCAGCCAGTCCCGCCGACCATGATTTGCCTGCACCAGAACACCAAAACTGTAATCCCGCGACCCCATGTTCACGACGCGCGATGAGGTCCCGGTGCCGCCCTTGAATTCATAGCAGATCATTCCGGTGCCGCCGCCGGTGTTGCCCTCTGGCACGACCCCGCCTTGCGCCGCGTCGATTGCAGCGGTCACTTGCGCCTCTGTCAGGTGGAACCCGTTGATATCGTTAAGGACACCATCATAGGTTTCGGCCACGACTGGCATCGCCCAGAGGTGATGTTCCGTGAACTCCGCAGCATAGTGCGAGACGATCCACCGCGCCGCGGCCTGATGCGCAACGCCGACGGAATGGGTGTTGGTAATGCAGATCGGCCCCAGGAAATAGCCGGCGTCCCGGATCCAGTGCGCTCCCGTCATCTCGCCGTTTCCGTTCAGGACATGGATTCCGGCATGGGCAATGCGTGGTCTGGGATCATGGCCATAAGGCAGGATTGCCGTCACCCCGGTGCGGATGACGCCATTGGGCTCATTGAGCGTCGTCATGCCGACTTTGACACCTGCGACATCGGTGATGGCATTGCAGGGGCCGGTCCGGCCCTTCATGAACCAGCCCAATTCTCGGGCACGTTTGCCTGTCATTGCGGCGTTCCTTTTCCAAGTCGGCAACCGACAATGATTCCTGTTGCCCTGAGGACAAGTGTATGTATTTTGATACTATTAAAAAACATAAACCTGCCGTCAAGAACCGGGAACAGTATGGGTTTTCTGCAGATCGCCTCCGTCCACAAGGCATATCAAACGCCGGAAGGCCCTCTTGTAAAGGCGCTTGACGATGTCAGCATCGAAGTCAGGAGTAATGAGTTTCTGACGTTGCTGGGCCCATCGGGCTGTGGCAAGACGACACTGCTGAACTGCATCGCCGGGTTCGAGGATCTGGATGGTGGGGATCTGATACTTGATGGGCGTAGCCTGCGGTCCGTTCCCGCGCATCGCCGCCCCTTCAACACCGTGTTTCAGAACTATGCCCTGTTTCCGCATATGACGGTCAACCAAAACGTCGGTTATGGGCTTGATGTGGCGCGGGTGACCCGGGCAGAGCGCGACCGACGGGTGGCCGAGACGCTCGCACTGGTCGGACTGACCGGATTTGGCGGCCGGCGCCCTGCACAACTTTCCGGTGGACAGCAGCAGCGGGTGGCACTGGCACGTTCGCTTGTGCTCAAGCCGAAGGTCCTTTTGCTGGACGAGCCTCTGTCGGCGCTGGACCGCAAGATGCGCGAGGCGATGCAGATCGAGTTGAAGAGCCTTCAACATTCGGTCGGGATCACCTTTATCTTTGTGACCCATGATCAGGAAGAAGCGCTGGCGATGTCGGACCGGATCGCGGTGCTGGCCAATGGCAAGCTGCAACAACTCGGCACGCCTACCGAAATCTATGACCGCCCGGCGAATGAATTCGTGGCGAATTTCGTCGGCACGTCGAACTTGTTTACTGGCAAGGTCGTCGAGCGGAATGGCCCGGATTTGACCATCGAAACGGCGAATGGCCGCAGGTTGCGGGCGCAGAGCAATCGATTCGGTCTGGGAGACAGGGTGCGGCTGGTGTTACGCCCCGAGCATCTCCGGATTGTCGGCCCACAGGGTGGCGATGCGGATTGTATTATCGGTGGCCGCGTCGTGGATGCTGTCTTTCTCGGGTCGGTCGTGCAGGTGCATGTCGATGTCGGGTTCGGGCGGACTGCCTTGCTGTTGCACCCGCATGATCGCCGCAACCCTCAGAGCGACATCGCGCCCGGCGCCGAAGTCCGGATCGCCTATGCCCCGAATTCGGCCCATCTCATCATGGCGACGGGGGAGTGACGCGATGATGGGTGGCACGGTCAGGTCACGCAGGCGCAAGGCTCTGTTGCTGCTACTCGCGCCGATCTCACTGATCCTGGGCCTGTTCTTTCTGATCCCGCTGGGCATTGTCGTCGTCTACAGCTTTCTCGAGCCGGGGCTTTATGGCGGCGTCGAATGGACCTGGTACCCCTACAACTATGGCCGCATCCTCGGATGGCCGCTGAATGCCTATGAGGAATTCGATCCGATCTATCTGGCGATCTTTCTCAACTCGTTGAAATTCGCGCTTCTGACGGTCCTCTTCTCCTTGCTGATCTGCTATCCTGCTGCCTTCTGGGTCAGCCGGATGAGCCAGCGCCGCAAGAGCTTTGTGATGTTCCTGATCACTCTGCCGTTCTTTGCCAGCCTGCTGATCCGCATCTACGCCTGGCTCTTGCTGCTGCGGCCGACGGGTTTCATCAACACCGTACTGGAGACTCTGGGGGTGATATCCCAGCCGCTCGACATGATTTTCTCTGGATTCGCGGTCGTGCTGGGCATGGTCTATATCTTTACGCCGTTCATGTTCCTGCCGATCTACGCCAATGTTGAAAAGCTCGATTATCAGTTGCTGCGCGCCTCACGCGATCTGGGTGCAAGCCCGCTGGACACCTTCTTGCGGGTGATCCTGCCGTTGACCGCGCCGGGCATCATGGCGGGGTCGATCATCGTCTTTATCCCGGCGCTGGGGAACTTCATCGTGCCCTCCTTTCTCGGGGGATCGAAGGTCCAGATGACGGGCAACCTGATCGAGCGGGCGTTTCTGCAATCGCGGGACTGGCCCTTTGGCGCGGCGCTGGCGCTGTTGATCATGGCATCAGTGCTGCTGGTGCTGATGCTTTATATAATGCGATCCGCGCCCGCGCACGAAAGGGGAGCGACATGAAGGGCAGACGCTATAGCGCCGCGCGATTGTGGAATGCGCTGTTCAACGGGTATGGATTCCTGTTCCTGGTGTTCCTTTATTTGCCGCTCGGTCTGATCGTGGTTTATTCCTTCAACGCGAACCCGATCAACATGGCTGTCTGGACCGGATTCACCTTCGACTGGTACGCAACGATCTTTGTCGGGGCCGGTACGGAAGGGAACTTCGATTCCGCCTTCACCGAGTCGCCCGAACGACTCTATGGCGTGGTCAAGAACAGCTTTCTGGTTGCCCTCTCGGCTGCAAGCATCGCGACGGTGATCGGCACGGCGACCGCCATTGCCCTCTCCCGGTTCAATTTTCTCGGCAAGCGCTTCTATCAGGCGCTGCTCTTGCTGCCGATGTTGGTACCCGACATCGTGCTCGGGATCGCGTTGCTGATCTTCTTTGTCGGGGCCGGCATCCATCTCGGGCTGACGACAATCATCATTGGGCATGTCACGTTTCTGTCCAGTTATGTCTTTGTCATCGTTTCGGCCCGGCTGGCAGGTATCGACACGACGCTGGAAAAGGCATCGGCCGACCTTGGTGCTGGCCCATTGACGACTTTCCGCCGTGTGACCCTGCCACAAATCATGCCCGGCGTGGTAGGTGGGTTCCTTCTGGCTTTCATCATATCGCTCGACGATGTGGTGATTACCTATTTCATTGCCGGAGTCGGTTCACAGACCTTGCCGCTGTTCATCCTTGCGATGATGCGGCGCGGGTTGCGGCCGCAGATCACCGCTCTGGCCGTGCTGATCCTGCTGTTTTCGCTCATTGTGGCCAGCATCGGCCTTTTTCTGCGCAATCGCAAACCATGACTACAAACATCAACAAGGGAGTAAGCGAGATGACAAGACGACATTTCCGGATCGCAGGCGCGGCCACGGCTTTCGCCTTTTTTGGCCAAATGGCAACGGCCGAAGGACAGCTCAACATCTATAACTGGGGCGATTATATCAATCCTGAGGTTCTCGATGCCTTTAGCGAGGAATACGGGGTCGAGGTCACGCTGGACACCTATTCCACCAATGAAGAGATGCTCGCGCGCATTCAGGCCGGTGCGACGGGATATGACCTGGTTCTGCCGTCGGTTCATATGCACGACATCATGCAGCAACTGGGATTGTTGCAGCCCGCCTATCCGAACCAGATGCCGGGCTGGGAGAATATCGACCCCGCCGCGCTGCGCTCGATGGAAGACCCGGATGGGGACTACTGTCTACCCTATGCCTGGGGTGCGGTCGGTATACTTTACAACAAGACACTTATCCCTGAGCTGACTTCCTGGGACCAGTTCTTTGCCTATGCCCGCGAGAACCCCGGCAAAGTCTCCATGTTGGACGACCTGCGCGAAACGCTGGGCGTTGGCCTCATCATGACCGGCGCCTCGGTCAATTCCCGCGACGCGGACGAGATTGCAGCTGCGGAAGCCTATATTCTGGAGCAGGTGCCAAATATCGGGGCCTTCCGCTACGATGTGATCCCGCTGGTGACGGCGGGCGACATTGCAGCCGGGCATTACTATGTCGGCGGGGTGCTGAACGTCTTGCAGAGCCCCGAACTCCTCGGCTTTGTCATCCCGGAAGAGGGGGCTACGATGTATCAGGAGGATCTCTGCCTTCTCGCCACAGCGCCGAATGTCGAGAATGCGCGCCTGTTCATGGAGTTCATGCTGCGGCCCGAGATCGCCGCACGCAATGCCGAACGCCTGACCAACGGACCAGTGAATCTCGCGGCAAACGACCTGCTGCCCGAAGAATTACGCAGCAACCCGTCAATCAACCCGAGCCCCGAAGTCCGCGCCACGCTACAGATATTCGAGGATATGGGCAGTGACCTGCGGCTTTACACGCGGGCTTGGGACCGGATCAAGACGAACTAGATCGGCAAGTCCCATCGAGAGCATAGAGCGGCAGCGTGACGACGCTGCCGCTCCGAACGGCATAGGAGGATCAGGATGAATCGATACAGGATCGACAGTGCCGACATGCCGTTTGCGCAGGAATTTCTGGCGGCGCCGATCGGATACCATAGTCCGGGTCTCCAACGCGTGCTGAACCGGATGCGTGGAAGTGCGGTGGGCGGCATAGCCGAACAGCCGTGGAAATACGTGCTGGTGGTGGAAGAACGCCACAGCCGCTGGCGGCTGGGCCGGCTGCCGCTGCACAGGGGCGCGCCGGTGGAGCTGGTCGAGGGGGTCGTTTACACTGACCTTCTCGCAGCCGAGCGCGACATCTTCTGCCGACGCTGGAAAGACCTCACTGGTGAGGATCTTGACCCGGCCCGGCCCGACTGACCCCCGACTGACCAAGGACCCTGCAAATGCTGCCTATCGTCGCTTATACCGACAAGCTGAGCGTTGCCGCCGGCGACACCCTGAGTGTCATGGCGAGCTCTTTTGGTGCTCGCCATTATCGGGCCGACCTGCGCCGCATCATCCAGGGCGATACCAACCCGCAGGGCCCCGGCTACAAAGACGAGATGATTGCGCTGGATCTGGGGGCAGAGCGTGTCGCAGTGGCCAAAGGGTTCTACCCCGGCTCCTGTGTGATCATCCCCGGCAAAGGCATGCTGTCCGACCTGCGCGCGGTCACGCTGGCAGCCGCGATGCGCCCCACGCTGCTGGATGGGCGCGAGCGCACGGTGATAGCGCTGCCCGGTTTTCTGCGCATCGGCATCGACACCGAGGCAAGGGTCTTTGCCGAAGCTTTTGGCATCCGGCTGACCACGACAGCATCGGCGATACGGGGAAGCTGGCACATTGTGTCGCTTTCCTGTTCGCAAGACGGGCGGCTGACGCTCGCCGTCACGTGCGACTCCGACTCGGCCAGCGAGGACGCCCGACCCGAGATCGTCACGGCCCAAACAGCGCCGCTGCCCTGTCATGCCGATGAGATCATCATTGCCGCGACCCGGGGTAATGATGCACGCCCAACCGGGTTTTTCGACGGAAAGATCGACCGTCCCGCTCTGTTTGCGGCGGAGATCTCGCATGACGTGCTGCGTCGGCTGCTGGCCGATTTTTCGCAGCTCTCGCGGATGCGCGACCTGCGCGCGGCATGGGATTTTTCGCAGCGGATGACGACGCAGGTAATCTGTGACATCTCACCCTTTCGACTGGACGGGTGCATCCACAACGCACCCTCAAGGGCGATGACGGGATGGCAGTGGAAGGGGCAGGAGCTCGACTGGAAGCGGCGGCCAGACCTGTATTCAGCGATCCATTTCCATTCGACCGATGTCTATGACACCGGCTGGGAGGTGGATTTCAGCTTTACCGTGCCGGATCATCTGAAAAGCGGTGTCTATGCCGTACGGCTCGTGCCCGACGGGGATGAGGAGGCAGCCTATTATTGTGTCTTTGCCCTCAGACCGCCGCGCGACCGCGCGACTGGCAATAAGGTGGCCTTCCTGTTTCCCACCTGCTCCTATCTTGCCTATGCCAATCACCGTCTGGGCATGGATGTTCCCGGGACCGAGATAGGCATGGGCCGTGTCGTGGAAATGGATAGCCACCACATGTTTCTGCAAGAAAATCCGGGAATTGGCCTGTCCGTCTACGAGGTCCATGACGACGAGAGCGGCGTTTTTCACAGCTCGCGCCTGCGACCGATCGTCGATTTACAGCCAAAGGTGAAATCCTTCCTCGGCGGTCAAGGATCGAACATATGGCAGTTCAATGCCGATACCCATATCCTGGGCTGGCTGGACGACATCGGTCAGGATTACGATGTCATCACCGACGAGGACCTGCATGAAGAGGGGCTGCGCCTCTTGTCGCGCTACAGTGTGGTCATCACCGGCACGCATCCTGAATACCATAGCCGCCCGATGATCGAAGCGCTCCAAGGCTTTACCGACCGGGGCGGGCGGCTGATGTATCTGGGCGGAAACGGGTTTTACTGGGTTGTCAGTTTCAACGACGACATGCCCGGCATCATGGAATGCCGCCGTTCGGAAGCTGGAATTCGGCCGTGGGAACCGGGTCATGGTCAGTTCTTTCACGCCTTTACCGGGGAATATGGCGGGTTGTGGCGGCGCAACGGACGGCCGCCGAACCATCTGTGTGGGGTCGGCATGACCTCGCAAGGCTTTGATATTTCCGAACCCTATGTTCTGTCGCCTGAAGCTGCCGACCCACGCGCTGCGTTCATCTTCAAAGGGGTCGGGCCCGGCACCCGGATCGGTGATTTTGGCCTGGCTGGTGGTGGCGCAGCCGGTCTCGAGGTTGACCGAGCCGACCTGTCCCAAGGCACACCGGTCCACGCGCTGGTGCTGGCCTCCTCGATCCGCCATACCGATATCTACCTGATGGCGCCCGAGGATCTGCTTGATCCCACGCCGGAATGGTCGGGCACGCAGGCCGATATCATTCGTGCCGATCTGACCTTTTTCGAAACTGCGGGCGGTGGCGCCGTGTTTTCCACCGGCTCGATCGCCTGGGCCGGATCGATGGCCTGGAACGGCTATGATAACGAAATCTCGGCAATCACCGCCAACGTCCTGAACCGCTTTTGCGACCCCCGACCTTTCCCTTTCCCCGCCGGGCCGAGCGGCGCAGAGCCCGATAGCCTGACGCAGGCTATCGGGACAAAAGGCCGGGCAATTCCGTGAATTCAAAAAGCGATCTGCAGCTGCGGCTGGTGAGGAAGCTCCTGAATCTCATCGTTGACGGGGCCTTGCGGCCCGGAGATCCCCTACGGGAGATAGAACTCTCGCGGCAATTCGGCGTGTCACGCAGCCCAGTGCGGGCCGCACTGGCACAGTTGCGCAATCTCATGGCAGCCGACAAGATCGACGGGCGCGGGCTGCGCGTCGCTGTCGATGACACAACGGCGCAGACCATTCTGGATACCGTACCGCAGGAAGATGAGGAACAGGTCAAGGAACGGATCGCCCGCGACTGGTTTGAGGGCCGGATTGAGCGCGAGATATCAGAGAACTTTTTTCGTGCCCGCTACGGACTCGGCAGGATGACGCTGTCGCGGGTACTTTCGCTGCTGACCGACGAGGGCATAATCTCACGTATGCCCGGTTATGGCTGGCAGTTCGAGCCCACGCTCAATTCTTTGGATGCCAACAACGCCAGCTATGACTTTCGGTTGCTGATCGAACCCGCAAGCATCCTGCAATCTGGCTTTGTCTTCGACTCAGCCGGGGCCGCTGTCATCCGTGGCCGCCACGATCGCATCCTGAATGCGATGTCTCATAGCCTGTCAGAGTTGTTCCGGATCGACGAGGAATTCCATCTCTTCATTGCCGGATGTTCGCGCAATACCTTTGTCGTACAGGCCATCACGCATCAGAACAAGTTGCGCCGGCTGCTGGAATACGCGTCCTTGATCGACACGGGTCGATTGCACCTGTCCTGCCATGAACATCTTGCAATTCTGGATGCGCTGGATCGGGGCAGAAGGGAAGAAGCTGCCGAGGCGATGAGCCTGCATCTGCGGACTGCAAAGGCATACCCGCCAGAATTCACAGCGATCTCGCCAGTACCGTTCGCCAACATCTAGACGGGCCTGTCCGCCTCAAGAAAGATGATGGTTGCCCGACGGATTCTTCCGTATTCTAGAGGCACGGCACCGGTCAATCCGGCGCGACCCTTGAACGGAGATGTCGAACTGACGGTTGTATGCAGCTGGCCCAAGTTGGACTTTTTACTTCCCGCCGCCGGAAAACAGCGTCTCTGAATTCCTGTGTCTTCGGACAACATACCCCGTCTTATCGGCCCGGAGCGTGTGTAGCCGGCAAAGCTAAAATGTCATCAGGTCATCGTCGATTTGTCGCTCAAGCGACAGATCCCGGCTTTGCCAAAAGCTCGGCTCACAAGGTTGTTGCGGCCGAAAGCAAGTAGTTGGAGCCATAGCGCTGTCGCCAAAGCGACAACAAGCACATGGCCCCGACTTGATCTGGACATTGCCGGAAATCCCCGGTTGAGGCGCGCTTCCGCGCGGCTGGCCCGGCACTGGGGTCGCTTAGGGATAGGGGTAGAATGACACCCTAAGCTTTTCTGTCACTGTTTTGGCCATCTGTATTCGCCTGTGAGGAGGATGTGCGCCCATCCGAGTGGCGAGATGTGCGCCAGCAGGTCTGGCGGGCAGGTGATACCTTCGCGT
>Ga0209702_10007374_pt1 | contig 13489 bp, 9 predicted proteins | sample FRY01_FD_187210 | JGI IMG/M metagenome (GOLD analysis project Ga0209702, IMG submission 187210) | Freshwater microbial communities from Lake Fryxell liftoff mats and glacier meltwater in Antarctica - FRY-01 (SPAdes) (version 2) | ecosystem: Environmental > Aquatic > Freshwater > Ice > Glacier... | reverse complement strand
GTTCAGTTCAATATGGGCTACGGCATGCAGCAATGCCACGCGCCCCATTGGCGATCCGGGGCGGCGGCGCGGCATATCGCGGGGCGACATCAGGGCGGGTTCCGCAGGTCGGGCAGGGTGCAAGGGGGGTGACGCCTGCCCGATGGGCAAAGGGCTGCCCTGCGCCCGGGCGTCCCGCCAATCGGCAGCATAACGCCGGCCAAGGGCGGTTTTTGCGCGCCCATCGGCGGTGTTCAGCACGGCCACCGCCATTTCGACCAGTGTCAAACTCATGCTTTTGCCGCCGCCAGCACCTCCTCGGCATGCCCCTTGGCGGAAACCTTGCGCCATGCCTGCGAGATCTTGCCGTCTGCGCCAATCAGGAAGGTTGCGCGTTCAATCCCCATATAGGTTTTGCCATACATCTGCTTTTCCACCCAAACCCCATAGTCTTCGCAGGTGGTGCCCACCTCATCCGAGGCCAAGATCACCCCCAGATCATATTTGGCGACAAATTTGTCATGCGATTTCACGCTGTCCTTGGAAATGCCGATCACCTTTATGCCTGCCGCTGCAAAATCGGCGGCCATTGTGGTGAAATCCTTGGCTTCGATCGTGCAGCCTGTCGTATCGTCCTTGGGATAGAAATAGACCACAACGCGCCCGGGACGCAGGGCCGATAAAGTGACAGACGTGCCGCCATCGCGGGGCAGGGTGAAATCGGGGGCCATATCGCCAATATCGGGCATTGCGTTTCCTTTGTGTGACAAAGCCGTGCTTTGCCTTTGGGTTGCCTTTGGGCAAAGATAAAGGCAACCCGAAGAACGGCAACGGGTAAATCGTAAAAGGTTGGCGCTGCGATGGATGATGAAAAGGCGGAGGGAGGGGGGGAAGGGCGCGATGCGCTCGCAATCCACGACCACAGCCCGCGCTTTTTGGTTTTGCCGCCCGAAACTGGCCAAGATGCGCAAAGCGCGCCGCCCGCTGATCTGACCGACCCCGAAAGCCCTGATTTCCGCGCAGCCGAGGCGGCCTTTGTGGGGGCCGACCCGCCGCACCATGTGCCAAACCCCGCCCGCCCCAAGCCGCACCGCATTCCCAAGCGCCACCGCTGGGGCACCTTCTGGCTGATGCTAACCCTAATTTTCCTGACACTGGCCGGGCTGTTTGCCGCCCTCGCCCTAAGCGGCAAACCCCTGCGACTGCCCGTCTGGGCAGTGGTAGAGGCGGAGCAGCGCCTGAACACCACGCTGCGCGAGGTCAGCGGTGGGGCGGCGTCGCTTTCGGTGGGCGGGGCGGTGTTTGTGGTCGATGAAGATTGGGTGCCGCGCCTGCGGCTGGAGGATGTGCGCTTGCTGGAGCAATCGGGGGCGACCTTTCTGTCGCTGCCCGAATTGCGGCTGGCGCTGGACCCCGGCGCGCTGGCCACGGGCCAGATGCGCCTGCGCAGCCTTCGGTTGATCGGGGCCAATATCAGCTTGCGCCGCTTGCCAGACGGGCAGTTCGATCTTGCCTTGGGGCTGCCCGCCCAACCCCGCCGGATGGTCGGCCTCTCGGGCGTGATCGAGGCTTTGGTGGCGGGGTTTGACCTGCCGTCCCTGTCCTATCTGCGCCAGGTGGAGGCGCAGGCCCTGACCATCACGCTGGACGACCAGATGCTGGGCCGGGTTTGGGACTTGGGCGACGGGCGTTTGGTTCTGGCCAACCGCGCGGATGATCTGGCGGTGGAATTGGGCATGTCGGTGATCGGCGGGCAGGCGGCGTCGCAGGTTAACATGACGCTGATCGCGGCCAAGGCGGATGCCAGCGCGCGCATGACAGTAACGGTGGACAGCGTTGCTGCCCCCGATATTGCGGCGCAAGCAGCACCCTTGGCATGGCTGGGGGTGGTGGATGCCGCCGTGTCGGGGCAGATCGCGTCTACCCTGAATGCCTCAGGCGCGCTTGCGTCACTGGAGGCAAGCCTGACGCTGGACAAGGGCGCGCTGCGGCCCAATGCCAATGCGGCGCCGGTGGAATTTGATGGGGCGTCCTTGTTCTTTGGCTATGATCCGGCCCGCGAGCGGTTGGAACTGCGCGATTGGACCGTGACCAGCCAGGATATCGCCTTGCGCGCTTCGGGCCATGCCTATTTGCCGGGGGTGACACAAGGCATCCCGTCCGAGGTTATCGCACAAATTCAGATCGCTAGCCTGGAGTTGGACCCCCAGGGCCTGCTGGATGCCCCCGTTGGGTTTGAGCAGGGCGCGCTGGATTTGCGCGTGCGGCTGGACCCGTTTGGCATTGATATCGGCCAGGCGGTGCTGACCCATCAGGGCCAGCGCCTGCAAGCAAGCGGGCGGGTGGATGCGGGGCCGAGGGGTTGGGCCGTTGCGGTGGACGCGCGCCTTGACCAGATCCCGCATGACCGGCTTTTGGCACTGTGGCCCCCGAAACTTGTGGCAGGCACGCGCAATTGGGTGGTGGACAACCTGCAAGAGGGGCTTTTGACCAATGTGGTCGCAGGCTTCCGCCTTGCGCCTGAGGAGGAGCCGCGTTTGTCGCTGGGGTATGAATATTCCGGCGCGGATGTGCGTTTCCTTAAAACCTTGCCACCCATTCAAAACGGGCGCGGCTATGCGGTGGTGGAAGGCAAAACCTATACTTTGGTTGTGGAGGAGGGCTGGGTTAGCGCCCCTTCAGGGGGGGCTGTGGATGTGGCAGGCTCGGTCTTTGCGGTGGAGGATGTGACGGTCAAGCCCGCGCGGGCGGAAATTGCGGTGAAGGCTGCGGGCGATCTGACAGCGGCCCTGTCGCTGCTGGACCAGGAACCTTTCCGGTTCATCTCCAAGGCCCGGCTGCCGGTTGCCTTGGGCACAGGCCGGGCCGAGGTGGTGGGGCAGCTGCGCCTGCCTTTGCAAAAGGGCAATACGATTGCCAATGTGGATTATGATGTCACGGGCAAGATTACGGGCTTCACCTCGGACAAGCTGATCCCCGGGCGTGAGATGCGGGCGGACCGGCTGGATGTGACGTTGACGCCTACCGGCATGGCGATTACCGGCAAAGGCCAGTTGCAAGGGGTGCCGTTCGAGGCGCGCTACACCAAGGCCTTTGCGCCCGCCGACAAAGGCCTGTCCTCGGTTGAAGGCACGGCAGAGCTGAGTGCGGATGCCGCTACAAAGCTGGGGGTTGGTTTGCCGGAAGGATTGATTTCGGGGCGGGGGGCTGCTGCGTTCACTGTGCAATTGCGCGAAGGCCAAAAGCCGAAACTGTCGTTACGGTCAAACCTTGTGGGGGTGGGCATGGTCACTCCGGCGCTGGGATGGGCGAAAGGCACGGACAGTGCGGGCGAGTTGGTGCTGGATATCACCCTTGGCCAGCCAGCCGCGGTGGACAGTTTTAGCCTTGATGCGGCGGGGTTGCGGGCCACCGGGCAGATCAGTCTTGCGGCGGATGGGGGCTTGGGCACAGCGCGTCTGTCTTCGGTCCGCTTGGGTAACTGGCTTGATGTGGCGGTGGAGTTGACAGGCCGGGGCCGGGGCCGCGCGCCGGGCGTGGCACTGACGGGCGGCACCCTTGATTTGCGCGGGCTGCCAACCGGGGGCGGTGCAAGTGGCGGCGCGGGTGGTGGGCCAATCGCGCTGGCGCTGGACCGGGTGACCGTGACCGACGGGCTGTCACTGACCGCGTTTCGCAGCACATTGACAGCCCAGACCGGCGGCATGTCGGGCAATTTCACGGGGCGGATAAACGGCCAAACCCCCGTTAGTGGCAGCCTTGCCCCCGGCCCGCGCGGTACCGCCATTCGCCTGCGTTCAGCCGATGCGGGGGCGGTGTTTTCCGCTGCAAAGATATTTCCCAATGCTCAAGGAGGCGAAATGGACCTTGTTCTGGCCCCCACCGGCGCCAAAGGCACCTATGACGGCAATCTGACCATGACCGGCGTGCGCATCCGCAAGGCCCCGGCTTTGGCCGAGTTGATAAATGCGATTTCGGTGGTGGGGCTGTTGGAGCAGTTGCAGGGCAGCGGCTTGCTGTTTGCCGAAACCGAAGCCGTCTTTCGCTTGACGCCCCGCGCGGTTCAGATCAACAGGGCCTCGGCGGTGGGGGCGTCGCTTGGGGTGTCTCTGTCGGGGCTTTATGTGCTGAACGGGGGGCGGCTGGATATGCAAGGTGTTGTGTCACCCATTTACCTGCTCAACGGGATCGGGGCGATCTTTACCCGCAAGGGCGAAGGGCTGTTTGGCTTCAACTACCGTGTTCAAGGCACGGCTTCGGCCCCCGATGTATCCGTCAACCCACTGTCGATCCTGACCCCCGGCATGTTCCGCGAGATTTTCCGCAGCCCCCCCCCACAATTGGAGCCGAACGAGTGAAACTGGACGATTTCGACTTTGACCTGCCCGAGGGCCTGATCGCCACCCGACCCGCACGGCCCCGCACCTCGGCGCGATTGCTGGTGGTGGAAGGGGACGCTTTGGGCGACGCCCATGTTTTTGATCTGCCATCCATTTTGCGGCCCGGCGACAGGCTGGTGCTGAACAACACCCGCGTTATTCCAGCGCGTCTGATCGGGATGCGACACAGGATTTCGGCGCAAGGCCCGGTATCGGCGAAAATCGAGGTAACGCTGATGGAACCCGATGCAAAGGGCGGCTGGCGTGCCATGGCCAAACCCTTGCGCAAACTTGCCTTGGGGGAGGAGGTTGTCTTTGCAGGCGGGCTGATCGGGACGGTTGCCGAAAAATCCGACACGGACCTGCGGGTGGAGTTCAATCAGGCCGGGACCGACTTTGACGCCGCGCTGAACGATGCAGGTACCATGCCGCTGCCCCCTTATATCGCCGCGAAACGCGCGCCCGACAGCCTTGATAATGAAGATTATCAAACCGTCTTTGCCCGCCATGCAGGCGCAGTTGCGGCCCCCACGGCCAGCCTTCATTTTGATGCAGCCCTGCTTGCGGAACTGGCGGCCATGGGCGTGGCCTTTACCGAGGTGACCTTGCATGTGGGGGCGGGCACGTTCTTGCCCGTCAAGGTCGATGACGTGACCACCCATAAAATGCATGCCGAATGGGGCGAGGTGACACCGCGCGCCGCCGCAGAGATCAACGCCACCCGCGCCGCCGGGGGCCGCATCATTCCGGTTGGCACCACGGCGCTGCGCTTGATCGAATCCGCCGCGCGGGCCACCGGCAAGGTGGAGCCGTGGCAGGGTGACACGGATATTTTCATCTATCCCGGCTTTGCCTTCCGCGCCACCGATGCGCTGATGACCAATTTCCATCTGCCGAAATCGACACTCCTGATGCTGGTTGCGGCACTGATGGGCCAGGACCGGATGAAGGCCGCCTATGCCCATGCGGTTGCGGAAAAATACCGCTTCTTCTCTTACGGGGACGGGTCTTTGCTGATAGCAGACAGGCCATAGACCTGACGGAAATGCCGATTTGAAAGGCCATTGCCATGCTTGCTGTATTGCGAAACTCTTGGGCGCTGTTGCTGGGCATGATGCTGCTGATGCTGGGCAACGGGATGCAAGGCTCGCTTTTGGGTATTCGTGGCGCGCAAGAAAACATGACCACGTTCGAGCTGTCGATCGTGATGTCCTGCTATTTCCTCGGCTTTTTGTTCGGCTCACGTTTGGCCCCCGACATGATCCGCCGCGTGGGGCATGTTCGCGTTTTCGCAGCCTTGGGCTCGATGATTTCGGCGGTGCTGATCCTTTATGCTGTGGCCCCGAACTGGATCACCTGGTCGCTGTTGCGCGTGCTGATCGGGTTTTCCTTTTCCGGCGTCTATATCACCGCCGAAAGCTGGCTGAACGATGCGTCCAGCAATGAAAACCGGGGGCAAGCCCTGTCGCTTTACCTGATCGTGCAAATGATCGGGATCATTGCCGCCCAAGGGCTTTTGAACCTTGGTGATCCGGGCGGTTATATCTTGTTCGTCATCCCGTCCGTGCTGGTATCGCTGGCCTTCACCCCGATTTTGTTGTCGGTCAGCCAGGCACCGGCGTTCGAATCCACCAAGCCTTTGTCCTTCGCAAAACTCTATGCCGCCTCGCCGCTTGGCTGCGTGGGCATGTTCATTCTGGGCGGGGTGTTTTCCGCGCAGTTCGGCATGGCCGCCGTTTGGGGAACGCAAGCCGGGCTGTCGGTGCGCGATATCTCGATCTTTATTGCCGGGATTTATATTGGCGGGATGGTGTGCCAATACCCCATCGGCTGGCTTTCGGACCGCATTGATCGGCGTAAGGTAATCCTAGGGGTCACAGCACTTGGGGCGGTGGGGCTGATGATTCCTGTGATCTGGGATGTGCCGTTCTGGGCCTTGTGCCTTGTCGGCGCCTTGGGGGGGGCGGTATCGAACCCGCTGTATTCACTGCTGCTGGCCTATGTGAACGACTATCTTGAAAAATCTGATATGGCCGCAGCCTCGGCCGGGTTGTTGTTCATCAACGGCTTGGGTGCCATCACGGGCCCGGTGATTACGGGGTGGATTATGGCCATGGTCGGCCCCCGCGGGTTTTTCTTGTTCATGGCGATCTTGTTTGCCGTTCTTGCGATTTATGCGCTTTGGCGGATGTCACGGCGCCGCCACTCGGCCGATGCCACGTCCAGCTTTACCGCTGTGTCGCCTTCGGCCACCATGGTCTTTGTGGAAGCTGCGATGACCGGTGCCGACAATGAAGGGCCAGAGGCCGAGGGCAACCGCAAGGACTGATGCGCAAGGCATTGCCCCGAAAGCTCAAACCTGCAAGGCTTGGAGAGCGTGGCAATCAGGGGATGGGCATGTCGGACCCAAGCGAAGTGTTGGAGTTTTGGTTGGAAACCGTGGGGCCAAAGGGTTGGTATCTGGCCGATGACGCCGTAGACGCTGAGGTTGCCGACCGGTTTGGCGATTTGTGGCAGGCGGCAGCAGGCGGCGGGCTGGACCATTGGGTGTCGGGTGCAACGGGATGCCTTGCCTTCCTGATCGTCACCGATCAATTTCCCCGCAACCTGTTTCGTGGCGACCCCCGCGCCTTTTCCACCGATGCGAGGGCCCGCGAAGCCGCCCGCCAAGCCCTTTTTATGGGCTGGGATCAGGACGTCCCCCCGCCCGAACGCCAGTTTTTCTACATGCCCTTTGAGCATTCCGAGGATCTTGCCGACCAGGACTTGGCCGTGGAATGTTTTCAAACCCGGATGGACAACGCGGAGACCGCCCTGCACGCCCGCGCGCACCGCGCCATCATCCAACGCTTTGGCCGCTTTCCGTTTCGCAACGTCGTCTTGGGGCGCGAGTCTTCGCCCGAGGAAATGGAATTTCTGGCGAACGGCGGCTACGGCGCAATTGTTCGGGAATTGCAGGGCTAGCTATGCACCCTGTGCATGGACCTTGGGCGGCAGAAACATTGCTCGATGCCAAAATATAGTTTAGTGGCAAACTACTTTTTCTGAGGAGGAAAAAAATGGCAGCCAAGACGTTTGATGTGGTCGTGATCGGTGCAGGCCCCGGGGGCTATGTTGCCGCCATTCGGGCGGCCCAACTGGGCAAATCGGTTGCCATTATCGAACGCGAAAACCTTGGCGGCATTTGCCTGAACTGGGGATGCATCCCCACCAAGGCCATGCTGCGCTCGGCGGAAGTGTTCCATCTGATGCACCGCGCAAAGGAATTCGGCCTGTCCGCGACAGGCGTTTCCTATGATCTGAGCGCGGTTATCGCCCGGTCGCGTGGCGTCGCCAAGCAGCTTTCGGGTGGTATTGGGCATTTGATGAAGAAGAACAAGATCACCGTTTTCATGGGTGACGCGACCCTGCCCTCAAAGGGCAAGGTCAGTGTGAAAACCGATAAGGGTGTGGAGGAATTGTCCGCCCCCGCAATTGTCCTTGCCACTGGCGCGCGCGCCCGAACCTTGCCGGGGCTGGAGGCGGATGGCGATCTGGTCTGGACCTATCGCCACGCGCTGGAGCCCAAACGGATGCCGAAGAAATTGCTGGTGATTGGCTCGGGCGCAATCGGCATCGAGTTTGCCAGCTTTTTTAACACGCTTGGCGCGGATACCACCGTGGTGGAGGTGATGGACCGCGTGCTGCCCGTGGAGGATGCTGAAATATCGGCCATGGCAAAGAAAGCCTTTCTCAAGCAGGGCATGAAGATATTGGAGAAAACCACCGTCAAGAAACTGGACAAGGCTGCGGGCAAGGTCACCGCGCATCTGGAGTCGAACGGCAAAACTGAGGCCATGGAATTTGACACGGTGATTTCCGCTGTGGGCATCGTTGGCAACACTGAAGGTCTGGGGCTAGAGGCGCTGGGCGTGAAAATTGACCGCACCCATGTGGTAACGGATGAGTTTTGCCGCACCGGGGTAGAGGGACTTTACGCCATTGGCGACATCGCTGGCGCGCCCTGGCTTGCGCATAAGGCCAGCCATGAAGGGGTGATGGTGGCTGAACTTATCGCGGGCAAGCATCCCCATCCCATAAAGCCCGGCTCCATCGCGGGCTGCACCTATTGCCACCCGCAAATAGCATCGGTGGGCATGACCGAGGCGCGCGCCAAAGAGGCCGGCCACAGCATCAAAGTGGGCCGCTTCCCCTTCATCGGCAACGGCAAGGCGATTGCTTTGGGCGAAACTGAAGGCATGATCAAAACCATCTTCGACGCCAAAACCGGTGAGCTGCTTGGTGCGCACATGATCGGGGCTGAGGTGACAGAGCTGATCCAGGGCTATGTCATCGGCCGCCAGCTGGAGACGACCGAGGAAGATCTGATGCACGCGATTTTCCCGCACCCCACCTTGTCGGAAATGATGCACGAATCGGTGCTGGACGCTTACGACCAAGTGATCCACATGTGACCTGACCTTTTGGTCAGAAAATTTGCCCGGCCCCATAAATCGGGCCGGGTTTTTCGTGGCTATGCCTGCGGGCATCGGATACCTGAACGCCATGCGTCAAACCTCCCCCCTTGTCATCATCCTTATCCTTTGGGGCGCGGGCCTTGGGGCGGCGGCGCAATTTGGCAAAATCTCCATCCTGTTTGACCGGATCGCCACCCATTACGCAGGCACAGGCGATATGACTGTGGGGTTGATCGTGTCGATCGTCGGCTTTGTCGGGCTGATTTTTGGCACCACGGCGGGGCTTTTGGTGCAACGCATTGGCTACCGCCGGGTGCTGGTCTGGGCGCTGGTTTCGGGGGCATTGTTATCGGCGCTGGAGGCGACATTTCCGCCATTGTCCCTGCTTCTTGCCCTGCGCGGGCTGGAGGGGTTTTCGCATCTGGCCATTGTCGTGGCCGCCCCGGTGATGATCGCGCAAACAGCACCCCTGCGCTATCAGGGCTTGGCGATGACGCTGTGGTCCAGTTTTTTTGCGGTGTCCTTCGCGCTGACGGCCTGGGGCGGGCTGCCTTTGGTGGCGGCCTTGGGCGACGGGGCACTGTTCTTGGTTCATGCTGGCTACATGGCTGTTTTCGCTGGGCTTATCTGGGTGTTTTTGCCCCCTGATAGCCCCCAGACGGCCCTCGGGCCGCTGCGCGATCTGGCAGCCCAACACGTGCAAATCTATGCCTCCCCCCGGCTTTCGGCGCCTGCCATGGGGTTCGTATGCTACACGCTGACCTATGTGGCGCTGCTTACCCTGCTGCCCCCCGCGATCGGGGGGGCGCATCAGGCGCTGATCGCCACCGCCATGCCCTTGGTGTCCATCGCGCTGTCGCTGACCCTTGGGGTCTGGGGGTTGCAACACATATCGGCGGTGCGCATGGCAGAGCTTGGCTTTGCGGCCGCGGCGGGTGCCAGCCTTTGGATGTGGGCGACATGGGGGCAGGGCTGGCCAACGGTTGCCGCCGCCCTTGGCTTGGCAGGGGCATTGGGCATTGTGCAAGGTGCCAGCTTTGCGGCCATCGCGCAGTTGAACCCCACGGCGGAAGGGCGCGCGCGGGCAGCAGGGGCGATTGCGCAGCTTGGCAACCTCGGCACCACGACCGGAACCCCCCTTCTGGCCGCGTTGATTGCGGGGCAGGGCGTGGCAGGATTGGCGCTGTTTGTGCTGATCCCCAGCCTGCTTGGCATCGCCTTGCATGGGTTTCAGGCGCGCCGCCGCCTGATCCGCGCAGATTAATTTCACATCACCGGCATTTGTTCACCCATTGTTCACGTTTACGCATTGGAGACTCGGGCAAAAGCCCCTATCTATGCCGCTGAAACACCGGGGGCGATCATGGCCGAGCAGAAATTCATCGAAGTGCGCGGGGCGCGGGAACATAATCTTAAAGGCGTCGATGTCAGCATCCCGCGCGACCAGTTGGTGGTGATCACGGGGCTGTCGGGGTCGGGCAAATCCAGCCTTGCGTTTGATACGATCTATGCCGAAGGGCAGCGCCGCTATGTGGAAAGCCTGTCGGCTTATGCGCGGCAATTCCTTGACATGATGGGCAAACCCGATGTGGATCACATCTCGGGCCTGTCGCCTGCGATTTCGATTGAGCAAAAAACCACCTCGAAAAACCCGCGCTCCACCGTTGGCACGGTGACCGAGATTTACGACTACATGCGGCTTTTGTTCGCGCGCACCGGCACCCCTTACAGCCCCACAACTGGCAAGCCCATCAATGCGCAGCAGGTGCAGGATATGGTCGATATCATCATGGCGATGGAGGAGGGGACGCGCGCCTATCTGCTTGCGCCCATCATCCGCGACCGCAAAGGTGAGTACAAGAAAGAGTTTCTGGAGCTGCGCAAACAGGGATTCCAGCGCGTAAAGGTTAACGGTGACTTCTATGAACTGGAAGATGCGCCGACGCTGGACAAGAAATTCCGCCATAACATCGACGTGGTGGTGGACCGGATTGTGGTCAAGGAAGGCATTGAAACCCGGCTGGCCGATAGTTTGCGCACGGCGCTGAACCTGGCCGATGGCATCGCCATTCTGGAACTGGCATCCGAGGAGGCCACACGCACAACGTTTTCCGAAAAATTCGCCTGCCCCGTGTCGGGTTTCACCATTCCCGAGATTGAGCCGCGCTTGTTTTCCTTCAACGCGCCCTTTGGGGCATGCCCGGTTTGCGATGGCTTGGGCGTGGAGTTGTTCTTTGATGACCGCCTGATTGTTCCCGACCAGAACCTTACGCTTCCCCAAGGTGCGCTTGCCCCTTGGGCAAAATCGAAAAGCCCCTATTTTACCCAAACGATTGACTCGATTGCCAAACATTATGAGTTTGACAAGAAGGCCAAGTGGAAAGACCTGCCCGCCTTCGTGCAGCAAGTGTTCCTTCACGGCTCGGGTGAGGAGGAGATCAAGTTCCGCTATGATGAAGGCGGGCGGATTTATCAGGTGTCCCGCGTGTTTGAAGGCGTGGTTCCCAACATGGAACGCCGTTTCCGCGAGACGGACAGCAATTGGGTGCGTGAGGAGTTTGAGCGTTACCAGAACAATCGGCCCTGCGGTGCCTGCGAAGGCTACCGCTTGCGCCCCGAGGCTTTGGCTGTGAAAATTGCGGGCCTGCATGCGGGGCAGGTGGTGCAGATGTCGATTTCCGAGGCCTATGATTGGATTTCGGGCGTGCCGGAGCATTTGACCAATCAGAAGAATGAGATTGCACGGGCGATTTTGAAGGAAATCCGGGAGCGGTTGGGTTTTTTGGTCAATGTTGGCCTGAATTACCTGTCGCTGTCGCGCAATGCAGGCACGCTTTCGGGCGGGGAAAGCCAGCGGATCCGGCTTGCAAGTCAAATCGGGTCTGGGCTTACGGGCGTGCTTTATGTGCTGGACGAACCATCCATCGGCTTGCATCAGCGCGACAATGATCGGTTGTTGACCACGCTTAAAAACCTGCGCGATCAGGGCAATTCGGTGCTTGTGGTAGAGCATGACGAGGATGCGATCCGCAGCGCTGATTATGTGTTCGATATGGGGCCGGGCGCGGGGGTACATGGCGGCACTGTCGTCTCGCATGGCACGCCCGCGCAGGTGATGGCGGACCCCGCCAGCCTGACCGGCCAGTATTTGATAGGCACGCGGGAAATTGCCATCCCGAAAATACGGCGCAAAGGGTCGGGCAAGAAAGTGACGGTGGTGAAGGCCACAGGCAATAATTTGCAGAATGTGACGGCAGATTTTCCCTTGGGAAAATTTGTATGTGTCACCGGGGTTTCGGGGGGCGGCAAATCCACCCTGACGATTGAAACCCTGTTCAAGACCGCAGCAACCCGGCTGAACGGTGCGCGCGAAACGCCAGCACCTTGCGAAACCATCAAAGGGTTTGAACATCTTGACAAGGTGATCGACATTGATCAGCGCCCGATCGGCCGCACGCCGCGTTCCAACCCTGCGACCTATACCGGAGCGTTCACCCCGATCCGTGACTGGTTTGCGGGCTTGCCGGAATCCAAGGCGCGCGGCTACCTGCCGGGGCGGTTCAGCTTCAACGTCAAGGGCGGGCGCTGTGAGGCGTGCCAGGGCGACGGGCTTATCAAGATTGAAATGCATTTCTTGCCGGATGTGTATGTGCAATGCGAAACCTGCAAGGGCAAGCGTTACAACCGTGAGACTTTGGAAATAAAGTTCAAAAACAAAAGTATATCAGACGTTCTCGATATGACGGTTGAAGATGCCCAAGGGTTTTTCCAGGCTGTCCCTTCCATCCGCGAAAAGATGGATGCGTTGGTGCGGGTGGGGCTTGGTTATATCAGCGTGGGCCAATCGGCGACCACACTTTCGGGCGGTGAGGCGCAGCGCGTCAAGCTGTCAAAGGAGCTGTCGCGCCGTGCCACGGGCCGCACCTTGTATATTCTGGACGAACCTACGACGGGTCTGCATTTTGAGGATGTGAAAAAACTTTTGGAGGTGCTGCATGAATTGGTGGACCAAGGCAACACGGTGATCGTGATCGAGCATAACCTTGATGTGGTGAAAACCGCCGATTGGGTGATTGATATTGGCCCGGAAGGGGGCGATGGCGGTGGCTATATTGTTGCCTCAGGAACCCCTGAAGATGTCGCATTGGTAGAGGCAAGCCACACCGGCCGCTATTTGCGCGACATGCTGAAGCCGCGCAAAATGGCAGCCGAATAACTTCAGGGTGAACGGGTAAAGACATTTTTCGGCCTCACGGGTCGGGGCTTGCAATTGCTTTTGGGTTTTGGGCTGTTGGGATGGGCCGGTTTGGATGTGCATTTTCAACTTGGCGGAACGTTTGGTCTGCTGGCTTTTGCGGGTTTGAGACTTGCAGCAGCAATGCTTGCCACGGCCTTCATCGACTATGGCATTGATCTGGCCGCGCATCCCCGCTGGTCCAACACCCTGACCACCAATCGCACCACTGTGCCTTAGCGGATGATCACCAGGTTTTCCGACAATGTCGTATTCATCCGGTGAGGGCCGTCTTTTCAGTTTAGGGTTGGTTTAGGGTCTGTTGATGTTCATCGTGTTCTGATCACCGATGCTGCGAGCGAGACGAATGCAGTGAAGCTTTCGTCGGTTTTGCAGTAGCGGGTTGCGATACCCCTGAATTCCTTGAGTTTTCCGAAGAA
>Ga0209702_10007373_pt1 | contig 13489 bp, 14 predicted proteins | sample FRY01_FD_187210 | JGI IMG/M metagenome (GOLD analysis project Ga0209702, IMG submission 187210) | Freshwater microbial communities from Lake Fryxell liftoff mats and glacier meltwater in Antarctica - FRY-01 (SPAdes) (version 2) | ecosystem: Environmental > Aquatic > Freshwater > Ice > Glacier... | reverse complement strand
CATCAGCAGCGGAAAGCCGGCAAAGGTCGCTATCACTGCCGTCATGCGAAAGCTCATCGTCATGGCAAACGCCCTGCTCAAAGCCGACCGACTATGGAAGGAATCTATCGCTTGACCATCACGGATACTCTAATTTTGCGGGGCCTCGACCGGAGCAAACAGCCAATCAAGATAGGCCGCCAATCGAACACCGCCCTGCTGCAATCGCAGCTCGGCAGTGGCGAGATGCTGAAATTGATATACGTATCCCAAGCTTGGGACTTGATCCGCGGACGGCGGGTAAATCGTGTCGCGTATTTGCGTGCTTTCGCCGATCCAGACCTGCGGCTCGGCGTCCCACCAAGCGATCGTTTCTGCTGGCTCGATCTGGCGGCCGAGCCACGCAGTGTATTCAGTGTAAGACAGATCCAGCCCTTCGATCATGCGACTGTCCCAAACCGAGTGCAGATTGCTCTCCTCCCCGAACCAGAGCACCTCTACGTCGTTGCCGCCGCGATCTTCCCCACTGCCGGCGTGGAGCGGTTGATGCACGTCGCCGACTATATGAACGATGAAGCGCAGAGCGAGACCCCTTTCCTCGCGGGTGGCCGACGGGTCGCGGACAGTCTCGGTAAAGAGAGCGAGCGCACTCAATGCGTCACCTTCTTCGGGGGGACCGATGTTCTCGTAAATCTGGCCTTGGGGAACTGTGACATAATGGTAGGGTCCGGCTTCCTCCTGCCAGAACGCGGCTGGATTGGAGCGCTGCTCGTCAGCCCAAGTCGAAGCTTCCGCGAGGCCTTCCTCGCCCAAGATCAGCTCTATCTCGGCCCGCGTCCTGCCGCTGATCCGCTCCTCGGCGAGTTCGCCGATCACGCGGTGTCCCAGTTGCCCCCAAGCGACGGCTGGCGTTGGGAGGCAAACGGCAGCTGCAGCTGCAAGTAAAGGGATTCGTTTCATCATTGACTTCCTTCTCGGTCGGAGCTGTCAGCCATAGTACATCACGATTTCGAGACAAGCGCGATGAGTTGATGGAGTGCAAGTCGGCTTTTAGGCGGAACGGCAGGTAGACTGAATGTCCGCAGTTGGGTGGAAAGCTGCTAATTGGACTCACGTTCAAAACTTCAACCTATCGTCATTTCGTTTGCTGGCATGAAGAATGTCTAAGCCCACGGCAAGACAAGCAGGATTGCACGCAGCGACACACAAATCGCCCATCCAATGCGTCGCTCGATTTAAATCCCCAACAGTACGAGCAAAGACATAGATGGCTACACCGACCGACCCCACAATCACAAAGCCCAGCATGGACCAAGCCACCGCGCCGCTAATGCATCCCGATGCCGCCCAAAAAATCCGACCTTGGCGGTAATCCGAAAGTGCCCGCGCCGCGCAATAAATCGGCACGAGATAGAAGAACGCATTCATCGCAAAGACCAAGATCCACAGGCTCATTCGATCTCACTAGCACAATTTCATCTTCGTTGTCCGATTCTGGGTCGTTAGCAGAATGTCCGCTTTCATTTTCCTGCTCATCAGCCCGAACGGCAAGAACTGGGTGGCTTGCTGCCAGTCCGCTTTTGGAATGCAATGTGGCCGAAGCTGACATTCAAACGCGCTGCCAAGTGTGTCAACAATGCGCCCTGATCTCGGTCATTCCCATAATTGTTTGCCATTCCTAAAACCTGCCGTTGGCCGATCGCCGGTATTGGGCAGCCTCAAGGACCGGATCTGGGACTTTGCTGCCATTCCCGACGTGCTCGCCGCACGGCGGCTATCGGCAGGAGCGGACGCTGAGATTATCGCGGAATCGCGCCACCGAAAGCGCAAGGCTGGGCCGAACATTGCCGGATTACGTAGCTAATGAAGAGCTTTTTGCCATCATTCAGAAGAGCCGGTTCCCCAACCAGCTTCTTGGTGACCTGCTGATTGCATAGCCACAGCCGGGACTCGCAATAGCGGCTGGGCTACCAGAACAAGGCCCGCCGTCCGCGAATCCATGGCGCTACATATGAAAATCAGCAATGACTGCCAATCGATGCCGCTTGGCGTTAAATCTGTTGTTTGACGCCTATTGATGTTATCTGACCCTCAATCAGCCTAATTCGAGGTTGGACACACAAGAATGAGGCGCGTTTGGCCATGCTGCGAAAACCACTGCTCACACTGCAAGAGACCGCCGATCTACTTAAGTTGAGCGAAGCAACCACTAGAGGACTGATCAAGTCTGGTGACGTGCGCGCCATAAGGATCGGCAGGGAATGGCGAATAGCCGTCCGCGATCTTGAGGAATTCCTCGATTTGCACGCCAACCGGGCCCCGCTCGCAGCGAAATCGGAGCCTGGCCGATGAAGAACGGTCCTGGCGATGTGATGCCGCACCCGGGTGATCAGTCGAGTCGGCTGAACAAGGCACATCTTCCAAGCCGCCACACGACAGTTGGTCCCGAGCGGGCGCCGCACCGTTCGTTCCTTTATGCCATGGGCCTTACCGCGCGCGAGATCGCCCAGCCTTTCGTCGGTGTCGTGACGACCTGGAACGAATCGGCTCCGTGTAACATCACCTTGTCGCGGCAGGCGCAGGCCGCCAAGCGCGGCGTCGCTGCCGCTGGCGGCACGCCGCGCGAATTCACGACCATCACGGTTACTGACGGCATCGCGATGGGACATGCGGGAATGAAGGCGTCGCTGGTCAGCCGCGAAGTCATCGCGGATTCGGTCGAACTCAGCATGCGTGGTCATTGCTATGACGCGCTGATCGGGGTCGCCGGGTGCGACAAGACACTGCCAGGATTGATGATGGCAATGCTGCGCCTCAACGTGCCGTCGGTGTTTCTCTATGGCGGATCGATCCTGCCAGGCACGTTCCGCGGCAAGGATGTGACGGTGCTCGATGTCTTCGAGGCGGTTGGCGCCCATGCCGCGGGCACAATGAGCGACGCCGATCTCGCCGAACTCGAAACCGTTGCCTGCCCTTCGGCGGGCTCCTGCGGTGGCCAATATACCGCCAACAGCATGGCCTATGTTTCCGAGGCGATCGGCCTTGCACTGCCAGGCTCGGCCGGAACGCCGGCGCCCTATGAATCGCGCGATCGCTATGCGACAGCGTCTGGGCACGCGGTCATGGCACTGCTCGAACGGGGTCTGCGGCCGCGCGACATTGTCACCCGCCAGTCGCTGGAGAATGCCGCTGCGGTCGTGGCCGCCACCGGCGGCTCGACCAACGCTGCGTTGCATCTTCCGGCCATGGCCAATGAAGCAGGCATCGCCTTTGATCTGTTCGACGTTGCTGCCGTATTCAAGCGCACGCCGTTGATTGCCGACCTGAAGCCCGGTGGGCGCTACCTTGCCAAGGACGTCTATGAGATCGGCGGCGTGCCGGTCGTATTGAAAGCCTTGCTCGACGGCGGTTTTCTGCATGGTGACTGTCTGACCGTCACCGGACGAACCCTCGCCGAAAATCTCGCCGATATCCGAATTCCAGCGGATCAGGACATTGTCTTTCCGACCACACGACCCTTGTCGCCGAACGGGGGCCTTGCCGGTCTCGCGGGCAATCTCGCTCCAGACGGCGCTATCGTGAAAATCGCTGGCCTGAAGCGATTGTCCTTCACCGGCCCGGCGCGCGTGTTCGAATGCGAGGAAGACGCGTTCGCCGCCGTGATGGCGCGGCGGTATAAGGCAGGCGATGTCCTGGTCATCCGCTACGAGGGGCCTCGGGGCGGTCCCGGTATGCGCGAGATGCTCGCCACCACATCGGCAATCTACGGTCAGGGGATGGGCGAAGCCGTCGCACTGATCACCGATGGCCGGTTTTCCGGTGCAACGCGCGGCCTTTGCATCGGCCATGTAGGGCCGGAAGCCGCTGTCGGCGGCCCGATCGCGCTGATCGAGGACGGCGACCTGATCGAGATCGATACCGATCGCGGCGTCCTGGCATTGCACGTCGATGATCCGACGCTGGCGGCACGGCGCGCCCGCTGGCAACCCCGTCGGCATGGTTTCCAGTCAGGGACAATCTGGCGATATGGGCAGACTGTTGGGCCAGCTCGTTACGGTGCAGTGACCCATCCCGGCGCAGCCGCCGAGGCGCATGTCTATGCCGACATCTGAGCCGCCGACAATGGTGGCCGGCGAGGCTGGCGTCGGCGCGACACGCCTGATCATCCGGCGACCGGACGACTGGCACGTTCATCTGCGCGATGGGCCGATGCTCGCCGCTGTCGTCAATTTTACCGCCCGCCAGTTTGCGCGTGCCATCGTCATGCCGAACCTCGATCCGCCGGTAACGACCGTCTCGGCTGCCCGGTCTTATAGGGCGCGTATCGTGGCCGCGCTTGAGTCGGGCGTGGACTTCGAGCCGCTGATGACCTGCTATCTGACCGACAGCATTGACCCGGCCGAGGTAGCACAAGGTTTTACGCAAAGCGTGTTCACTGCCTGCAAGCTCTATCCCGCGAATGCTACGACCAACTCGGCGCTTGGCGTTACCGATTTCCGGAGGATTTATCCGGTCTTTGAGACGATGCAGCGGATCGGCATGCCGTTGCTGCTGCATGGCGAGGCCACCGAAAGCCACATCGACGTTTTCGACAGGGAAGCCGTCTTCATCGACCGTATCCTGACCAGGATCATCGCGGATTTCCCGGCACTGAAGATCGTGTTCGAGCACATCACAACGGTGGACGCGGTCCGCTTCGTCGAGGCTGGCGGCCCCAATCTCGCCGCGACGATCACGCCGCACCATCTCGAAATCAATCGCAACGCGATGTTCGATGGCGGCGTCCGGCCGCACTTCTACTGCCTCCCTGTCGCCAAGCGCGAGGTGCACCGCCTTGCCTTGCGCCGTGCAGCAACGTCCGGTTCGGCGAAATTCTTTCTTGGCACGGATTCGGCACCGCATGCCGTGGGCGAGAAGGAATCGGCCTGCGGTTGTGCGGGTATCTTCAACGCGCCGTTTGCCATCGAGAGCTATGCCAAGACGTTCGAGGAAGAGGGCGCGCTGAACCATCTCGAGGCTTTTGCATCGGAAAACGGTCCGCGCTTTTATGGTCTGCAGTTGAATGCTTCCAAAATCATACTGGAAAGGACCTCAAGCTGCGTTCCGGAAACCCTTCTGGCAGCGTCAACATCTATCGTTCCGTTTCATGCCGGGCAAACCCTGGCCTGGCGGTTTGCGGGCCAAGCCGATCAGGATCAGGGCAATGTCGCCCTATTCTAATCGGCAAGCCAGCCTCGCTACGAAACACGACAAACAACGGGCGGTTGCTCGGCCGTTTCGCCGTGCGCTCGGTCTCGAAATCCTGGCAACACCGGATCTTGACACAGATTTGTTGGGCACGTTTTCCGGCGAGGTTCTGCGTGTAGGCACTGCCCTCGACGTCTGCGAACGCAAGGCCCGCCTCGGCATGGCCGCCACCGGCCTTCCCCTGGGTCTTGCCAGTGAGGGTAGTTTTGGTCCCCATCCCTTCATTCCATTTATCCCGGCGGGCATCGAGATCATGACGTTCGTCGACGATGAACGCGGTTTTGTCGTCAGTGAGCATTTCCTGGTCGAGCGGACCAACTACGGCCATCGCGAGGCCCGCAGCATCGACGAACTCGCCAACTGGCTGGCCGCCGTCGGGTTTCCATCCCATGGGCTCATCGTCCGCATAAAGTCCGGTGGTCCCGGCGCTGCAGTTGAGAAAGGCATCGTTTCAATCGACCGGCTGCGATCAGCCATGGCGGTGGCCGTCGCTACCTCGCAGGAAGGCATGGCCTGGGTCGAACCCGACATGCGAGCGCATCACAATCCGACCCGCATGGCCGGCATCCGACGACTTTCTTTCCGCTTGGCGCGGCGACTGGCTAAGCTTTGTCCGGCATGTTCGGCGCCAGGATGGGGACAGACGGGCACGATCAAGGGATTGCCGTGCGAGCATTGTTATGCGCCCACCGAAATGGTCCGGTTTCAGGTTTTCTCCTGTGTATCGTGTAGCCACAGAGAAGACAGGCCGCGGATGGACGGACTTACGTGCGCTTCGCAACAGAACTGTCCTGAATGCAATCCGTGAAGCGCAGCATTTGGATGGGATATTGGTGCCATCCTCGCCGTGATGGTTGGCGGCAGGAAGCTCGCCGAACCAAGAACGGAATTGGGGCGCCTCGCAGACAGCGGCTTGAAGGGAAACGAACGACAGCTCCTGGTGGAAGCCGCCGTTCGGCGGTGGCCTCGGGATCGTCCGGAATTGGTCGTCAGCCGCCGTCTGATTTCAGTGCCCGCAAACGGCAGCTATTGCCATCGGCCATGCTGGAACCTGCCGGTCAGCAAGCGGCTCAATTTCGGTCCTTAAGCTCTGTTCGATTGAATGGCAGGTTTCAGGCAGCAGATGATCTGTCCTATACGGCAGCAATTGGGTCGCTTCCTGCCGGTCTGCTTTTATCAAAAACCCACGATAAGCCGACAGGCTGCTTTTGGTGAAACCCGAAGCGCAACTGAACGGCAAAAACTGGGTGGTTTTGCGACAGTCCGCTTTTGGTAGCCAAAGAGTGATAGCGGACTTTAGCGCGGTGATTGTTTGGCGTCCGCTTCGCGCCCTAATGTCGGTCATTCGAGGTCATGTCAGATCGTGCTGAAAGCGGACCTTTATTGGTCCCGGCCAGTTGGCTGAAACGTCGGAAAATCCGGACAGCCAGGTAATGTAAACTAGTCTCGGTAAGCCGCCGTCCGGCTACGATGCAGGATTTAGCCCGCTTCGCGCCAATTGCCGTCATTTCAACAGATATATAAATAGGCTGGTGTTTTAACAGATGTCGGCCAAGCACGGCTTAACTCGAATGCTGCACGTCAACATCCGCATAGTCGCCAAGGAAAGCAATCGTCCCTGTGCCAAGCTTGGTAAAGAGACCAGTGCCAGCGAAATCGCCTTCAAAGTCAAAATTATCGCTACGATTGAAAACAAACGCACCGTCATTTTGCAGATTGCCAGTGAAACTACCGCTTGTGCCGCCGTTACCAATTTCGAAAATCCCGGCACCGTTCGTCGTCAAATTTCCTGCCAGACTACCAGTGACAACCAATCGGCCATCCAGGACGTCGATGGCGTCGAAAGAACCGGTTGTGCCATTGGCAAGCCAAGTTCCGCCCTCGACTTCCAGACGTTCGAAATTGATGAACGGCCCAAGGTCGAGTACTGACGTTGCATCCGCGTCAAGCGTTGCTGTGTCCAGACCCAAGCCGCCATCGACAATGCCTTCTATTTGCGAACCGGTTGTCAGCAACAGCACATCATCGCCACCACCAAATTGAACCGCGGCTCCTGCCCCGCCCGCAATGCGACCGCCGTTGATCAGGGTAATAGCCTGAACACTCGTAAATGCGGCCCCGGTGCTGCTCGTGATCGAGCCGCTATTATATGCGCTGCCGCTATCGACATCCATCAGGACGCCGCCGACAATATTGCCGGTGTTGATGAGTGAGCCAACCGTTCCGGTACGCGCTTGATCGACGATCAGCAGGCCGGTTAGGCCGCCTTCGATCAGTCCAGCATTTTCAACCGTCCCGCTACCAGCGATGATCGCTCCATATCGTGCGCCAAAGATCTCACCGCCAGCGAGGTTAGTGATCGTGCCAGATTGCTTGGGCGCGTCGTCGGTTCCCTGGTCACTAGCGAACTGAATCTGGACGCCATCTGCCTGAACACCGGCTACCCCTTGTATTCGGCCTGAATTGACGACGCTACCACCGCCTAAAAGTGAGATAGCGTCGTCACCCTCCCCCGTAACCGTACCGCTAACCACCAGCGTTACCACGAAAGCCTGAGCAACGTGACGCCTGCTGACGCCTACTTCGGCCGGGCCGAACCCATCATCAAACAACGTGAAAGGATCAAACGAAAGAACATCGAACATCGGCGCTTGCTATACCGCAAGCTCGCCGCCTCATATCAACCAACCAGACAAGGCCGATGCTCTGCTAATCTAAGCAGCCATCAGTGCCAAATGTTCTGACGACGGACATTCAACCTCTACCGTCGACCGAGCACTTTATGATTGGTGAATTTGGCGGTGCGCCACGCGGAAATGGCATACGGGATCCCTCAGGAGTCTTTCAGATGCCCGATCGTCAACGCCTCGTATCCATTGAAGAAGCTTTCGAACTCGAAAGCCCGGCTGTCGCCGTTCTTGTCCAGCAGAACGATTTCCCCTTGCCCGAGCGGTCCCCTCGACTGGGCACCGACATAAGCAGATAGCGCGTTGAACAGTCCGACTTCGCTCACATCGCCGAACATCGTGCGAAACGCGGGGGACTGGACAAAATACCTGCAGGGCTTGTTTGGGTCGAAGTCGACTTCGCGTCTGAGATGGTGCGGGTGAGCCGAAACCAGGGCCACCAGGGTGCGGCCAGCATGTCCTTGTTCGACGAAACGCCATAACGTCGAGGTGATGGTGTTACCGAACCTTGTCGCGAGGTTCCTTATGGGCACGATGCCTGCCGCGCAGTCTGCGGCTTCGGCATGGAAACGATCGCCGAGGAACAGCATCTGGCCAGCAGCATAGTTGGCTTCGGCTTCGATAATTTCGTGGCAACTCGGCGTCAGTGTCTGTTCGGTGTCGCCCATCATTATGCCGGCATGCCATGGTATGATTCCGTGCCCTATCTCGTGCGCCTCGTTCCAGCGATGCTTGAGCTTCGGGAGGGTCTTGTCGATAAGGATGCGTTTCTGGTCGGGCAGATACAGTGCCTTGAGACTGAAGGTGCGGATCGCATCGCGGAGCAGGGACGGTCGTTTCAGCACTTGAACGCCCGCCACTTTCATTTTCGAAATGGTTTCTCTCAGCAATCCGTCATCATCAGAACTGTAGAAATGTCGATCGAGTTTGAGGAGTTCACGCATGGAAGCGAGGTCGAAAGGAGGCTCTGGATTGTCCAGCCCGCGCAGCAACTTTTTTATCTGTGCGTCGATATCTCGCGCGCTGTTTCTATCGATCGTCGGGTTCTTCACCGCTCTCCGATAGACGTTTTTTACTCAGAACTGCAACGAATGCTTCGAGCGCGGTCCGTTCTTGGTCCGTCAACTCCTCTACGGATTCCGAACGCGCAGCGAATTTCACCGCTTCGGCTCCCAACCCCGTGTCGTTCGCGGCAGTCAGGCCGGCAAGCTGCATGAGTTGGCTTTGAGGCAATTCGAGAGCGGCGGACAGTCTGAATACTACGCGCGGCTGTGCGACGTGTCTTATATCTTCTTCGATGGCGAGTAGCTCGCCGACCTCCAAACCCGCCTTCTCCGCGAATTCCTCGACGTTCAGCGCCTGGCTTCGGCGCATCAGGCTGACGAAGCGGCCAAACGCGATGCTTGGCTGGTCGCCTGAACCAGCCGGTGCGGGGTCGTCGGCCACAGGGTCGCAGGCCAGAATGCCTGCAGCAACCGTGTTGCCGCCTTCAGCCCTCGCCTTGGCGAGCCACCATTTTTCGCTTCGTGTCAAATCCATCGTGGTTACTCCCCGCTGAGGAACATCTCCGTTTGTGCTTGGGTCATTTCGAAATAGATCAGGTTCTGTTTTTTCGGGTCGGAGCCAACTTCGGTCATACCGATACTCCTGTAAAACTTATCGGCTTGCGGAAGGGAGTGCAGACCGATCCGCCCCTTGAAGCCCTCCTCCCTGCTTAATTCGCAGGCGGCGACTATTAGCGCGGAGCCCACACCGCGATATGTAGGCGGATTGTAACCGAGTTCGATCCGGTTCCAAGGTGCGGTTTCCAGGTAATCGATATATACAATTGGCTTGCCGCCCTGGCCGGGTAGGCGTCCTTCGACCGTCAGATCGATGCTGCATAGACCTTGGGTCATGCCCTGCGCGATCACGCTGAACCCGCGAAAGCCGAGCAGCCCTTCGACCATCTGCACCTTCCGATTCCAGTTCCAATGCGCGTTCTGCGGAAGATTGATCGCATCCGAACTGCGTGCCTCATGAAGCCGGGCGATTACCGCCGGCCGCCAGTGCCGTTCCCAATCCACTAGCTGCTCCTGCCCGATCTCGTCCTGGATGTGCGCAGCGACGGCTGCGTCGCTTGCCACATCCAATAGGGAGATTGGCCAAGAATTGGCCATTAGATCAGCATCAATTCTGCTTTTTCTTCGGTCTTTTCGTTCTCGAAGACGATCTTGTCGCCTCTTTCGACACGTGCATCGACAGCCTGGTAGAGCCTGAGAGCCTGTCTGAGAACTGCCGTCTTACTGAGATCCTTCCGAACCGATAATTTATCCAACACGATCATTTCCGCGTCGGTCAAATTGAGCGTCATGGTCCGCTTACCCATCACATCGACTCCTTCTACAACTTCATTTGTAGGCCATACCTTCTTTTGTCAAGAAGTATTGGCTAAATAGGGGCACCTTGCATAGCTAGTTTTTAGCTACTACATACATTGGCGAATCAGGATCGAGCCGCGAAAAGGGTCAATGAATGTCGAAGGAACATGTGGGACACGCCGAGATTGCCGCATTCGCACAGGCGAAGGTTAATCTGCCCCAGGATCAGGCGAATGTTTATCGCGCCCAGGCGCGTAGGTTGCGCGAGAAGCTCACGGGGCATCTGGCCGAACACCCCGATTTTGCCCTGCGCAAAATGCTTCTGTCGGGAAGCCTGGCGAAAGGCACTGCACTGCGGTCGATCAACGACATCGATGTGGCCTGCTACGTTTCGGGATCGGACGCGCCGCACGACATACGAGGGCTGCTCGACTACCTGGCCGAGCGATTGCGGACGGCTTTCCCGAATATCTCCCCCGACCAGATCCAACCGCAGACCTACTGCGTGACCGTCTCATTCAAGGGGACCGGTCTCGACGTCGATGTCGTTCCGATCCTGTATGATGGCGATCCCCAGTGGTATGGCAATCTCGTCAGTCAGGACGACACGTCCTTCCTGAAGACCAGCATACCGCTTCATTTGGAATTCTGCCGCGCGCGCAAGACCGCCCATCCCGTCCATTTCGCGCAGGTCGTCCGACTTCTGAAGTTCTGGTCGCGCCGGCTTAAGGCGGAACGGCAGGGGTTTCGTTTCAAGTCGTTCATGATCGAGTTGATCATGGCGAAGCTTGCGGACGGTGGGCAGGACTTCTCCGACTATCCGGAGGCCATGCAGGCATTCTTCACATTGCTTGCCGGCGGTGGTCTGGACCAGTTGATCGTCTTCGATGACTATTATGCGCCATCGACGGTTCCGGGCTCGACCGACCCGGTCAGGATAATCGACCCGGTGAATGCCGAGAACAATGTTTCGAGGCTTTATGCCCTTCCCATATCGGGATTCTCCTTTGGAGAGATGACCGCAAGCCCGAAATAATCTCGTTGTTGCTAGCTAATAACAGCATGCTCCTATCTTGGTCCACAATCGCGTTAAGCTTGGTCCAGTTGTCAGGTCGAATTTGATATTTCCTATTCGCAGGTATGCCATTTTCAGCGTAAATAATCTGCACAGAATCTGGCAGATTGGATGACAAGTTGATCGGTACGTGGTTGTGCAACGCAAGTCGGACTGACTGTATCCAGGCTCCTAACTCAGGATTTGTTTTATTCCAACGATGGGGCGACTCAAGATTCCCAAACGAACCGGAAGCTTTAATCGCTTCCCATCGTTGATGAGCCGACGCAGCTAATCGCTTCTGGGCGTTGCCACCGGGTATTATCTGCATCGGATCCGCGAACACTCGGACAGTTGCTCCTGCGGTTTGTATTAGACGAACTATGGCATCTTGGTTTTCATTGGCGTCTTGATGCTCATCGCAAATCACTATTGGGAAGTGTCTAGCAATATTTATGCAAATCATCGGATTCACCTCCAACAGCTTCGCAGTTTTTGTGGCCAGCAAGCCGTATCCGTCTGATTGCTTCCGAGCCCAGCTCGCCACATCTTCCGGCAGGTCGAGAGACAGTCGGTATGCACTAGCAATTTGGAAAACGAGACTGTCCAGCGTTCTGATATCAACAAACCGCTGAACGCCTTTAGTACGCTCCGCGATAACGGAACAAGCCGCATGCGTATGGGTAAGAACGAGAACCTTCCCCCGAGACAATTCCTTCCCGGCTCTTTCTGTGTAATTGGCGGCCTGATGAGTCTTTCCACAACCTGCGGGGGCTTCAATGATAACTAATGGCGCGTCGGAACGCAGTAATTGTTCAACCTCTGCATCGATCATAAAACGATCTTAGTCACTACCGGCTTACCTGATAGTTGGAGTACGGAATTAAAGAATGGTCGCAGTGATGGCTCTAGATCGTCCCATTTTCCCGCAGCGCGTAAATGATCTAGCAGCTCCCGCCCGCCACTGCCATCCTGCTTCTTAAACCATCGGCCCGCATGCTTTTTCCATTGCTTTTTTTGATGAGAATCGGAAATTTCAGCTGCGTTGCCCGTAGCAGCAGCGATAATGATATCTCTAATTTCAAGGCCCTTTTCGTCAGCCTTCGCTACAAGAGTTGGATAATTCTTGTCCGCAGCGTCTAAACGTAACTCCAACGTTCTTAACCGTTCGCCGGACCATGATCCGTCGTGATTCTTACATAAATTCTCTAGGTACTCATCAGGCAAAATTTCAATGATATTGCTCTCGATGCAGCCTTTATTCCAGCGGAAGAGTCGACTAGACATTGCTTCTGCTAGTGTTGACCATCGTTTGGGCGACTTCCCATCGTTATCGGCAAAGCCTGTAAATTTTAGGCCCGATGCGGAGAGTGCTTCCAGTAACGGAAGCATTTGATCATCACCTTGACCAAGGCAAACTCGTACACCCGCATCCAACGGATCAGAGCGAAACAGTGACGTCAGCACTTCGTCAACGAAGCCGACTTCCGTTTCCCCCTCCGCAATGACTGAAACGCGAGATAAGAATGTTTCAGGGTCACGCTCTTGTTGGCGTCTAATCTTCGTTCTATCTAACATTCCGATGCTTCCGTCAGCATCCAAATACCACAGCTGGGCATCTAAGGCGCATGTGATGGCAACCGCGCTGTGAGTGGTTGCAAAGCTTTGTGATTTTGACGCAATTAGTGTACGGACAAACTGCCTGAGGCGATACGGTTCAAGACCCCTCTCAATTTCGTCAATCAGATTGATTGCAAAATCATTGCTGTCAGCCGCCGAAATCTTTAGTGCCGACATCCTACGCGTTCCTGATCCCCAACTCGCCAACGGCAACGATACGCCATTCTTGTCCGCGAATAATCCAATCAGCGCCCCAATAGAGATACCCTGACTGCTGGTTAAGCCCAGCTCAAGTCCATGAGGCAGGTGTGACTGCAATAATTCTTCGTCCAATAAATTTAGCGCGGCCTTCGCTTCATCGCTAAGTGTCTGTGCCGAAATTAAGTTGAGTGGTATCAGCTGGTTATCTTGACGGCAGCCCGGATCGCTGATTCTGCGGTTTTGCAACAAACCAAAGGATAATAGCGATGTGGACAGATACCACTCGCGCGCATCATGCGCGCAAGGGGCTGGCTTTGCCAAGTGATTTGACGGACGGCGAG
>Ga0209702_10007369_pt1 | contig 13494 bp, 12 predicted proteins | sample FRY01_FD_187210 | JGI IMG/M metagenome (GOLD analysis project Ga0209702, IMG submission 187210) | Freshwater microbial communities from Lake Fryxell liftoff mats and glacier meltwater in Antarctica - FRY-01 (SPAdes) (version 2) | ecosystem: Environmental > Aquatic > Freshwater > Ice > Glacier... | reverse complement strand
TCCCGGCTTTTAGTTCCTCGACAGTTTTGAAGCCCATTTTATTCAATACAGGAACCCATTCTGACGGAATACCAAGAGCGATAAAATCATCGGCAGAAGCAAGCTTTGCTTTTTTCTCTGCTCGCATCTGTGGGAAAAACAAAACCTCTTGAATAGTACTCTGATCAGTCATTAACATGACCAACCGATCGATACCAATTCCAAGTCCGGAGGTTGGTGGCATACCATACTCCAATGCTCTCAGGAAATCATCATCCATCGCCATAGCTTCTTCATCTCCACGTCCGGCAAGCAAAAGTTGTTCTTCAAAGCGCTCACGCTGATCAATCGGGTCATTTAATTCAGTATAAGCATTGGCAATCTCCTTACCCATCACAAACAGCTCAAAACGCTCCACCAATCCTTCCTGACTACGGTGTTTTTTGGCAAGCGGTGTCATTTCTATTGGGTAGTCGGTAATATAAGTTGGCTGAATCAAATGTTCTTCAACCTTTTCGCTGAAAATCTCATCAATCAGTTTGCCTCTTCCCATCGTTGCATCAATCTCGATATTCAGTGACTTACAAGTATGACGTAATTCATCCTCATTCATGTTTGAAACATCAATTCCGGTAAATTTATGAATGGACTCATACATGCTAAGCTTTTCATAAGGTCCGGCAAAGTCGATTTCATGCTCAGCAACCTTTATGCTTGATTTACCATGGATAGCCATGGCCACTTTTTCAAGACACTCCTCAACCATGGCCATCATCCAGATATAATCTTTATAAGCCACATAGATTTCCATGGAAGTGAACTCAGGATTATGGGTGCGATCCATTCCTTCATTCCTGAACATTTTGCCAAACTCGTAAACTCCGTCGAAGCCGGCAACAATCAGCCTTTTTAGATATAGTTCATTTGCAATCCGGAGATAAAGAGGCATGTCCAATGCATTGTGATGGGTATTGAAGGGGCGTGCAGCGGCACCACCATGTATCGGTTGAAGAATTGGAGTTTCAACTTCCATCCATCCCTGATCATCAAAATAAGATCGCATGGTATTGATCACTTTTGATCGTTTGATAAAGATCTGTTTAAAATCCGGATTAACCGTTAGATCCACATAACGCTGTCTGTATCTACTTTCTGGATCAGTAAAACCATCATAGATATTCCCATCATCATCACGCTTTACAATTGGAAGGGGCTTTAATGATTTGGAGAGAATCTTCATTTCACTCACATGGATTGAGATTTCACCTGTTTTGGTAGTGAAAACATAACCGCTGACACCAACAAAATCGCCAATATCAAGTAGTTTTTTAAATACCGTATTATAAAGTGTTTTATCTTCTCCGGGGCAGATCTCATCGCGGTTGATATAAGCCTGTATCCTACCAGTAGAATCCTGTAACTCGGCAAAAGAAGCACTTCCCATTATTCTGCGGCTCATTATCCTTCCGGCAAAACGGATGTTCTTGTAGGAAGTCTTATCCCGCTCGTAATTATTAATAATGTCGAGCGCATTAACATTTACTTCAAAGGCTTCAGGAGGGTATGGGTCAATACCCAGCTTGCGTAATTCTACCAGGGCTTCCCGGCGTAAAATCTCCTGTTCAGATAATCCGATACTCATTTATTTAGAATTTCTGCAAAAGTAAGGTTTTATTGGAAATATGTTATAGGAAGGTTGAGGTATGTGTAGCAAAGATTAAAGTATCGACAATTAAACAGAATGTACCGTTTTTGTATATGAGCTGTGGCGTTTCTTGGATGGAACTTCTCCGAATCAGAATTGGCTTTAGAAAATCCGCAAGTTTTCTAACTGTGGTCTGAGTCAAACCAAAGCACATAAACGGTTTTGTAACCAGTTTTTCTTATTTTCTCAATTCGTTGAATAATATCTCATTATTAAATTTAACTTTTGAAATATGCGTAATTTTGTTATTCAAATCTAACGGTGTCCAATGTTTGGGATATTTTAAGACTATTTGATTTCCTATTAATTTTCTCTTAAACTATTTATCACCAATCCTCTTTCTAAACCGCTATTTATATAATACCTACGATGGTTATTTTCCAGTCGAAAAACAATGTCATTAACTCCTCCTTCATAAATATCTGAAACTATAGCTTTTTCAATAACTGCATTCTTTTCTGATACAATTGGCACTGGTCTAAAAATTAGTACTGCTATTATTAAAAATAATACACCTAAGACAATTAAAATATTTTTCATTTTTTATATCATAGATTCAAATTTGATCCAACGAATGAATTGCGAATTGTCTTTGAGCTTTCATCTTTAGCCTTTCAGCTTTTAGCTTTCAGCTTTCAGCTTTCAGCTTTCGACTTTCAGCTTTAATCCGCCTCCGTATTCTGCAAATACAAGTCGCTGATATCTTCAGAATATTTAGTCTCAATTACCTTTCGCTTGGCTTTCATGGTAGGGGTAATTTCGCCTTCTTCAATACTAAAGGGATTGCGCTTAACAAGGAAAGATTTCATTCTCTCAAATTTGGCAAGTTCAGTCGAATATTTTCGGATGTCCTCATTCAACCAGTCCAAAATATTTTGATCCCGGATAAAGGAATCTTTTTCCTGGAAAAATTCTTCATCTAAATGAAAGGTTTCCTGGAGGACTTCTTTTGAAGGAATTAAAATAGCGGTTACATATTCCCGTTTGTCACCAATCAGGAAAATCTGCTCAATCTTAGGACTCTTTAAATAGGTATTTTCAACCGGAGTAGGATAGATATTCTTGCCGTAAGCATTCACTAGCATATTTTTAATCCGGTCAGTAATCTGCAGATTACCCTTGAAGTAGCGGCCAATATCACCGGTATGGAACCAGCCATCCTGATCAATAACCTCGGCAGTTTCTTCCGGCTTATTCCAATAACCTTTCATCACACAATGCCCTCTTACAATGATTTCGCCTTCAGGGCATTCAAAATCTTCTTTAAAGGTTTCGTGAGTCTGTATCGTTACTATATTCTTAGTTTCAACATCCTGTATCGCTACTTCAATTCCCTTAATAATACGGCCCACAGTTCCATATACCTGACGATGATATTCTGTTACAGACATAACCGGCGAAGTTTCAGTCAGACCGAATCCTTCCAGAATCTTAATGCCGAGGTTCCCGAAAAACTCACCAACATTTTTAGGTAAGGCTGCCCCACCCGAAAGCATGAACTTTAGGCGGCCACCTGTTTTTTCCTTGATTTTACTGAAAACAAGTTTTTCTGCAATAGATTTCCTCACGCTCAGGATTAATCCCGGTGTTTTACCCGCTTCCTGAAGTTCCCGGTAGGTTTGACCTATTTCAATTGACCACAAGAAAATTTTGGATTTAAGTCCGCCGGTAGAAGTGCCGCTTTTCATGGCCTTATCATGTATACGTTCAAGCAGACGTGGCACACAACTCATAATCGTTGGTTTCACTTCTGCCATATTTTTTGCCAATAGCTCTAGACTTTGAGCAAAAGCGATTTTACTTCCAACGGCACAACAAACATGATAGGTAGCAGTACGCTCAAATACATGAGATAATGGCAGGAAGGATAAGAACAGATCATTTTCATTGATAACAGGAATCTGCTCAAGGCATACTTTTACATTCTGCACAAAGTTAGAATGGGTTAACATAACTCCTTTTGGGATTCCCGTAGTTCCTGAAGTATAGATCAGAGAAGCCAGGTCACTAGACATTACCGATTCTCTTGCTTCATCAATTTTTTTCTGTTGCCTCTCCAGCGCATTTTTGCCTTCTTCAATTAGATTTTTGAAACTGATTACTCCGGCATTCAGCCCTCTTTCGGGAAGGTATTTTTCGTAATCATCAAATACCGGAATGATACGCTGAAGCTCAGAGCAATTATTGGCAACCTTTAGTATTTTACGGAAAAGAAAGGGATTTCCTGCCAGGATTGTTTTGGCAGATGAATCATTTAATATATATTCAATTTCCGACTCAGAGAGGGTGGGATAGACCGATACATTGACAGCACCAATTTGCTGAACACCCTGATCGTAATATACCCAATCTACCGAATTATCAATAATCAGCGCCAGCCTGTCGCCCTTCTTAATGCCTATCTCAAGAAAATAGGCTGAGATGGCATCAGCGGTATCCAATACCTGTTTATAACTGATCTCTTCCCAACTATCCTTAACCTTATGCATTAAAAAAGTTGTGTTTTCATCGTGGACGTACCCGACCACATTTCGCAGCAACATTGGAATTGTAGTGGACGCTGTTATTGGATTCATCTTTAGCATTTCGGGAAATTTATAATTAACAAGTATAACAGATTAGTAGTAAAAAAGCAAAAGGCTCATTTTTGAGCCTTTTGCTTTGATATACAGCCATTTAAAAGATATAATGATCTTTATATTTTATAATTATACTGAAAAACTTTCTCCACATCCGCAGGTGCGTGATGCATTTGGATTATGAAAATTGAAACCTTTTCCGTTTAGTCCGTCAGAGAAATCAAGTTCTGTCCCCGCAAGATATAGAAATGACTTCATATCCAATGCTAAGCGAACACCCTGATCCTCAAAGAACTGATCTCCAGGTTTTTCCTCATTGTCGAAATCCATTTTGTAAGATAAACCCGAACATCCGCCTCCTTGCACAGAAACACGAAGAAAATAACCCGCATCGAGTCCATTCTCTTTAATGAGTTCTTCAACTTTACTTTTCGCTTTATCAGTAACTGTTACCATTTTATTCCTCTTAATATCCTCACTTGCCCTTCCGGTAAAGAGATTTAATTAGTGGTGTGATTTAGCGGATTGTAACGCTTCCAATCCGTTTTTTACGCGGTAATCATTGATTGCTGCTTTGATGGCATCTTCTGCCAATACTGAACAATGGATTTTTACCGGTGGAAGAGCTAGCTCTTCAACGATATCCATGTTGTCAATCTTCATTGCATCATCAATTGATTTCCCTTTTAACCATTCTGTTGCCAGAGATGAAGATGCAATTGCTGATCCGCAACCAAAAGTTTTGAATTTCGCATCAGTAATCATATGGTTTGAATCAACCTCAATCTGAAGACGCATTACGTCGCCACATTCTGGAGCACCAACCAAACCAGTTCCAACATTAGAATTACTTTTATCAAGTGTTCCAACATTACGCGGGTGGGTGTAGTGATCAATAACTTTTTCTGAGTATGCCATAATTTTGTTATTTAGTACCGGTTACCCGGGTATTTGTTTGTTATCTGTTGTCTGTTATCTGTTAACTGTCCCAAAGGGATGCATTAGCATTATTTGTTTTTCAGTTGTCTATTATGAGTATTGTTTAATAAATCCTACAACGTACAACGTATCACGTAAAAAGTATAACGTTTAGTGTTCCGCCCATTCAATTTTATCCAAATCTATACCTTCTTTAAACATTTCCCAAAGTGGTGAAAGGTCGCGCAGGTGATTGACTGCTTTTAAAGTTTGTTCTATAGCAAAATCTACTTCTTCTTCTGTTGTGAAACGACCAAGGCCAAATCTTATGGACGAATGAGCCAAATCATCTGATAAGCCTAGGCTTTTTAATACGTATGAAGGCTCTAAGGAAGCTGATGTACAAGCCGATCCAGAAGAAACTGCCAGATCTTTCATTGCCATCATCAAACCTTCGCCCTCCACATACTTGAAAGATATATTGGCTACATGAGGTAAACGATGTTCTACATTTCCATTCACATAGCTTTCTTCAAGAACAGTAAGAGATGCCTGTAATTTATCGCGGAGTTTTGATAAACGTTTCGCATCCTCGTTCATCTCTAAACGGCATAGTTCGCAAGCTTTACCCAATCCAACAATCCCAGGTACATTTAAAGTTCCTGAACGCATTCCTCTTTCATGGCCTCCGCCATCCATCTGTGCAGTTACTTTAACTCTTGGGTTTTTACGACGGACGTATAATACCCCAACACCTTTAGGACCATACATTTTGTGTGCCGTAAAAGCCATCAGGTCTATTCCATCAGCATTCACATCCACAGGGATTTTCCCAACAGTCTGTGTAGCATCTGTCATGAATAAAGCACCGTATTGATGAGCGATATCAGAAATTTCTTTAATGGGTTGAATAACACCGATCTCATTATTACCGGCCATAATAGCTACCATTATTGTTTGCTCGGTCATGGCTGCTTTCAGCTCAGCAAGGTCAATCAAACCATCTGATTTAACCCCAAGATAGGTAACACGGCCACCCATTTTTTCGACATGCTTACATGCATCCAAAACTGCTTTATGTTCAGTAACACAGGTAATAATATGATTACCCTTTTCCTTATACATTTCAAAAACACCCTTGATTGCAAGATTGTCAGATTCTGTTGCACCTGAGGTGAAAATAATTTCTTTTTCATTAGCCCCAATCAGCTTCGCAACCTGCTCACGTGCATAATCAACACCTTCTTCGGCAGCCCATCCAAAAGCATGATTTCTGCTGGCGGAATTGCCAAATTTTGCATTGAAGTAAGGCAGCATTGCTTCCAAAACCCTAGGGTCCATCGGAGTCGTTGCATTATTATCTAAGTATATCGGTAAATTCATTATTATTGTTTTTAATACAAAACAAAGATATGCAAATATTTCCTGCTTAATTATCAATTTGTCTAGGTGGATATAGATAAAATGGTCATTTTTATGCCATAAAACAGATACATGGAAAAGATCGAACATATTGGAATTGCAGTCAGATCTTTGAAAGAAGCCGCCACTGTTTATGAAACTTTATTGGGCTGCAAAAGCTATAAAACGGAAGAAGTAGAATCCGAAAATGTGGTTACCGCGTTTTTTAAAGTCGGAGATAGCAAGATAGAACTGCTCGAAGCCAATTCAGCCCAGAGTGCAATCGCTGGTTTTATCGAGAAAAAGGGGGAAGGGGTCCATCATATCGCCTTTGCAGTGGAGAACATCCTCGAAGAAATGGCAAGGCTTAAAAAGGAAGGTTTCATATTATTGAATGAAGTTCCAAAAAAAGGCGCAGATAATAAGCTGGTGTGTTTTGTGCACCCAAAATCAAGTCATGGGGTGCTGATTGAACTTTGTCAGGAGATAAAATAGCATGCTAGAAGCTAAGTTCGTATGGTTTAGCTGTAAAACCAATTTTGTTTGAAAAAGATTAAAATTCTTATTAGGTGGGGAATTCAAATTCATTAGGTCACCAATAACCTGAGTTCAATATAAAATCTTGCTGGGCTATTTTGAATGGAATAATTTTCATTTGTTTTAGAAAGCAAGGTCTGTGCTTCTTCGGTCGCGCCTTCCCGTGTTCTGCTGTAGTTTTTGCAGCAGATTTAAAAGATATCATGAAATTCAATTGCCAAAAGCTACAGCTGCCACCCGGGTTTATTTTAAATGGCAATGGTTTTTTTGTCGGGCTGCCCCTCCCTATGAAATACTGCTTTGGGTAAAATAAACCTTGCCGCAGGAGGTAGCTTCCGGCTACTGGTATTTTGAAATGCAGCGCTATTTCTTGCCGGAACTACTACGGAGGAAAGGGCTGAACCGAACAATACTACACAGGTATTGCTTTCAATAATCAAATTAATTGGCTGCAGAACCTCGTCTGACCAATGTTAACCGTATTAGCTTAACCTCCCTTATTTCAAATTCAGATTATTAGGTTTTAAGATAATTTTTGAAGTGGTTTAAAGGTTTAGTATTTTTTGGAAAGCTGCTGATGCGCTATTTTTTATGGGAATCCCGCTATCCGCTCATAGGCACAGGCTTTAAACCAATATCATTATTTCAGGGCATATTTACCTAAACACTTGTTTAAATCGAATGGAGGTTCCCGCTTCCGCGGGAATGACAAGGCCGTGGGGTGTAGATGAGGAGATTCCCTGCCTACCGGCAGGCAGGCGAGCTCAGAGGCCGGAATCGGAAGTGCAATAGCGCCTGCCAGAAAAATGAAATTTCTCCTTTTAATAATTAAGTACTACCGCACGAAACTATTTATTTTGTACAAAAAGCGCATATGGGTAATTTTAATTATGAAGGAATATTTTGTTTATATGCTTGCAAATAAATACAACAATGTATTATATACAGGGGTAACAAATAACATTAGAAGAAGAGTATATGAACATAAAATGAAAATTATAAGTGGATTTACCCGGCAATACAATTGCACTAAGTTAGTATGGTATGAACAATTTAATGACATCAATTTGGCCATTTCCAGAGAGAAACAATTGAAAAATTGGAAAAGGGTTTGGAAAAATATTCTCATTGAAAAGGATAACCCAAATTGGAATGATTTGGCGGAAAGATGGTTTCTCAAAACACTTCCATAATTATACTCCGATTCCGGCCTCCGCGCCGGAATCTCCTCACTCTCTATACTATGGTTGTCATGGCGGCGAAGGCCGCCACCTTCTATCTGGTAGTTCAAAAGTTGGAGCAATCCGCCACCTTCTATCTAGTAATTCAAAAGTACTGAGAGATCCACCACCTCCATTTCATCATTTCCCTGTGGTCGGTGTTGCCCTGCGGTTGGTGTTATGATCAACCGTTTTTGTCCTTATGGTTGTTGTTATCACTAACCTCTTCTTTACTTACGGCTGTTTCGATTGAGTGATTTTGAATGGGGTCAATCAGACGATGTTGATTGGGGGTCGTGGCTAATAAAAGGGTCGATCAGCTATTAAAGAGGTTGTTCAGACGATATTAACAGGGGGTCGTGGCTAATAAAAGGGTCGATCAGCTATTAAAGAGGTTGTTCAGACGATATTAACAGGGGGTCGTGGCTTCCGCCACGATGACAAATTAGTGTTTTGAAATTGAGGAGATCGGACTAAATCGTTGGAAATGAATTCACAAACCATCTTTCTGCCAAATCACTCCAGTTCGGGTTGTTCTTTTCAATTAAAATATTCTTTCATCTTTTAAATTATGCATTGTCATCGTGGCGGAAGCCACGACCCCATTCATAATTAGCATCTCAAGCCACAACCCATTTATAATTATCATCGCAAGCCACGACCCCGTTCTTAATTAGCATTGGACACCGTGAACCCATTTTTAATTAGCATTTGTACCGATTTTTCTCTTAAATAATGACAAGGGCCTTAAACACGGGCCCGTATCCGCTGCTATCTGGTTTAAGCACTTTACACTTTGCTATTAACAGCTAATCTTTCCCCAATTATAAGGAAAGTGCTTAAATAGAAAATAAGCTAAATTTGCTTTTTTGCAGGCCGAGATTGTAAAAGGTTCCCTTTTTCTTGATAATTTTTACAATTTCTCTTTTTACTAATCATTTTATTTTCTATATTTGCACCTCTTAAAAAGTATTGAAGATGAAAGCTGAATTGCATCCCAAAAATTATAGATTAGTTGTGTTTAAAGACATGTCTAATGAATATTCTTTCTTAACTAAATCATGTATTGATACCAAAGAAAGCGTTAAATGGGAAGATGGTAACGAATATCCCCTTATAAAATTAGAGATATCACACACCTCTCACCCTTTTTACACCGGTAAAATGAAATTGGTTGATACCGCAGGTCGTATTGATAAGTTCCGTTCACGTTACGAGAAAAAACAATAATTTATTTCGATAATATTTAAGGTCCCGACTCATAAGGTCGGGACTTTTTTTATTTTTGTTCAATGAGTATAATTCTTTTTGACGACCAGTTTCGAAGTAATTTGCTACCACTGGTCTACACCAGGCCGGTTTCCGAGCTTAGGCTAGGAATTCTGACCATCGCAGATAAGTGGAGGAAACACCTTAAAACAGATATATCATACCTTACCGAAGATTATCTGCAAGAGAAATACCCCCTCAAATACTTTCCGCTTAATCTTTTTATAAATTCTGCAATCTGTCCGGATGAGAGTCTGATTGAAGTATTGGACAATCTGAAAGAAGGTGAGGCTCTGATTGCTGATCAAATCCTGATTGCTGCCCGCCTTTTGGAAACTGATGCCAAAGAATTCAGTCCGCTGCATACCGAACAATTTAAACTGCTTGAATACAGCAAACCATTTACCCGGATAGCTTTCGCTGAACATATTTTCAGCAATAATGATGCTGAGATCAGAAAAGATTTTCAGCTAATTACCAAAGGCCGACAATCAGCAGTTTTGAGCAATACTAATACGGTATTGGGAGAAGATATTTTCATTGAAGAAGGCGTTGAAGCCGAATGTTCTACCTTCAATACTCGAACTGGTCCGATCTACCTTGGTAAACGAGCATTGGTGATGGAAGGGTGCCATATCAGGGGTTCGTTCTCTCTCGGCGATGATTCGGTCGTTAAAATGGGTGCAAAAATCTATGGGATGACCTCCGTAGGTCCTCATTCAAAGGTTGGAGGTGAGATTAATAATTCTGTCATCTTTGCTAATTCGGCTAAAGGCCACGAAGGCTATTTAGGAAATTCCGTAATTGGCGAGTGGTGCAATATTGGCGCCGACAGCAATAATTCGAATATGAAAAACAATTATGCTGAAGTAAGATTATGGGATTATCCTACAGAGGGTTTCCGAAAAACAGGATTGCAATTCTGCGGATTAATTATGGCAGATCATGCAAAATGTGGAATCAATACCATGTTTAATACCGGGACCGTGGTGGGCGTTGCAGCCAATATTTTCGGATCAGGTTTTCTAAGAAATTTCATACCCGACTTTGCCTGGGGAGGAAATTCCGGTTTCGAAGTGTATACTTTAAAGAAAATGTTTGAGACTGCCATTAGGGTATATGAGCGTAAAAATACTGAATTCAATCAGATTGAAAGTAGTATTTTAAGCCATGTTTTTGAGATAACTGAACAATACAGAAGATTTTAATTCCCCAATAAGATAAAATGAGAAAATATATAATTGCCGGTAACTGGAAAATGAATATGGGTCTGATAGAAGGCATCGAACTTTTCTCAGAACTCAAAAAATTAATTGATGAGGAAGTCAAAGGGGAACAGCGAGTAATAGTTTGTCCGCCCTTTATTCATATTAATAGTCTGGCTCAATCTTTAACAGCCCATGATAAACTTGCTGTTGGAGCCCAGAATTGCCATCAGTCAGATAGTGGAGCATTTACAGGTGAAGTTTCTGCTGCTATGCTTGCTTCAGCAGGGGCTACTTATGTTATTATCGGGCATTCAGAACGCCGACTTTATTTCTCAGAATCGAATCTACAATTGGAACTGAAGCTTCAAGTGGTATTAAAAAACGGACTTTGTCCGATTTTTTGCATAGGAGAGACCTTGGAACAAAGGAATAATGGTACTTATTTTGAAGTAATCAAAACACAAATCTCCGAAGCCGCTTTTCAACTTTCTGAAACAGATTTTGGCAAACTCATATTAGCCTATGAACCGGTATGGGCTATCGGGACCGGCTTAACTGCAAGTCCGGAGCAGGCTCAGGAAATCCATTCCTATATCCGAAACTTAGTGGCCGAAAAATACAATCAAACCCTTGCAAACAACCTAAGTATCCTTTACGGAGGCAGCTGCAATCCTAAAAATGCATCCGAATTGTTTGCACAAGCAGATATAGACGGAGGCTTGATTGGTGGTGCATCTTTAAAAGCCCGCGATTTTGTCGACATCATTAAAGCCATGGATCAGAAATGACCTATCTTGAATTGATTTTTACCTTACAGTCGGCAGTAGAATTTCATAAGGATTTGTTGATCAATGCCTTATCTGAGATTGGTTTCGATACCTTCGAGGATACCGATCAGGGTTTTAAGGCTTATATCCCTGAGCCTGAACTGGATCAGGGAAAACTCGATAACTTAGCTGAGGATTTTGCTAGTATGTTCTCTTTTACATATACCCTTAACAAAATTCCCCATCAAAACTGGAATCAAGTATGGGAAAGTAATTTTGAACCTATTCAGATCGCTGATAAATGCTATATCCGGGCAACATTTCACGAAGCACATCCTGAATTTGAACATGAGATCGTCATCGATCCCAAAATGGCATTTGGAACCGGACATCATCAAACTACTGCATTGATGATGGAGTTTATGTTGGAGGAAGATTTTGAAGGGAAAAGTATCCTTGATATGGGCTGCGGAACAGGTATTCTGGCAATTCTGGCTGCTAAGCTGGGCGCAAAAGAAGCCTTGGCTATTGATTATGATGAAATCTGTTACGAAAGCACGATTGAAAATTCAGCACTGAATCAGATCAGCAATATCAAAGCCCTGATGGGTTCAAAAGAAGTAATTCCTGATCATAAATTCGACATCATTCTGGCTAATATTAACCGTAATATTTTACTCGATCAATTAGATACTTATGCCCAGGTTTCCAAACCCGGCACTTTGCTATTTCTAAGTGGCTTTTATGAGGAGCCTGATCTACCCATATTGAAACAAAAATGCAAAAGCCTTGGCTTTGCCTACCTGCAGCATAAAGAATTAAGTAATTGGGTTTCAGCTAAATTCAGGTTTCTGCCTAATTTACATTTAGTTTAGTTTTTTTATAATAACGAAAATATATTTATATTTATATTTATAAGTTTTAACCGATCGTATTGTTCCGTTCAAATGCAGAAAGGTAAAATTTCTGTAATTTTCTATATTCCAGATCCCTTTTTACAATTTTATGTTTAAAATGCTAGCGGAAATAAATGTTTTCTGTTGCAATAAATTGATATGAAATAATATTCCATTGAATGGAACTTAAACCAGAACTATACGTTTAACAAGGATGATTAAATATAAACTTGACTTTTGAGCATTTAGACTCTGAAATCTTTTAGTTCAGAATAGAAAATATAAAATAAATTTCCTTGTCAGATAAGCATTATGGCTTTAGCGACAATAATTAATTATAAAATTCGCTTATAAATAAAAATACACCTACAATCTACCTACATAAAAACAAAAAAATGAAAGAATTAAGTAAAAAAATACGCTTTTTAAGGCACCAGAAGGGTTGGAGTCAGGAAGACGTTGCCAAACGTTTACATATCTCAATTCCTGCTTTCTCCAAGATTGAAACCGGAATTACTGACGTAAATGTATCCAGGCTGAGACAATTAGCCAAGGTATTTGAGATGAGTTTGATTAACTTATTAACATCCGATGATTTGGAACAACAGGCGAAACATCAATCAGATATTGAAGTTCTATCGGCCAAACTACACGAGCGAGAGATAGAGCTTATCAATTTGCAAAGGAAAAGCATCGAATTGTATGAAGAGCTTCGAACTCTAAAAGCATAAGATTAAAAAAGTCTCGCACATGCGGGACTTTTTCATTTAAAATTTTTACATAGTTTTATGTATCATTTCAATTAAAAAAGGTAAGAGTATGAAAGACAATTTTTTAAAGAAGCTTCTAGTACTATTTGCAATATTGGTATTCACATCAGCTTTAGGTATTTCTCAGGTTAAACCAATTATAGGGGTGGCCGGAATTGCACATGAATCCAACAGCTTCAACATTAAAAAAACTGATCTCGAAGACTTTAGTGTGACTATAGGTGAAAGCCAGCAGGAGAGATCCA